>Ga0315548_1002415_pt1 | contig 14534 bp, 12 predicted proteins | sample SalMarSW160110MG_2_FD_202540 | JGI IMG/M metagenome (GOLD analysis project Ga0315548, IMG submission 202540) | Salt marsh sediment microbial communities from the Plum Island Ecosystem LTER, Massachusetts, United States - Salt Marsh Sediment SW1601-110 ...
ATCCTGTCCTACCTGAAAGAACTTGAGGCCTGTGAGCGGTTCTCCAGCATCACCATTACCAATCTCAGGAGAACGGCCGCGGGTAACACCGATTTCAGCATCATCCTCGGCATGGGAGATTGAGCGCATGGATATATTCAATCTGGTTCGATTAGCCGCAGAAAGGGGGGCCTCTGACCTGCATCTGGTGGCGGATAACGCTCCCATTTTCCGCATCAATGGTCTGCTTCAGCCGGATTCTGACCTCCCATCCCTCACCCCTGATGACATTGCGCAGGCCTTCCAGCAGATTACCTCAGAAAAAGAAAGGGCCGATTTTCACCACAGCCTGGAGCTTGACTTCGGCTACACACTGCCCGATGTTGGCCGACTGCGCTGCAATGCGGCCAAGCAACGCGGCACCCTTATCTTTACCATCAGGCTGATACCTCTGGTCATTCCCACGCTTGATGAACTGGGACTGCCCGAGATATGCCAGGACCTTATCATGAAGCCCAGGGGACTGGTGGTGGTCAGCGGTCCCAGCGGCAGCGGTAAATCCACCACGCTGGCGGCAATGATAAATTATCTGAACTCAATGGAAAACAGTCGCGTGATTACCCTCGAGGACCCTATTGAATACGTGTATGCCAACGATAAATGCACCATCACGCAGCGCGAACTGGGCAATGATACCCAGTCGTTCGCTAATGCGCTGAAGCATATACTGCGGCAGGACCCGGATGTCATCCTGGTGGGCGAGATGAGAGACCTGGAAACAGCCGCGGCCGTGCTTACCGTGGCCGAGACCGGCCACCTGGTCCTGACCACCGGTCATGCCACCAGCGCCTCGCAGGCCGTGGAGCGAATCATAGACCTTTTCCCCACCCACGAACGGCACCTCGCCCAGACCCGGCTGGCATCACTGCTCCTCGGCATTTTATGTCAAACGCTGGTCCCCAGGGCCGACGGCACGGGGCGAGTAGCCGCGGTTGAGGTTATGCTGGCCAACCCGGCAGTCAAGAACCTCATCCGCGAAGGCAAAATCCACCAGCTGCCCAATGCCATCGTGACCCAGACCCGCTCGGGGATGATGCTCCTCGACCACGCCCTGACAAACCTCTACCGGAGCGGCACCATCAGCAGCCATAGCCTGCTTGCCTGCTGCAACGACCGCGAGGAAGTGGCCAAGCTTACCGGACAGGTAGAGTCGGAATGACTATAAAGACAGCCTGATATACTGAAAAATAACGCTAGCCTAAGGCCGTGCTTATAAGCACTCGCCTCCTCCTCACCTTGTCCCCTCCTACTCTCCCGGGAGGGGACAATTCTTTTACCGGCCTTGACGAACGGAGAAAAAACGCTCAAAATACGGCGAAATGGACATCGCGCTGACAATAATCTTGGCTGTCTTCGGCACCGCCTTCGGCAGTTTCCTTAATGTCTGCATCGACCGCCTGCCCGCGGGCAAGTCGATACTTCACCCGCCCTCACACTGTGATTCCTGCCAGCACCGGCTGGCACCCGCCGACCTGGTACCCTTATTCAGCTACCTGTGGCTGCGCCGTCGCTGCCGCTACTGCGGGGCGTCTATTCCCCAAAGACCCTTCTGGGTAGAGCTGGGCACGGGTCTGCTCTTTGCCCTGAGCTTCTGGTACCTCGGCTCGAGCGACTGGTGCCTCGGCTTGAGCGTTCAGTTTGTCGTCATCGCCTTCTACGGCAGCCTGTTTCTGGTCATCGGCGTCATCGACCTGGAACACCAGCTCGTATTGAACAAAATCTCCTATCCTGCTATGGCGCTGGCGCTGGTCATTGCTATATTTCAACCTCCGCCGGAGCTGATTGCGCTGAATCTGGCCTGGCCGTGGTCGGGAATTGTCAATGCTTTGATGGGGGGAGCGATGGGACTTGTACTGATTTCGGCCGTCTATTATTTATACCTCTGGATTCGCAAACAGGAAGGATTTGGAGGAGGAGATTTTAAATTAGTGATACTGATGGGCCTGGTAACGGGTTCAGGAATGATAATAATGGCACTGACCCTGGGCGCAATTCTCGGCGGGTTGGTGGGCATAATTCTTTTGCTGCTGAAGCTGAAAAAGCGGAAAGAGCCCCTCCCTTTCGGCTCCTTCCTGGTAATTTCCGCCATGCTCACCCTCATCTGGGGAAGCGACATCCTCAACTGGTATCTCGGATTGCTCCACCTGTAAATTTTTTCTGACACCGCCTCCCGGTCAGCCAGAAAAGGGTAAAAACGGGTCGCTGGCGGCCTTTGGTAACGGGCCACGACAGCCTCTTTCCCTAAATTACCCTCTATCATATTGACAAGTGGCCAAATGGTTAGTACAATAGTCCTACCTAAGAAGTAATGGAGGATAACGGTGAGAGTAAATCGGCGGCGTTCTGAAATTGAAATCATTGCCGATATGCTCAAGGTAGGCGAGAACGGCGCGGGCAAGACGGAAATCATGTACAGCGCCAATATGAGCTACCGCCAGATACAGAGGTATCTCGGATTCCTGGTGGCTAACAGCTTTATTGACAAGATGAAGATGGGCAATCCCTCCGTAACCTACCAGGTAACGGACAGCGGCCTGAAACTGCTTCAGTTGATAAACAATATCAAGGAAATGCTTGGGCTGGATGAGGATTACCGCTTATAACCTTGGTGTGGCGTTTATAACAGTGACCTGAGGACGGCTGATAGCTTCAGGTCTCTTTTTAAATATAGAAACAAGGAGGTGAGCGTGCCAGGTAAAAGAATGCTAGTAGTTGACGCCGACATCGCCAGGAAGATTGACGAGAACCGCGGCGAAATGAGCTATTCGGAGTTCCTGGACTACCTGATTGACAGCCAGTTGCAGGAGCAGACTGGCAACAACATTTACGTTGATAAAGAGGAATTCCACCAGTTTGCCGCGGGCATGAAGGAGCTGCTGCGCAATTTCCTTGAATTTTTCCTCAGTTACGGGCTCGAACTGGGTAAACAGCCTCAGGACAAGACCTTTCAGGAGCTGAGCCAGAAGCTGCAGGCGCTGGGTAGCTCCGGCAACAAGAACAAAAACCTCTAACCCTCCCTCCCACCATCGGGCAAAAAGCCCACATACCTTTCAATTCACGGCTAAATAGAACTATATTCTAGAACACAGTCACTTCCCATCCCAACTGAGACATGCCATATTCAACTGACGACCAGTTGGCATGTGAGGTGACAGATGCTGAAAGCGGTGGAGCTTCTCCAGCAGGGCAGAGATGAAGAGCTATGGCAGATGTGCTGTGGCTACCTCAGGCTTCCTCTGGAGCAGTTCATGACCATACAGAAAAGGCTGCTCCTGGAACAGATAAAGCGGCTAAACGGGTGCACACTGGGCAGAAAAGTCATGGGCAAAGCCAGGCCGGTAACGGTGGAGGAATTCCGCGAACAGGTGCCCCTGACAACCTACGCTGACTACTGCCCCGAGCTCAGCGACAAAAGAGAAGCACCGCTCCCTGCTGACCCCGCCTTCTGGGTGCATACGTCAGGACGGTCCGGAGACCAGCCCTGCAAGTGGGTACCAATTACGCGGGCCTTCGCCGAGGAATTGAGCCGGATAATGTACGGTGTGGGCCTGCTCTCCAGCTGCAAGGACTGGGGAGACACTTCCCAGGTCAACAGCCACCCCAATATCGTCTATACCGTAGCGCCCCGACCCTACATTTCCGGAGCCATGGCGGATATACTCGGCATGCAGTCGCCGATTCATTACCTGCCGCCGCTGGAAAAATCCGAGGAGCTTGCCTTTGAAGAGAGGACAAAGCTCGGCTTCAGTCAGGCCCTGTCCAAGGGAATTGATTTCTTTTTCGGAATTTCCATGGTGCTGGTGGTGGTGGGCAACAAGTTCAGCCAGTCAACCGAGAAAGTTGATATCCGCCCCCTGCTCGCCCGACCCAGAGCATTGCTGCGCCTGGCGAAAGGCATGACCAGGAGCAAGCTGGCACGGCGGCCGATGCTGCCCAGGGATATCTGGTCGGTGAAGGGCATCATGAGCAGCGGCCTTGACAGCTCCGTCTACCGCGAAAAGATAAAGACGCTCTGGGGGAAATACCCGCTGGACCTCTACACCGGCACCGAAGGCGGCATCATCGCCACGCAGACCTGGGACTACGAGGGCATGACCTTCGTTCCCAGCCTCAACTTCCTCGAGTTCATCCCGGAAGAGGAACACCTCAAATCGCGCCTTGACCCCGAATATCAGCCAAAGACGGTTCTGCTTGACGAAGTGGAACCCGGTGAGAATTACGAAATGGTAATCACCAACTTCTACGGCGGGGCACTGGTCAGATACCGTCCCGGGGATATGATTCGAATCACCGCACTGCGCAATGAACGGCTGGGCATTGACATCCCGCAGATGGCGTTCGAGCGGCGCGCCGACGACCTGCTTGACTTCGTCTTTATCCGGCTGACCGAAAAAACCATCTGGCAGGCGATTGAAAATACGGGAACCGCCTATGAAGACTGGACCGCCTTTAAAAAAGAAGGGCAGCCGGTGCTCAGCCTGTACATCGAGCTGAAAAACGACCATCAGGGCAATGAGGCGGAAATCGCGGCTGCGGTACGGGAACAGATACTGAATTCGGACAGCCAGAATAAAGACACCAAAGCACTGTATCGCGAGGACTTTGCCGCCATGATTGACTTCAAGGTTGAGGTGAATGTGCTTTCGCCCGGAGCCTTCGCCCACTTTACGGAGCAGCGGCGGTCGGAAGGGGCTGATATAGCACACCTCAAGCCGCCGCACATAAATCCCTCCCAGCGAGTGCTTGACCTCCTGTCGGAGAAACCGGCGGAGGTGGTCAGGGTCAGCGCCGAGACCACGAGCGAGACGGCGACGATTCGCTAGTACTTTAGTCCACCTCACTTTGGTCAAGCGACTTTAGTTTTGCTTGACAGCCTCGTTGATTGAAGTAATAATTACCTCATAATGAATATATACGCGCTCTTTCCCCTGATGGCCACCTTTGCCTACGTTATACTGCTGGTCATCACCGCAAGCAGCCGTCCCTGGCACAGGCGCCACCGGCTCTTCATCTTTGTCATCATACCGGCCATGATGTGGAGCCTCACCGACGTCATTCTGCGCGGTAACTATTTCCCAAATCTCCAATTCTTCTTCCTGCAACTCATTCTCTTCTTCTTCGCCCTGACGGCAATCCAGTTCCACACCTTCGCCTCCTCTTTCTACGCTGCCGGAGAAGGCAGATGGCTGCCCTTCGCCTATATCTCGCTGGCGGGTGTTATCGGGCTTATCGCGTTTGGGGTCATTCCTGAGGGCGTTTATACCGCCAATGGTGATAAACTCTACCTGGATTATGGAAGAGGGGTTATCTTTCTGGCCGCGCCGCTTATGGTTCTGGCCGCTAGGTCCATCTTCTTATTCGCGAGGAGATTGAGGAAACTGGATAACCCCGTTATCTACAATCAGATAATCTCTCTGCTCTTTGGTCTCTTTACCCTAGTACTCTTTGCCTTCGCCGCCCTGATACCGTGGGGCAGAGAGTACCCAATAATTCACGTCGGCAATCTGATCAACGCTTTCATCCTCAGCTACGCCGTTATCAGGCACCAGCTGGTAGATATCAGAATCGTGCTCCGGCGCAGTCTGGGATGGGCTATCCTTGGCATTGTCGGCATTGTCTGCTACGGGACTTTGCTCATTATTTTAAATAGCGTATTTGGACTGAAAATTGACGCTACCACGACCTCGCTAGCAACCGCAATTGCCATTGCCATCGCCATATTTATTTACAAGCTGCGCAGTTACCTGTTTACCACGCTGGGTAAAGCCTTTCAGGGCCAGAGCTACGATTACCGTCAGAAGCTCTCTGAATTTGCCAGCAAGATACACAACGTCTTCAGCCTGAAAGAGCAGGGCGGTGAAGTTCTATCGCTGGTCTCCAAAGCAGTTGGCTGCAAGCGAGCCCGCCTCCTCTTCCTGGAAGTCGGTGGTCAGGATTTCACCACCCAGTTTGTTGAGCCCAGAGGAAAAGACGATTCCATGTATAAATTCAGATTGAGCGGCGAGAGCCTTATCGCGGAATACCTGCAGCGTGAGCGCAAATTGCTGACCAGAGAGAGCCTGGCCATTCTACCCGAATTCCGGGGCTTATGGGAGGAGGAAAAAAACGAAATCAATTTGCATGAGCTAGAACTCTTCATGCCGCTGATAAGCCGCGAACGACTTATCGGCATCCTGGTACTGGACAAAAAAGAGTCCGGCAGATACTCCCTGGAAGACCTCCGCCTGCTTGAGGAGGTTACCAAACAGGTCGCCGTCAGCATGGAAAAAGAATATCTCCGCGAGCGGCTCAGGGAACGCGAAGTGGAGCTATCGGTGATAAACCGGTGCAGCGCCATTATCACGTCAAGCCTCGATATTCAAGAAATCTATGACAGCTTCATCGGCGAACTGAAGAAAGTGGTCGATATTAACTGGGCATCTATCGTTCTCACCGAGAACAGCCACCTGAACTTCCTGGCCCTGTATTCCGAGATAGGCTCGGCCTGGAAATTGGGAGAGCGAATCCCCCTCAGGGGCACGGGTACGGAATGGGTAACCCTTAATAAACAGGCATTTCTGGAGTCTGACTTGTCACAGGGCGGACAGTTCGTCACCGCAAAATATCACCACCGGCAGGGGATACGCACCATCGCTTACCTCCCGCTGGTCGCCAAAGGGGTAGCCATCGGCAGTTTCGTGGTCGCCAGCTGCGAGCCGAATGCCTACTCGCAGAGACATATGACGCTTCTCGAGCAGCTCGCCTCCCAGATTGCCATGTCAATTGAAAACTCGCGTCTGTATGCTCAAGCCGAAGAGAAGGCGCGGGTTGACGAGCTCACCAAGTTGCTGAATCGCCGCTCTCTGGATGAACTGATGACCTCGGAAATCAACCGGCACTCGCGCTACGGAGGCGTCTTCTCACTGATCATCATTGACCTTGACAATTTCAAAGCCTTTAATGATAACTACGGACACCCGGCCGGCGACAAAATGCTCAGGGAGGTTGGCGGTGTCCTGAAGGCTACGGTGCGGAGCACTGACCAGGCCTTCCGTTACGGCGGTGATGAGTTTGCCATTCTTCTACCGAATACCCCCGTTGATGCCGCCATCCAGGTGGCGGACCGTGTCCGACGTCAGGTTGCGGCCAAGACCAAAGACGGCCACGTTACCATAACCGCCAGCCTTGGCCTGGCAAACTGGCCCGCAGACGGAGTCGCCGCTGATGAAATAGTGGCCGCGGCTGATACCGCCCTTTACCGTGCCAAACGTGAAGGCGGTAACCGCAGCCACTGTGCTTCGGGAACTTTACTGGACCTGGATGATACCACGCTCGGGTTAAAAGACGGCAAGAACGGCGACACGTTGAGCGCTATATTTGCCCTGGCCGAAGCCGTTGATGCCAAGGAACACTGCGCCAGCAGCCACTGGAGAAAAGTTAAGGAGCTTGCCGTCCTTCTGGCCACAGCCATCGAGCTGGAGCCGGAGGAAATTCGCAAACTGGAGACCAGCGCCTGGCTGCACGATATTGGCAAAATCAGCGTCAGCGAAAAAATATTGAATAAACGGACGCCGCTGATGGCTGACGAGTGGGAAGTAATCAGAACCCATCCTCAGGTGGGAGTGAACATCGCCAGCCGCGCCCCGGAACTGGCCCCATGCCTGCCTGGCATCCTGCATCACCACGAGAGATATGACGGAACCGGCTATCCAATCGGCCTGAAAGGTGAAGAAATACCCTTGGAGGCCCGCATCCTGGCGATAGCCGATGCTTTTGCCGCCATGACCACAGTGCGGAGCTACTCTGACGCCTTATCCATAGAAGAGGCACTTGAGGAATTGAAACGAGGTGCCGGCACCCAGTTCGACCCAAGTCTGACTGAAATCTTCACCACCGCCTTCCGGAGCAGTTCGGCCACACAGGTGAAAATGGGAGGCAAGGAGACGGCTCCGCCTGAGGCTGGCGCAGCGGAAAATAAATTGCTAGAATAAAGGTTGTTAAAAATGAACAAAATACAGGTTATTCTCATCAGCCAGCAGGTGCTTTTCCGGCAGGGAATTGAACACTCCCTCTCCAGATTGCGTGACATTGCCGTCTCCGCCACGGCTGAGGTCTCTGATGAAGTGCTCTCCATTATCGATAATCTGCCGCCCGATGTGGCGCTGCTGGACATCGATACCCCTGCGGATGCCGGCCTGAAGCTGGCGCGCCGGATAAAACAGCGCTTGCCGACGATAGGCGTGGTGGTGCTCACGTCCAATCCGGATGACGCCCAGCTCTTCCAGGCGCTCAAAGCGCAGGCGGTTGCCTATTTGAGCAAGGAAATCACTGCCAGCGAGCTGGTTAATATTATAAAGCGCGTTTCCCGCGGGGAGCACCCGATAAATGATAGCCTGACCGCCCGGCCCAAGCTGGCGGAACAGGTGCTGCAACAGTTCCAAGAGCTATCACTGCGCAGTGAGGCGGAGTCTTTTATCGCACCGCTTACCCCAAGAGAGATGGAAATCCTGAAATACATAGCTCAGGGCTATCTGAACAAGCAGATTGCCGCCGAGCTGGACATCAGCGAGCAGACGATTAAAAACCACGTTACCTCCATTTTACGCAAGCTGAACGCCAACGCCCGTACCGAAGCGGTAGTCGTCGCCATCAGGCAGGGATTGATTTCCCTCGATTGATGTGTATCCAGGCTTCCTTCGGACGGCAGCATTTGTTACCTCTCTTTAGTGTAAATTATTTATGTCCGGTCTTGACATTGAGCAGCCTGCGAATTACCATTGAAACGACAGGGCCAGAGGAAAAAGGCTTTAAATGCGTTACCGGTACGAAAAAGAGGCATATCAGTTTCTCGCCGTCTACCGCTTCTTGGCATACGCGCTGGCGGTGCTCTTCTCCCAGGTAGCCCCGGTTATGAGCACCATGCCCGCGGTTCAGCTTTATATCATCCTGGGCACTCTGGGTGTCTACTCCGCCCTGAAAGTTTTCTCGCCGCTCCGCTGGCAGGCGAGAGGCACCATGACCTATTTAATCCTGAGCGGTGATTTTCTCCTCTGCATACTGCTTGTAATTTATACCAATGGCCTTAACAGCATCTTCCTGCTTTATTCTCTCACGCCAATCATGACCGCGGCACTGCTCTTCGAGGAAAAGGTGGCACTTGCTTTGGCGGCCACCGCTTCACTGTCACTTTCACTTACCCATTTATTCCTGAGCCAGTTCACCGCACGATTTACCTGGATTATGCAGGGATATAACCTGACCCTGCTCATCGTTTACACGCTCTTTTCCTTTGTCGTCGCCACCGTTCCGTATAGAATCAACCTGAACATCCGGCGCCGTATTGAAAGGGATGCCATCATTGAAGAGCGCCGCCGTATTGCCCGTGAGATTCATGACGGCGTCGCTCAGTCATTAAGCTACCTCAATTTAAAGACAAAGTCGGTAAGTGACCTGCTCACGTCAAAGGATACCGTGCAGGCGCTCACCGAGCTTAATGAGATTCGCGAAGTGGTGCAGGATACCTACGAGGATATCCGGGAATCAATCGACCAGCTAAGCACCGAGATAAAAAGCGTGTCCATCCTCGCCGCGATGGGCAACTATGTCCGGGAATTCAGCAGCAACAACGGCATCCCCATACAGTTCGAGGTCTCCAAGCCCTTTGCCCGGCTTTCCCCGGTGGCGGAACTGCAACTGCTGCGCATCGCCCAAGAAGCATTGACCAATGTCCGCCGTCACGCCATGGCCAGCGGTGTTGAGTTAACGCTGAAAAACACCGCGGACGCCTTGGAAATGATTGTTAAAGACGATGGCAAGGGTTTTGACCCTGAAAAACTGGAGCAGTCTACACCCGGCTATCACGGTCTGTCCATTATCAAGGAGCGGGCCGAGGGGCTTGGCGGCGATGTGCTCATCACCACTGCCCCCGGCCAGGGTACAGAGATAAAGGTCCATCTACCGGTGGAGAAAGTGAGGTTGTGAAATGGAACCGGTCAGGGTACTTGTTGTAGATGACCACGCTCTCTTTCGCCGCGGCATCGTCACCGTACTGACAAATCAGGAGAATATCAATGTGGTGGGAGAGGCGGTCAACGGGCTGGAGGCGATAGAAAAAGCGGAAGAGCTGGCGCCTGATGTCATCGTGATGGACCTGAACATGCCGCAATGCAGTGGACTTGAAGCCACGCAGGCGCTACAGGCCAAGATGCCGCAGGTGAGTATCCTGGTTTTAACCGTTTCCGAAAATGAAGCCGACCTTTTCGCTGCCATCAAATTCGGGGCTACCGGTTATATATTGAAGAATACGGAACCGGAGGAGCTCGTTCAGGGTATTTATCACATTGCTCAGGGCGGCGTCATTATCTCCCCGGTCATGGCCACCAAACTGCTTGCCGAATTCAGGGATTCAGGCACCAATGCCAAGGCCAAAAAGACAGCCGATGAAGAGGCTAATCTGAGTCCCCGTGAAGATGAGGTGCTGCAATTGGTGGCCCAGGGCGCTACCAATAAGGAAATCGCTGACTCGCTGTTCATCTCGGAGAACACGGTGAAGACACACCTGCGCAACATAATGGACAAACTGCATCTGGCTAACCGCAGCCAGGCCGCCGCTTACGCCGTGAAGCGGGGGCTCGTTTCCTACAGCCGCGAGTAATGCGGTACTAGACAGTTAGTCGTATTCCTCCTCACCCGAAAGGATGAGCCTAGAGCGCCGGGAAAATCATTACTTAGCAGGATTGTATGTGTTGTGTGAATAGCTTATGATGGAATTGCTGCGTGGTAGTCTCGTTCTGAAAAAGGCAGAAAATAAAAGGGAAAAAGGAGGTGAAGAAATGAGATTGCCAAAGAGAGGTGAGAAGGGGTTCACGCTGATTGAGCTGCTCATCGTGGTGGCCATCCTCGGCGTGCTGGCCGCGGTGGTCATCCCCAACGTGGGACGGTTTATCGGCCGCGGTGAGGACGAGGCGGCGGATACCGAGTTTTCCAACATCCAGAGCGCGGCCGTCGCCATGATGACCGATAACCAGCTGGAGACACTGCCCCACCCGATTTTACAGGCCAATGCCACCAGTGACATGGGCGCCTTCCCGGACGCCACTTCTGATTGGGCCGCTGTCGGCGGCAAGACCACCGACATCAACGGCGGTACCTTTGCTGCCGGCGACAAACCTGGGTATGTGCTCTACCAGCACGACATGACCGGTGACAGTGCCAACAGCACCCTGGTGAACTACGTCGCCACCCAGACCACCAAGGGCACCTACTCGATTGATGCGTACGGCACGGTGACCCAGGAAACCACCGGTTATGAATAATTTTCACCAGGCGAATAAGGTGAGGAGGAGGTTGATAAAAATGAGATTACCTGATAGAGGAGAGAAGGGTTTCACGCTGATTGAGCTGCTCATCGTGGTGGCAATCCTCGGCGTGCTGGCGGCGGTGGTCATCCCCAACGTGGGACGGTTCATCGGCCGCGGTGAGGACGAGGCGGCGGATACCGAGTTCAGCAATGTCCAGTCGGCGGTGGTGGCCATGATGGTTGACAACCAGCTGAGCACGCTGCCCAACGCGGTAAGCGTGGCAACCGGTGACATGGCCGCCTTCCCTGATGCCACTTCTGACTGGGCCGCTGTCGGTGGCAAAACCACGGACATCAGCGGCGGTTCCTTCGGTGCCGGCGACAAGGAGGGGTATGTGCTCTACCAGCACGATATGGCCGGTGACACGGACAACACCACCCTGGTTAATTACGTCGCCACCCAGACCACCAAGGGCACCTACACGTGTGATGCCAACGGCACGATAACCCAGGCAAGCACCGGATACGACTAATTGCTAAGTGGCGGTGGATGTGGGGCGGTGGTAAGTAATGTGGAGGTAGCTGGGGGGAGAGGTCAGAGAGATGTCCCGAAATCGGGACATCTCTCTCTATTTGAACGGCAATTTTCTGGCGCGTGTTTCCCAAGCTGCAATCTAACAGCCCTTGGATATCAATCTAATCTTCCACCGGCTGAACCTGGGTCCTAATGATGATGGGTCCACCTGTCTTATAGGGATACTCTTCAGGTGGCGGAATGGGTGTGGCAAAACGCCCGCTTTCTTCAAGCGCGGTAAGGTATGCTCGAAAAGACAGGTAATCTTTGGCATCACAGGAAACGTCCATTTCGCTTCCCTTATGCACAATATGGCTCACCTCAACATCCAATTTTTCCGCCTCTTTCATAATCACCGTGATATCCTCATGGAAACTACCTTCTCTGGTAACAACGGAATTATATTCACCAATCGCCCGTTGCAATGGCTCACGTCTCTCTATCTCCATCTTTTTCAGCATCAGCTGGTTATTAAGGATATCGGACTGGCTCTGCAAAACAGCCGTCTGGCCCATGGACTCAGTAGTGACCTGAAATAAGGGGAAAATGAGAGCAATGGCAGCTATGAGGACTACGGCAGCATAGAGCTGCGTGGCTGTTGGACGCCAGGGCCGATAGGCCTGGGGAAGAAGGTTCATATCGAGCGGCAAAAAACCGACTCCACCATCGCTACTGATTCTGGGCATTTCCTTACGCATGGCAAGCCCGATATTCGCCGCGTACTGGGATACCGGAAGGAAAACAGGACATTCCAGTTGTGGTGTCAGCTGTTCGATATTAAACCCCAGCTTGGCCTGCATTTTCTCTATCAGCTCCGCCTCAGCAGACATGTGCCCGGTGATGTAAAGTGGATTGGTCGTATCGAACGATGAATCAAGATGGTGAGAATTGTAAAAATCAACGGTCATCTCAAGTTTTGTCGCCAGATATTCCGCCGCATCTTCAATGCTCATGCTATTCTGTTGCCAGGCCAGCGAATGCATGATTTCAGGAACACCTTTAACCACCATAATAATGTCGAAGTTCGTGGGCTCAATATTGAGTATAAGCGCCTGCTCTTTGCTAACCGCTCTGGCCAGGGCCATTGCCTTGAGCTCTACAACCTGGGGACTGATACCGGCAATTTTCAAGGCCCTTACCTTTTCATCCATGACATCCCTGGGTACACCAACGGCGAATACCTGCCGTTCTCCCTCGTTGCTACTTACCGTCTGCCAGAAAAAGTACAGGTGTTCCGTGGGAACCGGCATTATCTCCCGGGCAACCTCATTAACCGCCTCCTCAAGTGTGGGTGCTGGCGGCAGGCTGGTCATCGGTATGATACGGCTCACTGTGTACATACCACTTATACTGGCAATCACGCTCTTTGCTTTGATGCCACTTGAAACCATAAGTTGCCTGACCATGGCACCCAGGGCGGGTTCGCCACCGGGAGCTGTGTGCTCCGCCTCCTCCGGTTCAAACAAGGCATCAGCCCACTTTCTCACCACCCCACCCCGCGTCTCCATTATCCTGATGCCAGTCTGGGATATATCAAGGGTAACCACCGCACCAGATACCAACCGCGCCAGTGTTCTCTCCAATGCTTTAAGGAGCTTCCTGACCGCGGTGCCCAGGTCAAGCGCCATGACGCCTTGAGATTTAGCTTCCTCTTTCTGTCCCGCCAAGGTCGTCCACCTCTTATTACAGTGCCGCCAGGCCTATTACCCTTTGGTAGATTTGGAATACAGGTCAACAGATAACTTGGCAACAGCATCAAAGACAACCGTTTCGCTGCCAAAATACTCGGTTGCCGTTTCCACATCCGGCCCATCAAACTGCCGGACAGTGCCATCGGCCTCACAGGTGTAATAATATTCAGTAATGGGTTTGTCAATATATATCATCGTCTGATAATCGGTTGTATTATCAGCCGTAATTCGATCATGCTCATATAGTATGTAACCATCCAACGGAGTTCCCGTTCCGGTGTACCCCTTCTCATCCGCCGTGGTGATGGCATCGGGAAAGGCGGTCATTTCATTCACCACAGACCCTTCCTCAAAATTTACCGGATTGGGAATCTCATCAAGCCCATTGTCCTCCATCATATCAGCCACCGCCTGTATTACCGCGCTGAATTCGTTTCTCCGTATCACCTCTTCTTCCTCAAATTTCACCTGTACCCACTCGAGGTCCACTCTTTTGAGAACCATGGTTTCCAGCGTACCGCCAGCATCAATATCAGATATGAAAGCCATCACGGTATCAAAGTCACCCTGTGTCCTGATATTACTGAGAGATAAAACACTATAGGCGCTTTCACCAGAGCTTCGTTCTCTGGGTTCACCAGGCGCAACAATGTGAAACTTTCCGCTTTCCGGGTCAACATTAATGCCGCTTTCCCTGGCGATGTTGACGATTACCTCCAGTGCTTCAGGGGTCTCCATCGGTTCCAGGGCCACGTTCACGGCATCATATTTGGCTTTCAGCTCCTCCATACTCGGCAAAGGCTTGTTTACCACCATCATGGTCTTCCTTATCTGCTCTTCAAGGTCCTTCTGTTTTGGCCCCTGCTGCATATAAACAAAGCCGAGTCCGATATAAAGAATGACACAGACACCGAGTGTGACGATGAAACCGATGCGACGTACTCTGGCCAGT
>Ga0315548_1002418_pt1 | contig 14526 bp, 10 predicted proteins | sample SalMarSW160110MG_2_FD_202540 | JGI IMG/M metagenome (GOLD analysis project Ga0315548, IMG submission 202540) | Salt marsh sediment microbial communities from the Plum Island Ecosystem LTER, Massachusetts, United States - Salt Marsh Sediment SW1601-110 ...
AACTGAACACCGAAAAATTTCTTTTCTTTATGTTTTACCGCGGCAAACGGGCACGTTTCCGTAGTCGCTAATTTGACAAAATCGTCCCCTAACTGGCCTACCTGGTCACCGTGACTTGCCCAGACGGCAGTCGAATCCGGCATGTTTGCAAACAAATCGCTCTTGTCGATTATCTCCAGTTTTGTCCTGCCGTACTCGCGTCTTTCAGCGGCAATAATTTCCGCCCCCAAAATCTGACAGCCGAGCTGCATCCCATAGCAAATACCCAGAATCGGCACACCCATCTCAAAGATTTTCTCATCACACGTCGGAGCTCCCTCCTCTCTGACACTCGCAGGCCCGCCGGAAAGTATCACGCCTTTGACCGACAGCTTCGATAGTTCCTCCGCAGTTATACCTGCTCTGCAAATCCGCGAATACACATTATGCTCGCGGACACGCCTGGCTATCAACTGCCCGTACTGGCTGCCAAAATCCAGGATGGCTATCATCTCACGCGGCATAACGAGCCCTCAAAGAGAAATACGCAGAGGTCGAATGCAAACCACTTATCCACCCCTTAACGCATCGACTCATTGTCAGTCCTCAAAAGGCACAGCAGCCGAATAGTTCGGTGCCTCTTTGGTAATCTGGATATCGTGCGGATGCGATTCGGTCACTGACGCTGAGCTTATACGCACGAATTGCGCCTTCTTTCTCAACTCGTCGATATTTCGTGCCCCGCAATAGCCCATACCGGCCCGCAGACCCCCAACGAGCTGATACACAAAAGCATCAAGCATCCCGCGATACGGCACGCGTCCCTCTACGCCTTCCGGTACAAGCTTTTGTTTCTCCGTCAAGCTTTTCTGTCCGTATCTTTCCGCCGACCCTTTCACCATCGCCCCCAAAGAACCCATCCCTCTGTATTCTTTGAACTGCCTGCCCTTATAGATAACCAGTTGGCCGGGACTTTCCTTCAAACCCGCAAACAATGACCCTATCATCACGCTCGAAGCCCCGGCGGCAATCGCCTTGGTAATATCGCCCGACTGCCTGACACCCCCGTCGGCAATAACCGGAATGCTCTGTGGCTCGGCCACCTCGGCGCAGTTCATTATTGCGGATACCTGCGGTACCCCAACACCGGAAATGACCCTCGTGGTACAAATCGCGCCAGGCCCGATGCCGACCTTTATCGCATTTGCGCCGGCTTTTATCAAATCTGTCGCCGCCTCAGCAGTCGCAATATTTCCCGCAATCACGTCGATATCGTAGTCCGCTTTGATTTTCTTTACGGTATCGATGACATTCTGCGAATGGCCGTGAGCGGTATCCACTACGATAATATCAACGTCCGCTCTTATCAGGGCCTCGATTCGCTCATAGTCGTGAACGCTCACCGCCGCCCCGACGCGCAGCCTGCCTCGCTTGTCCTTGGCCGCCAACGGATACTGCTGAACACGGTCGATGTCCCTCATTGTAATCAAACCCGCCAGCTCACCTGCTGAATTGACCAAAAGCAATTTCTCAACCTTATGCTTCTGTAAAATCTCCTTTGCCTGCTCGAGTGTCGTACCGGCCGGGCCTGTCACGAGATTATTCTTCACCATGACGGTACTAATCCTGACATCATAGTCTTTCAGAAACTTCAAGTCCCTCTTGGTCAAAATGCCAACGAGCTTCTTGCCGTCGACGATGGGAATCCCCGAAACATTCTGTTCGTTCATCAGCTCCTGGGCCCTTCTGACCGGCTCGCCCGGCGATAACGTGACCGGGTCGAGAATCACGCCGTGCTCGCTCCGCTTGACCTTAGCTACCTCTCTTTGCTGCGCCTCAACCGACAGGTTCTTGTGAATGACGCCCACCCCGCCTTCCTGGGCCAGTGCTATCGCCAGCGCCGCCTCGGTCACCGTATCCATGGCCGCTGAGACAATCGGGATATTTATCTTGATATTGTTGGTCAATTGTGTGCTGGTATCGGCCTGGCTCGGCACAATATCGCTTTTTGCTGGCAATAGCAGCACATCGTCGAAGGTTATACCCTCAGCGACAATCTTATTTTTGTCCATTTTCTACTCCAACAATGAATCGCCGTTTTTTGCTTCTTATTAAACCGGACAGTATAATACCACTGCAAAGGGTCGTCAAATCCTTTTTCGCAAACGACGAGGAACCTTTCTTTTCAGTCCACACAGGACGGTTTTTCTGTGCTTTTGTCGAGCCACAGGGAATATAATAGGAAAATTCGCAAAAGCAGAAATTTCAGCGCCCATTTTCAGCGTAAATGTAAGTCTACAATAATGAGAACTGGGCCGGGACGCGCAAAACTTGAAAAAGGATAAGTTAGTGCAGCAAGAGCCGGATTTAGCGTTAGTCGAGCGAGCTTGCAACGGCGATACGGACAGCTTCACCGAGTTATGCCGGCGATACTATCCGGCCATGGTCGCCATCGCCCATTCGATAATTGGCGACAGACATTTAGCTGAGGATGCAGCCCAGCAGACCTTTGCAAAGGCCGTTCGTAAAATGCCGCATTTGAAAAACAAAACCAAATTTGCCGCCTGGCTCGCTGTTATTTGCAGGAACGTCGCAAAAGATATGGCACGGACTGTAGGGGCAGGCCCGCGTGCCTGCCCTGTAACCGGCACCGCTGAGGACCTTTCGATGATAGCGGCCGAACCGCACGAAAATGACGTCACTGAGGCTGTTAAGGAAGCCTTAAACAAACTGTCGGCCTCAGCAAAAGAAATCATCTTCCTGCGATACTACGATGGCATGACGTACGAACAGATTTCCGCCGTCCTGAGAATCTCAGAGCAGGCAATAAACGGAAGACTGCGAAGGGCGAAGAAAAAAATGGCAAACTATCTAAGGCGTAGTGGTTTTGAAAAGGTGCAATAATGAGCAGGAAAAAAGATGACAAACGGCTGGACGAAGTAATCTCCCGGACCATCAACTCGGTTAAACCCGAGTTCGACGCCGAAAAATGGAAACAGAAATACCCTGAAGAATTCCAAATGCTCCGGTCCATGTCCGAAGGGGAAACTCGCACTCGCCGGCCAAGTATATGGCGGGCAGTTTGCCAAAGCCCAATAACAAAACTCGCTGCCGCGGCTGTGATAATTGTAGGTATTGGTCTTGCTATTCACTTTGGGCCGGGTGAGAAAGTTGATACTCCTATAGTTACAGAAGTTGCACAATCACCTATCGAGATGATGACAGCAATGTCACTTGAACGTGCGTTTCGGCGGGGAGGAATAGAAGCTGTAGAAAATCAATGCAAGGAGGCTTATAAGCCAATTGGACCAGTGCCGGGAAGCTTATCAATCGAGCAGATACTCGCAGAATTCAATGGCAATGGTCATAGCACAGAAAGGACGAAACTATGAAAACAATTAAAATCAGAAAAATAACAACGGCGATATTCGCTGTTTTGGTACTACTTGTATCAGCCCCATCAGTCCTTGCATATCCCCCGGACAATGCGGCAGTGCTTTATTACAAGGCCTTCACCCTGTATGAGAAGGAGGACGGGATTGATTTGTGGGACTACTTTAAGGGCAATATTGAATCCAACGAGAAAATAGAACAATACCTAAAGAAAAATCGCAGAATAATAAACATCGTGCTCGATGCCACTCGGATAGACCATTGCGACTGGGGATTGGACTACTCTCAGGGCACTGAAATCCTGCTGCCCCCTCTTCATAAAGCCAGAGAGATATTCGTGCTTCTTGCCGTCGACGCAAGGATGCAGACCCAAAGAGGTGAATACAGGCAGGCACTGGATCGCTGCATGAGTATCTACAGAATGGCCCGGCATCTGAACGAACGTCCAATCTTAAGCTACCTCATGGGTACCGCAATTAATGCTGCGAACCACAAATGCTTGACCCTGATTCTGTCGGATATGCCGCAGGATATAGAAACCTTGACCTGGTTGAGAGACGAGATTGCTGAGTTTGATAAACGACCGTTTTCTATAGAGCCGGTCCTTAGCTGGAAACGCGAAGCAGGAATCATCTCAATGTCTCCGGAAAAAATCGGCAATGCCGTGCGTTCCGGCCTTGACGATGGGCCTTTCAAAGAAAAGGTACTTAAAAAGATTCTTGAGGCTGATGAACAGTTTTTTGACAGAAACAAAGCCTACTGGAATGAATATATGGACGCCGTTCAAGCTGCCTTCGACTTGCCGTACCTGGGAGCGTATTCAAAACTTAAGCAGTTGGACGGGAAACCCTCGAAGGAGTTTACTAAAAATCCCGATGCAACCCTGACTGCTGCTTGTTCACCTACATGGTTGAAAATTTACACCATATCAACGAGGTTGGGGAGCCACAGTAATGCCATTAGGGCAGCTATTGATATTTACATAATAAAGGCCAAAACCGGTCGGTTGCCCGATGCGCTTCCGGCAGATTTGCCGAAAGATTTATTTAGTGGTAAGGATTTTGAGTATAAAAAAACAAGGGATGGTTTCGTACTTCGCTGCCAGGGCAAGGATTTGAGTAAAGACAAAATCTACGAATACGAATTCAAGGTTAAAAAGTGATGTATTAGTTTGTCAGTCAAAACAGGCCGGGCTTATTTGACCCGGCTTTTTTTGTGCATTTTTGACCCAATAACAGGTAAAATTGGGGGAAACAAAATTTCTTGTAAACGAAATTTGACTTAGCACCTCTATAATTACGGATGTGCGAATTTCAGTACATTCGAGCTATGCATGGCTTAAGTTTTTTAAGGATTAGAAAAGTGCCACAGCTAAGTTTCAAAGAGTTAGTGAATGATTACAGTGCAGCGGTCATGAAAACGGCGATTCGGATATTACGTGATAGTCAAAAAGCCCAGGACGTTCATCAGGAGGTGTTTCTGGCAATCCTGCGGCGATGGCACAAGTACAACGGCCAGACCAACTGGGGCGCATACCTCTACCGGGTCACGGTAAGAAAGGCAATGGAAATCGCAAAACGGTCAAGGACCGAACAGCCCGTTGAGCAGCATTGGGATTGTCCCGCATCTGGCGAAAGGCCTGATGACCCGTTGAGGACCGCCGAACTCCAGCAGAGGCTCACCGCATGCCTTGCCGGATTCCCGAAGCAACAGGCGGACGCCTTTGTCTTAGCGCGAATCGAAGGATTAACATACCGTAAAATTGCAGAAATTTTAGAATGTTCCCAGGAAACGGTGAGGGTACATCTGTATCGCGCACTGAAGCGACTTGCTCGTGAACTTGGCGATTATTTAGCTTGAAAGAATAGGTGAATTATGAATACGCACGAACAAATAAAGGAACTGCTGACCGATTACGCTTTAAGGGAATTGTCGGAGCAGAAATCCTCCGAGGTAAAACAACACCTTGCCGACTGTCAGGAATGCAGAACCGAGCTGAAAAAACTCGAAGCAGTACTCGAATGTGCCGACTCCATGAGAGAACTTTCGGCTGACCAGCAGGTAATTGAGTCAGCCAAAGAATCGCTCCTTGAAGCTGTGGCGAATGAAGAAACAAAACAAACGACCCCCAGGCCCACTATTCGCTTGGATTTTATATGGAGCAACATTATGAAAAGTAGAATCACTAAACTGGCCGCTGCTGTGATAATAATAGCGGTGCTTGCCAGTCTGCCATTCCTCGGCGGAAAAGATTCGGGGATTGTCCTGGCGAAAGTCCTTGAGAAAGTCGAGGAGACCAACGCATATATGTACACTATGGAGATGAAAATAACAGGAAAACTGATGCCGACCGCGCAGGAGACTAAAATTAGAGCGGTCGTCTCGGCCGATTATGGAATGAAGTGGTATTTGGACATGTTCGATCCCAATACCGGCAAGACAACAACCCAGCAGATTTATGTTCTTCCGGAGCAAAAGACGGTTGTTACAATTATGCCGGAGACAAAGCAATACATACGAATGCCGTTTGGTGATGAAATGCTTGTCAGGATGAAGCAGCAGAACAACGATCCGAGGGAAATCATAATGCAAATTATGAAATGCGAGTACACCAGGTTAGGCAAGGCCGTCATTGACGGTGTAGAGGTTGAAGGCTTCCGGACGACAGATCCTGAATTTGTGGGTGCCTTCGGTGGTGATACAACAAGCATTGAGCTTACACTGTGGGTGGATGTCGAAAACTGGCTGCCGTTCCGCTCCGAGATGGATATCAGTTCCGGCGAGCAAATGCAGGTGACCGGCGCCACTTACGATTACCGGTGGAACGTCCCGGTCCAGGCAAGTGATTTTAAGCCGTTTATTCCGGAAGATTTCAAACCCTTCTCGACCGATGGTTTGAAGATACCGGGTATGAGTGAGGCCGATGCCGTTGAAGGCCTAAGGCTATTTGCTGAGATGACCGGGCGATATCCAAAAAAGCTGAACATGATGGATGTTGCCCAGGAGATTGCCGCCTTCAACAACATCCTGATGGAAGAGTTGAAGAAACTGAAGGAAGAGATGGGCGACACGACCGAGATGACGAACGAAGAACTCCGCAACGCAGTCATGAAGAAGACCGAGTCAACGTTTCTAAAGAAACTGATGGAAGATATGGGCGACACGACCGAGATGACGAACGAAGAACACCGCAACGCGGTCATGAAAAAAACGATTGAAATAATGCGGCCGCTTCAGTCAATCGGCTTCTTCTACATGACGTTGGTCACAGACAAAAAAGAACCTGTGTATTACGGCGAGTCGGTCGGGCCGGACGACGCTGATATGGTACTGTTGAAATGGAAGGTTTCGGACGACCAATACCGAGTGATTTTCGGAGATTTGACCGCCGAGGACCTCACCGCAGAACAGTGGAACGAGCTTGAAAAATAGCTATCAAAACAGCTCTATAAGATAACAAACATAATCAGGCCGGGCCTTACAGCCCGGCCTTTTTTATGTCCTTTCACACAAAAATCGCTAAAATTCCTGAAAAGAGACAATTTTTTGTAAATTTGGTGCTTCCTGTTTGTCTTTATAACGGTACCTGATTTAGGAGTATCTATTGAGCGATCGTTCAGACAAAGACTTAGTTGTCGCCTGCTGTGCAGGAGACAGAAGTGCTTATGAGCTTCTTGTCCGAAAGCATTACAAGCGCATTTTTTTGATATCTCTGGGCATCCTTGGAAATGTTCACGATGCTGAAGATATGGCTCAGGACGCTATGATGAAAGGTTATGAACAAATACGAACATTAAGAGATGGCTCAAGGTTTGGCCTCTGGATTGCACGTATTGCCAAAAGCCTGTGTATGAATTTCATCCGCAGAAAAAAGTTCGCTAAGAAAGCCGCAGTCAAAAGAGTGATACCAGTAAATCAAAGTCTAAATGAATACGACAACCTTCAGCAGGCTATAGAACAATTACCACAGGAAACCAGACTGCCTCTCGTAATGTACTATTTTGACGGCCAGAGTGTCAAAAATGTTGCAGAGAGGCTGGAGATGTCCAACTCAGGTGTTTATCTCAAACTTCGGACCGCTATCAAGGAATTACACAACCTGTTAGCTAAGCAGGGAGATTCAAAATGATTAGGCCTTGTGACAAAATGCAGGAAAAAATCGCGGACTATGTGCTGGGAATTTTGAGCAAAGAAGAAAGTGACGCTCTGGCAGAACATATAAATAGCTGTGCCACATGCAGCCAATATGTTCAGGAGCTTCAAAATGAAAACCGTTTACTCCTGCAGTTAGGCGAGAAGTTGGATGCAGAAATGACAATTCGTCGGGATAAAGTAATAGAAGCCCTAAACCGTCACTCACCAACAGCACGAGCTAAAGTGCTTTCAATAGGGAGAATTATTATGAAAAGTCCAATAACAAAACTCGCCGCCGCGGCGGTGATAATTATTGCGGTGCTTGTTGGTATCAATCAATTTGGCGGCTCGACTAACAACGCAGGCATCACATTCGCCAGTACATTGGAGACAATGAAAAAAATGCCCTGGATGCATGGAATTATAGAGTACGATACTCCGAAAGGCAAGAAAACAATTGAAAGCTGGACATGTTTTGACCCGCCCATTTGGGCAACAAAAGGTACCAGAGTCAGTACGGTTTATGCAAACCCCATAGAGGGCAAAGAGTATTTGTACAGCCCCAGTGACCCCTACTCAAACAAGATAAGCATCATTCCAATCGGAGACATATACAAACCTACGGAGTTACCCATTGATATGATTGAACAAATACTTGAGAATCGGACTAATAAGGATGCTGAAATTTCAAGAGAGAGCTCTAACTTGGATGGCAAAAGGATTGAAGTTATTCACATCAACTCACCGATAAGGAAAACTACCTTGTACCGTGACGTTGAACGAAACCTGTTAATTCGCATGGACGATGTTATTGACACCTCAAACTCCGAACCAAAAAGAACGTCTATGAAAACAAAGGGCAAACTGTCAGCAAAAGTGCCTGCCAAAGACCTGCCAAAAGCAGACTTAAATGTAAAATATAAGTACAAAGGTCTTTTTGATTATCCTGATCAGGGTCCGGGAGACATATATGACCTTGGAGTACCTCGAGATGCGGAAATTGACAATTATTGCCCCACAGGCGCTCTTGCTGATATATTTGCCGAAGTTCGACGGAGCATAAATAAAGCTTATGATGGTTACGTTGCCATAGTCCTCGAATCCAGGTTTGATGACGGCGAGCCGGCACATCCGAAAATCACCATGATGCGACCAAGAAACCCGGCCGACTGGCCGTTTGCTTGGATCGGTATAAAGTCGATGGCATGGTTTCATCCCCGGTGCTTCGCTTTAAATTGGAATAGCTATGATACCAACTACGAAATGCTACCGGCTGATCCACAACACGAAGCTTTGGTCGGTTTTAGAGCTGCTCAAATCCAAAAATCGAGCGTCAAAAGAAAAAGAATCGATGAATATTGGCTGGATCCCGAACGGGATTACATTGTGATGGTGCACGTCCGTTACGAAGACCATATGAATCGTTATTGGGACAGCACAAAGAAAACAATCACCTTGGCCACAAAGCAGACACCAGACGGACAGTGGTATCCTGGCCACATAAGCCATGAGTGGGACTACACCAATGATACAGGACGTCACAAACAGAAAATTGACAAACGAATTATCCTTGATACCGAACTAACATTCCCGGAAGATAGCTTTGAAGCCGACTATATTTTCAACGGCGAATAAATGATTCCATGTCTATCTAAACCTCTGAGAGTTTCAAAAGGCCGAGCTAACTTTAGCTCGGCCTTGTTTATACGCTGTTGCTGTTTATCCTAAGTTGTATGGCTCCACCATCCGGTTGTGCGGTTTGAAGTGGTACTGGCACTGCCCGAGCGGTGTCCCGACCACTTTTATCTTGTCCGGGTCTCCCTGTCCCATGCCGGCCTCGGCCATCGACGTCAAATACATTATCTTGCCCGGGTCAAATCCCATTATCTTTGTTGCCAGAATATCCATAGCCAGCGGGTCCCGGCTGGCCAGTGTGATCCTTGCATCCACCTGTGTCCCGCTTGACGGCCCGTTGCCCTCCATCGCCTCAAAGCCGTCGATAACACCTAAATCCGGATAAATCTCCTGGGCCAGATGGAACATGTTGTAATGCAGGACCGCCTCGCGCGAAAAATTATACACGGAGTGGGTCAGCCACTTATCATTGGTTTTGTAATCGTTTAAGGGCGCCCCCAGCAAAACATTCTTCAACGACAAGGTCGTCACAACCCTGTCGTGCGTCTTCATCTTGGCAGCCGAGATAATGTACACATCCGGGTCCAAAAAGGTCGAGATAATCCTTATCGGAGTTGGTCGGTGACCCTTACCGAATACATACCGATACTGCCAGCTCTCGCGGTTCAGGTCGACGAGCTTCACCTTATATTCCTTCTCCAGCGGCAGATAACCGTAGTTCTTATAGCCGTCAAACGTTCCTTCTCTGGAAGCAGTGGATTCCCCGATAATAATCTGGCCTTTATAGTGGGGCCTTAGAAAATCCAGTATCCCTCGTATGGCGTCGACGTGTGTGGCAGCCAGTTGGCGGGAAGTAACAACAAAATTCGGCTTTATTAAAATTTTCTTTTTGCCCCCGAGGGATCCAAGAACCTCATCCTCGATATTTTTCAGTACCTGAAATGTAATCTGGCGCCTCTCGCTGCCTTTGACCAGGCTCACCTTTGCAGGCTGTGTTTCAGTCCTGAACAGTTGGTCCTTTTTAACATGCGGACTTCCCGGCGCCGCTTCAGCAACGCCCGGCCCGGAAGATTTGCCGCCTAACGCCAGACCAATCGCCCCTATACCGAACCCCTTGAGAATATCGCGTCGATTCAGGCGATTCCTCTCATTTGCCATTACCCGCTCCTTTCATAATCCTGCTATAGTAAATGACGGCGATGTAACACTTTAGCAATGCAGCCCGAAACAGCCGCCAGGTTTCAAATCTAAAACTGTTCACCTCTGCTATATGCCTTTGACCCGCATCCGGACAGAATACAACGAAGTCCTCGCCGTGATAAAGAGTGTCTTTTTGTCCTTACTACCGAAGGTAACGTTGGCAGGTCCTTCCGGCACTTCAATCGTTTCAATCTTTTCGCCCTCTTTGTTGTAAACCAATACAGCCCTTGTCGTCAGGTAAATGTTACCCTCATTATCAATTGTCATCCCGTCGGAACCTTCGGAGGCAATAAGCTTTTTGTTCGAGAGCGTCCCGTCTTTATTGATAGTATACACAAAGGTCTTTTTCCCGCCGTTGTCCGTAACATAAAGGAGCTTGCCGTCCGGCGTCCCTATTATCCCGTTAGGTCTTACCATATCATCGATTACACGGACAAGCTTTTTGCGGTCCGCCGACAGATAATAGACATGCTCACCGTCCTGCTCCATACCTTCCCTGTTTCCATAACGAGGGTCTGTAAAATAAATACCGCCCTTCGGGTCAAGCCAGAGGTCGTTGAGACTGTTGAACTTTTTATCCTTATACTTGTCGGCCAGCACCGTTACTTCACCTTTTGGAGTGATGGAAACTAACCGTCGTCCGCCTCCTTCACAGGCCAGCAGATTCCCCTTTTTATCAAAGTAAAGACCGTTGGCGCCGCCGGAGTTCTCGCGAAACGTCGATAATTTGCCGTCCAGCGACCATTTGTGGATTCGATTATTCGGGATGTCCGAAAAAAAGATATTGCCCTGAGCGTCCGCCGCCGGCCCTTCGGTAAAACTAAAGCCGCCGGCAAGTTTCTCCACCTTTGCCCCATCCGCTACAACACTAAGCGGTTCACTGCTGCACCCCGCCGCCAAAACCGCAAATAACAACACCATCGAAATATACCATTTCCTGTTCATCTCAATCTCCTTTCGTCTTTCAGGCCCTTACAATACACTATATGAACTCCGACAAAATCCTTGATTCGTACGGACACTTACATACGCATTGTACATCAGACTCTATGTGTTTTGCAAGACTTTCGATGCCAAATCTCCGGAGCCGGCCTTCAATCTTTCAGGATTCGCTCCTTAGTGAATTGATTCTGATAAACGTTCATATTCCCGGTTGCGTTGATTTGACGAATAGCTTTATCCGGGCCTGAATGTAGAAACCAGTTATGGTGTATATCAGCCGATTGTTGAGGGCGTCCCCTTATCACGATTGCCGGCACACTCGTCGCCTTGTGAACTAACTAACTGAACTAACTATGGACAGTCACCTATTGTTTAACATCCATAACCACAATCCCCGTCAAAATAAGAAGTTCCGACAATAATCCCGGATTTCGGGCAAAGTGACAGGTATCTCGGTCACTCTGACAACAAATCCGGCCGGATTGACGGCTGTAAGTATTGAAATGGGGGAGTATTTGGATATAATGAGGTGTCGCAGCGTGCAGGAACACGGTCTATGGATTCAAATGGGAAATGTCAGGCCATGCTCAGTGAACCGAAATTAAGCGAAGCATCAGCTCTCATAAAAGTAGATGAAATCCCGAACCACCAGGCCAATCAACCATTTTCATCCACACTTGCACGCAATACTGCAAACGGAAAAACTTATCTCAATGAAAGGAAAGGCTCATGTTGAAACAGGTATCGGTATTTGGTTTGTGCGTTGTAGCTATCGCGTCTCTGTCGGCCCCCGTCCGGAGCCAGCAACAGCTCGCCGTCCTGCAGCCTGCCGGCAATCAAGCGAAAGCGTTTACCTTTGATGGCAACAAACCCCTGGCCGGCTGGACGATTGAGGGTGACGTGACTATCGATGTGGCAAAGGGCCGCCAGGGCAAGGGTCATTCGCTAAAGCTCGGTCCGGGAGGCAAGGCCCTGTTGAAGCTGCGTGACAGTGACGAGTCGGGCAAGGTCGAGGTCTGGGTTTACGACGACGGCACAACGCCCGAGAACACCAAGGCCCGTCGATTGGGCCCGCGATGGGGACTGGTGCAAAGCGACGGTAAGATGCTGGCCGTCGGCATCCTCTACGCCAACTATCTCGGCGGCGACGAAGGTTACACCGCCACGGCCTGTGACGGCAGGCAGTGGTTCGACCGGCTGTTCTGGCTTGGCGTCCGCCGCACACCAGTGGGCTGGCACAAGTGGACCTTCGACTTCGACCCTGAGGTGGGTTTGCAGGTCTTCCACAACGACAGGCAGGTCAACGCGGTCGACCCCGGCAAGACGGGATTGAAGGGCTTCAGCACCTTCGCCGTCTGGGGCGACGAAGACATAGGCAAGGAGCAGACAATCTGGCTGGCTGACATGTCCGTCACTTTGGGCGGTCCGGTGGCCATTGCTCCTATGGTCGAGGCCGACCCGTATGAAGAAAAGGCTGTTGCCACAGAGATGACCACAAGCCGACCCGTTATCGTTTACACCAAAGAAAACGCCCCTGCGACACCCAAGCTCCAAGACCTACCGCTCAAACAGAGTGTTGCTCAGTACGGCATTACCTGGTCGTTTCAGAAGCCGACTCGTGTCGGGCAGTTTGTTAACGGCGACTGGTACGTGGTCGGGCCGGTTACCATAGAGGCTATCGCTCCCAGGCCGCTTTACGGCAGCGAGATTCCAAAACGCGAGCTGGACGGCATGGACAGGGAGCGCAAAGAAGAGCATCGCGTTCGCAACGGCTTCATGCTTAATCCGCCGGCCAAAATGGAAGTCGCCTACGACAGCGGTGTCCGAAACTGGTTCACCCCGTCGCTGATTCAGAAGCTGCCAGTGTCGATGAAGCCCGGCGATTCGCTTGTTTCAACTATCAGCATGCCCAAGAACCTGGTGCTGCACGCCCAATTGCGGAACAAGGTCGAGCGCGGCGTGGATGACAGCAGCCCGATTCGCACTGCTGCGGTCCTGACCTGCGTAGGCGAGCCGCAGCCGACGGATGCCTTTAGGCCGGCCTTCTGCGACCGTCAGCAGAAGATTTACCTTGCTCGGAACCTCAAGCGCCAGCTTCTGCCGGCAGCCGCCGCGACCAAGAGTATGCCCAATATCCGGAAGTACATCCGCTTTACACAGCGGCCCTGGGTGGGAACGTGCTTCTTTGGCTTCGAGGAACCCGTAGAGAACATGCCGCAATACGGCTTGGAGTACGGCCGGGTGGTCGGCATCTCAGCGCTGCTGCTGTGCACCGACCTCGAGCCGAAGCAGAAGGAGCCGTTGTTGGTGAACTTCGTCCAGGTGGGTATCGACCTGGGGGGTATGGTCCGCGCGGGCCATCCCGGCTGGACCGCCTGGGGCGGACACGGCAGCGGACGCAAAATGCCCATTGTCTTTGCCGGAATTCTACTGGGCGATGACGAACCGGCCAAAATCAACCGGTCATTTACTAAGGTGAGCTTTGGCGAGGATGAGCAGACCACCTACGACAACTGCTGGACCGGGGCGAAAGTCGTCTTTGCCGGGCACTCGGGAATCGACGCGGCGACCGGGGACGGCCGGTCACGGGGCAGCGGCTGGGGACCCTACGAACATACGCCGCCTTCGCAGTGGAAAGATGGTCAGAACACCAGCGAGAGTTATCGCCGATGCTGCACGAGCGTCGGCTGGGTCGCCCAGGCCCTGGCCCTGCGGCTCATGCACGCCGAGAAGTCCTGGAACCACGACGCCTTTTTCGATTATGTGGACCGCTGGATGTACGAAGACGACTCGGCCTTCGTGAAGACCATCAAGGAGGCGACCGGACGCGACCACGACAAAGAGTGGGCAAGACAGGGTCAGGCCTGGGATGCATTCGTAAACGAGATGTGGGCCAGGCACCGCCCGACACTGCCGGCACCGACCGATGGCTGGAAGCAGAAACACGATGACGCCTATCACCGTTCGGCCATCACGGAACAATCCGGGGCACCCTTGCCGCCGGGTGTGAAAGCGGTCTGGGATTTGAGCAAGGCGTATCGTGAGACAACGCCCACGCGAGAGCGGATATGCATCAATGGTCTGTGGCGCTGGCAGCCGGCCGACGAGGATACGAGCACCGTGCCCGCCGACAAGTGGGGCTACTTCAAGGTCTCGGGGAGCTGGCCGGGAATCACCGATTATATGCAGAAAGACTGCCAGACGGTTTATGCCCATCCGAACTGGAAAAACAAGAGTCTGCGC
>Ga0315548_1002419_pt1 | contig 14525 bp, 12 predicted proteins | sample SalMarSW160110MG_2_FD_202540 | JGI IMG/M metagenome (GOLD analysis project Ga0315548, IMG submission 202540) | Salt marsh sediment microbial communities from the Plum Island Ecosystem LTER, Massachusetts, United States - Salt Marsh Sediment SW1601-110 ...
CACTGATCAAGCATAACGGCAAAAGGAAATATGCAGCTGATGAGCTTGGCATTTCGGAACGGACACTCTACAGAAAGATCAAGGAGTATGATATCACATGAAATTATTAACTATATAGAATAAAGCCGGATGTTCAGAAATATTAAAATGTTGTTTTTTGTGGCAGCCTGCCTGGTTTTATTAAGTACCTGTACTATAAAGCTGGGGTCCCTGTCACTTGGGTATTCAACTAAAGGGGCAACAACAACCGGTTTGAAAACAGTGTCGGTCCAGTATATTGAAAACAGGGTGATAGAGAATAACGGGGGGATCGTCCAGCCTTCTTTCAGCCAGGAATTTACAGATGCTTTGAAGGACTATATACAGTCCAATACAAGCCTTGTAATGATAAATGGAGTGGGCGATGCTGATTTTGAAGGAGAGGTTATAACATTTGACCAGGCGCCTGTATCTATCACGGCCAATGATATAGCAGCACAAAACAGGTTTACTATTGCTATAAAGATAAGATATTCCAACTCGGTTAACCCGGATATGAGCTTTGAATCCAGCTTCTCAAGATACGAAGACTATTCAAGCAGCATGACATTTGACGATGCCCAGGCTGAATATATAGAAGATATTGTGAAGCTGCTGATTGAAGATATATTTAACAAAGCATTTGTTAACTGGTAATTCATGGAAAAAGAAAACCTGATAAGATACATAAAGAATCCTGAATATCTTGATAATGAAAGCATTAACTTCATTACAAAACTTACCAGTGAATATCCGTATTTTCAGACAGCCCATCTGTTAAAGGTTAAAAATCTGTACCTGATAAACAGTGAAGATTTTAAGTCAAAACTTAACCATACCGCCGCATATATAACCGACAGGAAGGTCCTCTATGAACTAATCCATCCTCTTGATTTAAAGGAAGACAGCTTTTCGGTCGATTCATTCCGGGAGCCCCTGAAAACTGACAGGATGTATAAGGATAGTCTAAAGGAGAATATTAATTATACTTTGTCTTCACAACTTGTGGATATAAAAAAACATAGCCACAGTAACACAGAACTTATCCCTGAAGTGTCGATAGATGTAAGGAAAGAATATGGAGAGGGGATTGAACTTGATGATATAAGATTTAACCTGAACAGCACCGAAGTCCTGGAAATAGAGCCGAAAAAGGTGAGTGATGAAGACCTGGATATAGAAATAGCAGATGATACGGAAGAATTCTTAAGTATAGGAAATGAAAGCGGACTGCTGGAGATGGATGATAATATTGAAGATATTGATGACAGGGCTGAATATTCAGATATAATGGATTATACAGGTAATGAACATATTGAAGATACCCTTGTTATTGATTATACCGGACAGGAAGCCGGTATTGTGGGTGAAGTAGAGCAGACAGGAAGGGAGCTCCTGTCAATAGATCAGGCCGATGTAGGTGAAAGCACCGAAATCCTCAGTCCGGTAGAAAGAATCGAAAAAGAGAAGAGACATACAAATGCCGAATTAATAGACAAGTTTATAAGGGGTGAGCCAAAAATTGTACCTGATAGTGAAAAAGTAAGTACTGATGACATATCTGCAGACAGCGTCAGGGAGGATGAAGAATTTATTACAGATACCCTTGCAAGAATATATGTTAAACAGGGGTATTATTCCAAGGCTATTTTCGCATATGAGAAATTAATTTTGAAATATCCGGAAAAAAGTAGTTATTTTGCGGGTCAAATAAATAAGATAAAGAAGATTATTAACAATTTATAATTCACTGGGATATGTATCATTTAGTAACTGTTTTAATAGTTATTGCATGTATTTTACTAATTCTGGTTGTCCTGGTTCAAAGCTCAAAAGGGGGCGGACTGGCTGCAGGGTTCTCCGCATCAAGCCAGATAATGGGTGTACGAAAAACTGCTGACTTCCTTGAAAAGGCAACCTGGACACTGGCCAGCTCCATACTTGTACTAAGCCTTGTTGCAAGTATGACAGTACCCCGCCAGAAAGGGGAAGTAGCAAGATCAAGGATAGAAGACCAGGTAGAAAATGCTATTGATCCTGAAAGGTTTGGCAATTTTCCTACTACTGTTCCTGAACAACAGGGATCAGAGCAGGAGGATTTCAGTGAATAACAGTTATAACATTCCAGGGAATGCTTAAATATTGCCTGATTTAAAGCGTCAATATGTCAGATGCGCTGCAAAGTCACATTATTGGCAATTTCGGGGTAAAAACTATCATAAATTTTCAGGGCACTGGTAATTAAATACTGAAAATTTGTCAATTTGAATCGAATTATTTGATGTTATTTTATTTGGCATAAAATATGTTAAGCAAAATTCGAAACTGTGAAATATTATAATGTTTAACTAAAATAAATAGTAATATGTCTGAAGTAAAAATTAAACCTTTAGAAGACAGGGTACTTATTAAACCAATGGAAGCAGAAGACAAAACTGCCAGTGGCATAATTATTCCTGATTCTGCAAAGGAGAAGCCGCAACGGGGAACTGTAGTAGCTGTAGGACCCGGCACAAAAGATGTAAAAATGGAAGTAAAAATAGGAGATTCTGTTTTATACGGTAAATATTCCGGAACAGAGCTTAGTTATGATGGCAAGGATTATCTGATGATGAAACAATCTGATATTTTTGCTATAATTTAATGATATCCAATTAAATCTGACTTAAATTAGTTATTAATCCAAAGCAAATAATAAGAAAAAAAATTTATAAAAATGGCAAAAGAATTAAAATTTAATATTGAAGCTCGTGATCTGCTTAAAAAAGGAGTTGATGAGCTTACAAACGCAGTGAAAATTACCCTGGGGCCCAAGGGCCGTAATGTTATACTGGACAAGAAGTTCGGCGCCCCCATGGTTACTAAGGATGGTGTTACGGTAGCAAAGGAGATTGAGCTTGAAGGGAATTTTGAAAATATAGGAGCTCAACTTGTTAAAGAGGTAGCATCAAAAACCAATGATGATGCGGGTGATGGTACAACCACCGCTACTGTTCTTGCACAGTCGATAGTAACGGTAGGATTAAAGAATGTCACTGCCGGTGCCAATCCGATGGACCTGAAAAGAGGTATCGACAAGGCAGTAAAAGTTGTTGTTGATGAATTAAAAAGCCAGTCACAGTCGATAGGTGAGGATAGCGAAAGAATACAGCAGGTTGCTGCAGTTTCTGCAAACAATGATATGGAAATTGGTAAATTGATCGCCAATGCCATGGGAAAAGTAAAGAGAGAAGGTGTAATAACCGTTGAAGAAGCCAAAACTGCTGAAACTAGTGTTGAAGTAGTAGAAGGTATGCAGTTCGACAGGGGTTTTATATCTCCGTACTTCATTACTGACACCGATAAGATGGAAGCAGTATTGGAGAGTCCGTATGTACTTCTATCGGATAAAAAAATATCAACTATGAAAGATCTCCTTCCTATACTTGAACCGGTTGCCCAGTCGGGCCATCCCATGCTGATCATTGCCGAGGATGTTGACGGTGAAGCCCTGGCAACATTAATTGTGAATAAATTAAGGGGTTCATTAAAAGTTGCTGCGGTAAAGGCTCCCGGATTTGGTGACAGGAGGAAGGAAATGCTCGAAGATATTGCAGTACTAACCGGAGGAGTAGTTATTTCAGAAGAAAAGGGACTGACCCTTGAAGGTGCAAAGATTGATATGCTGGGATCAGCAGAGAAGATTGTAATAGACAAGGAAAATACTACTATTGTAAATGGAGCAGGAGATAAAGCCAATATAGACGGCCGCGTAAAACAGATTAAGGTTCAGATAGAAAATACCACTTCCGATTATGATAAGGAAAAACTGCAGGAAAGACTGGCCAAGCTGGCAGGCGGTGTTGCTGTGCTTTATGTTGGTGCAGCTTCGGAAGTTGAAATGAAAGAAAAGAAAGCCCGTGTTGAAGATGCATTAAGTGCCACAAGAGCTGCTGTAGAAGAAGGAATTGTCCCGGGCGGAGGTGTTGGATATATAAGGGCTATTTCAAAACTTAGCTCCTTAAAAGGAGAAAACGAAGATCAGAACACAGGTATTGCTATTGTGAGAAGGGCCCTTGAGGAACCTCTGCGCCAGATAGTTGAAAATGCCGGTTTTGAAGGATCCGTGATCGTTCAGAAAATTAAGGAAGGCAAGGATGATTATGGATTTAATGCGCAGACAAACAAGTATGAAAACCTGCTAAAGTCAGGGGTTATTGATCCGACAAAAGTGACAAGGATAGCCCTGGAAAATGCTGCATCGATAGCAGGTATATTCCTTACCACAGAATGTGTTGTTGCTGAAAAACCTGAAGAAGAAAAGCAACCCCCGATGCCTGGAGGCGGACCGGGAATGGGCGGCATGATGTAAAAAGATAACTATTAGTATTAGATAAGATCCCTTTTCAGAGAATATGAAAAGGGATTTTTTTTACAGGAATCAGTATATTTTGTCTTTCTCGTCAACCATGGGAACAAACCTCACATCCAGCACAGATGAATGCCTTAATGTATCATTTTTCTTTGTCAGCAGTACCAGCTCCTGAATATATCTTTCTCCAACGGGAATGATCATCCGTCCCCCTTCCTTTAATTGATCCTCCAGTGGCTCTGGAACATGTGTGGGAGCACATGTAACAATTATTGCATCATAAGGACTGTATTTGGCCCACCCTTCATAGCCGTCACCAATTTTTACCTTAATATTGCTATATCCCAGCTCTTCAAACAGCTGCTTTGCCCTGTTACCAAGTTCCTGGACAATTTCTACAGTATATACAGAGTCGCAGATTTCAGCAAGAATCGCGGCCTGGTATCCCGAACCGGTACCCACTTCCAGCACCTTTGAACTTTTATCAAGTTTTAGTATTTCAGTCATGAATGCTACTATATAAGGCTGTGATATGGTTTGTCCGTATCCTATCGGCAGGGGATGATCACCATATGCCTGCTGAATATAAACCTCGGGAACAAACAAATGACGCTCAACTTTTCTCATTGCCTCAATCACTGCTTTATCGGTAACTCCCCTGGACACAATCTGTGTTCTTACCATATTTTCCCTCAATTCCTTGAACCTGTCCACCTGGGGCTGTGATTGAACACAGCTGATTATCATTATCCCAAGGCTGAATATTATATATTTTTCTAAAGCCTTCATATACGTGCAAAATTATTTAATTTTCGGGAATATCAGTCACCTATGACAAAATCTATTTTCTCTGAAGTTTCATTACCCAATTTGTCCTGTGCCCTTATTTTTACATTATAATTGCCCTTCGGGGAGAAGGTTCTTATTAAACCGGCATATTTTATTTCAGGGGCATCATTAATAGAGTAGTACATCTCGTTAAATCCGACTACGTTGTCTGTTGATGATAGGAACAGCACAACGTGATTCGGATATACATCAAGGATTTTTCCGTTTATATTTTTTTTGCCTGCCGGTAATATGCTGAAGCGTGAGTATATTTCCGGTCCTGTTTTATCTACAATGATTCTTAAATTAAGTATGCTGGAATTTTCAACGTTATCATATCCGGTGATTTTAATATCGTGAGGACCTTCTTTTTCCAGTGAAAAGGGCTCCTCAAACAATCTGTCCTCACCGTTATCAACGGCATATTCTATTTTATTTATTCCTGATTCACTATCCGTTATTTTAAGATATATCTTCGTTTTACTGCTGATATAAACAGTATCTCTTTGTATAAATTTCGGTCCTGTAAATCCATATGATATGGAAGGTCCCGACAAGTCAACATAAGGAATATTTGTTTTGTCTCCTTTTTCAAGAGACTCGGTTTTATTATTGACATTGTCCAGTGCATATGCATTGACAGTGAGGTTCCCGGTAACATTTGCCAGGAATACAGGTTTTTCATATTTTAAAAATTCACTTTTATTGATTGAATAATAAACCTCTTTAACGCCTGCTTTATTATCAAAGGTTGTTAACTTGAGCTGGCTTCTTCCTGATGAATATTCCCTGCCCCCTGCAAAAAAGCTCTTTCCCAGAATTTCCTGTACTATGGTCGGCGGTGTTTTGTCAACGTAAAAATCATAGATATTATCAGCTTCGGCATTATTTACATTATCTGTGGAATGATATGCCAGTTTGTGATCACCCTGGGATAAAAAGGCAGCTCTAACCGGACTGGCATATTCTTTAACCGGACCGTCATCAATACTGTAAAAAATATCCTTGATGCCTGCGCCTTTATCTTCGGCTGTCAATATTATCTGCGATCTGCCTGAAATAATATTTTCGTATTTGTCCTCTGAGATTTGGAGCTGGGTACGGGGATGGGTTTTATCCAGCACAATCACCAGTGAATTTACAGTTTCTGCGTTGCCAACATTATCTGCCGAATAGTATTTCAGAATATACTCCTTCTCCTGGTTAATGACAACCGGTGATTTGTATGCCTGGAAAGCAGAACCGTCGATTGAATAATATATATTCTCAACACCCGAAAGCTGGTCTGTTGCCTTCAGGGTTATTTCCTGCGTTTTACTTATATATACTTTACCCTGGGCATTGTATGTCGATGCTTCACCGAAATCAATCTCAGTAACAGGGGGTTTGCTGTCAGCATATATTTCAAATATTATATCTTCTCTGGGGTATATGGGTTTCTTGGTTATGGTATCAACTATCCATGGAGACCTAATAGTATTATATCCTTCACAATCAAGATACATGGGATTGGAATACTTATCTGTCACTTCGCTTTTAAGTAAGTAGTTTTCTGCATTTTCAGCCGGGGAGGTTGCCATTCTAATGTAAATCGGCAAGTATCTTTGTATATACATTCTGCCTTCAGGAGATACATAAATTCTTTTCTCATGTTTCAGGGGCTCCTGACATAATATCGATATTTGACCCAGGATAAAAACAAGCATTAGGAAAGATAACTTTTTCATCGCCAATTTTAGTTTTATTCAGAATTTAAGATACAAAAAAAAATATTATAAAAAAAACAAGTTAGCTCATGACAAACCCGATATTTCTTTTTAATCCCGAAAATCCGGTTCTTTCTACAACGGTATTGCCGAATAATTCCCTGAAGGTTTTTTCACTTAGATTATACCAGTCGTTTCTGCTCATTTCCAGCAGTTCGGGCAATGGTTCCATTTCACTTGTATTATGGTTCCTGGCATTGGTGTTCCAGGGGCATACACTCTGGCATATATCGCATCCAAATACATTGTTGCTGAAATTGCCCCTGAATTTTTCAGGTATGGCATCTTTATGTTCAACGGTCAGGTATGAAATGCATTTTCTTGCATCTATAACTCTCGGATTTATTATTGCACGGGTGGGACATGCAGAGATGCACTTTTCACAATCCCCGCACATTTCTTTAATCTGGTTGCCGTAGTATAGCTCAAGGTCAGTGATGAGCACGCCGATAAATACAAATGAGCCGTGCTCAGGTGAGATAAGACTGGCGTTTTTGCCTATCCACCCCAGTCCCGCTTTGGCGGCCCATACACGTTCAAGTACAGGTGCCGAGTCTACAAAAATTCTGCCGCTGGCGTTTTTTATTTTGCTTTTAATGAAGTCAAGTAACTGGTATAATTTTTCTTTTAAGATTAAGTGGTAATCTTTTCCATAGGCATATTTCGATATAACGGGGGCACTCCTGTCTTTCTGAGTCTTATTAGTGTAATAGTTCAGCAGAACGACAATAACAGATTTTGCTCCTTTGACAAGCCTTGCAGGATCAACCCTCGTGTCAAAATAGTTTTCCATGTACTTCATGCTGCCATGCATATTATTATGCAGCCAGCTTTTAAGGTGAGCTGACTCTTCTTCCAGGTATTCGGCCCTTGCTATACCGCAGGCATCAAAGCCGATTTTTTTTGCTTTGCAACTGATCATTTCTGAAAGTTCCTGCTTGGTTACCATTATGATGAGTTTAATGGGAAAACCAGGGGGGATCGGGGAGTTATAACTTTTTCTTTATTTCAGTTATGTCATACCCCTCAATTATATCACCAACTTTAATATCATTGTAATTTTTAATATTAAGGCCACATTCAAGACCGCTTGACACTTCTTTAACATCTTCCTTAAACCGGCGCAGCGAGCCCAGTTCGCCCGTGTAAACAACAATACCTTCCCTGATGATCCGCACTTTTGTGTCTCTTTTTATTTTACCTTCTTTAACCATACAGCCTGCAATTGTGCCGGTCTTTGAAATCTTAAAAACTTCCAGTATTTCAAGTGTAGCAACAATTTCTTCTTTAATTTCGGGTGATAACATACCTTCCATAGCTGCCTTAATTTCATTTATGGCATCGTAAATAATTGAATACAGGCGTACATCAATTTCCTCTTTTTCGGCCAGTTTACGTGCCTGAAATGAAGGACGGACCTGGAATCCTATAATTATTGCGTTTGAAGCTGCAGCCAGCAGAATATCTCCTTCAGATATTTGACCCACCGCCTTATGAATAATATTTACCTGTATTTCTTCAGTTGACAGTTTTATTAATGAGTCGGAAAGTGCTTCTACTGAGCCGTCAACGTCTCCCTTGACTATAATATTAAGCTCCTGGAAGTTGCCTATAGCAATTCTTCGTCCTATTTCATCAAGAGTAATATGTTTCTGAGTCCTTAATTCCTGTTCTCTGACCAACTGTTCCCTCTTGGTTGCAATTTCTTTCACTTCTCTTTCACTTTTCATGACATTAAACTTATCTCCAGCCTGGGGTGCTCCGTTAAGGCCGAGAATAAGGGCAGGCACCGATGGCCCGGCTTCGCTTATCTGTTTTCCCCTCTCGTTGTACATTGATTTGACCTTGCCGGAATGAATACCTGCGAGCACTATATCACCAACTCTTAATGTTCCTCCCTGTACAAGCACGGTAGCAATATATCCCCTGCCCTTGTCAAGGGATGATTCTATGACAGTCCCGATAGCTCTTTTATTGGGATTTGCTTTCAGATCCAGCATTTCTGCCTCCAGCAGGACCTTTTCCAGCAGTTCGTCTATGTTAATACCGTTTTTTGCTGATATTTCCTGCGACTGGTATTTACCTCCCCAGTCCTCGACAAGAATTTTCATGTTGGCCAGCTCTTCCTTTATTTTTTCGATATTGGCCGTAGGTTTGTCTATTTTATTTATAGCAAATACCATTGGTACGCCTGCTGCCTGGGCATGGTTGATAGCTTCAACTGTTTGTGGCATAACACCATCGTCAGCTGCAATGACAATGATAGCTACATCGGTTATTTGTGCTCCCCGTGCGCGCATGGCCGTAAAAGCTTCGTGTCCCGGTGTGTCAAGGAAGGTTATTTGCCTGCTGTTATTAAGCTCAACGCTGTATGCTCCAATATGTTGTGTAATACCACCTGCTTCACCGCCAATAACATTTGTCTTTCTTATATGATCAAGGAGCTTGGTTTTACCATGGTCAACATGTCCCATTACAGTCACGATGGGGGGTCTTGGTAAAAGATTTTCTTTTTTATCTTCTGCTTCATCATTTATCGCCTCCTGTAAGTCTATAGTAGTAAATTCGAATTTATAATTAAATTCGTCAGCAACAAGGGCCATGGTTTCAGCATCAAGTCTCTGATTTATTGAGACAAATAAACCGAGGCTCATGCATGCCGATATTACATCATTAACAGGGACATTCATCATTTTTGCCAGTTCATTTACCGTTACAAATTCTGTTACTTTAAGCACATTTTTTTGTTGTTCCTGCATTTCTATCTTTTCCTGCATCTTCTGGCTTATGGCATCCCTTTTTTCGCGACGGTATTTTGCTCCCTTTGATTTGCCTTTGGTTGTTAGCCTCGCAAGAGTGTCCTTTATCTGTTTCTGTATATCTTCTTCACTTATTTCATGTTTGAATATAATTTTCTTTTTCTTTTTCTTTTGTTTGCCTTTCTGAAAATCTTCAACCTGTCTGCCTTCCTTGTCTTTTTCAAATATAATGGGTTCTCTCTCCTTCTTTATCCTTTTTCTTTTTTTCCTTCCCTCAATTACCATGGATTCATCAACAGGATATGAAGGGTCTTCCCTGAATGTGAAATCCACATCATAGGACAGGCCGTTTTCATGTTCTTTCTCTTTCCATGGTACTTCTCCTTTATCGATGTGTCTTTTTTCGGATTCGCCGACTTCTTTTTCAGCTTCTTTCCTGGCCCTTGACTTCCTGGCAGCGGATTGCTTTTCTGCGAGCCGCGCCTTACGTTCTTCATCTTTTTGTTCTTTTGTTTTCTTGGGGGGTCTTGTCCTCTGATTCATGGATTCGAGATCTATTTTCCCCAGAACCTTGAATTCAAGCTCTTTTTTTTCGGGCCTGACAAGTAAATCTTCAGTAGCTTTACCGGACTCTCTCAGACTGTCTTTGACTTCCCTGTCAGTATCGGCTGTAACAGGCTTGCCTGGTTGAATTTTTTCGGTTGGTTTTTCTGTTTTCTTATCTTCATATTCTGTAAGCTCTTCTTTCTCTTCTTTACCGGTAACTGGCTTTTTAAGCCGGGCCTCTTTATCAATATCAATTTTCCCGACAATATTTATATTGATATTCTGGCCTTTTTCAATTAGTTTTTCGGTTTCAGTTTCATATGTTGCTGATGTAGAGCTTGTGTCCTTAACGAAAAGTTCGTCAAGCTCTTCCTGTGTTTCTTTTTCCTTTTCATCACGCAGGTCATTTATTGAAATCGATTCCTGCTTTTCTCTCAGATGTTTGAGTGTGACTCTTTCAGATTCTTTTTTTACATCGAGATCTGAGCTGTACTCCTTCAACAGCATTTCGTATTGCTCGGGCGTAACTTTAGTGTTAGGGTCAGATTGGATTTTAACCCCTTTGTCATGAAGAAATTCAACTATTGTTGCTATTCCTACGTTGAATTCCCTGGCTATTTTACTAAGTCTTGTTGTTTTGATATCAGTCATACTTAGTCAAAATATTTTTGAATTACAAGCTGCAAGTTAAGAAATTCGCTGGATATATTATTACTAAAGCGATTTATTCGAATTCAGCCTTCAAAATATTAATCACTTCTTTTATCGTTTCTTCTTCCAGATCTGTTCTTTTTACAAGATCTTCTATACTTAGATCAAGCACGCTTTTAGCTGTGTCACAGCCTATTGCCTTTAATTCATCGATAATCCAGCTTTCAATCTCATCGGCAAATTCTTCAATATTGACGTCTTCTTCATCTTCAATCTCAGTTTCCCTGTATACATCTATTTCGAAACCCGTAAGCTGACTGGCCAGCTTAATATTCAACCCTCCCTTACCTATTGCCAGGGATACTTCATTAGGTTTCAGGTATACTTCAGCACGTTTTTTCTCTTCATCAATCTTAATTGATGATATTTTAGCCGGACTAAGGGCCCTTGTTATATATAACTGAATATTTGTCGTAAAGTTTATTACATCAATATTTTCATTTTTTAATTCTCTTACAATACCGTGTATCCTTGAGCCTTTCATCCCGACGCAGGCACCAACAGGATCAATTCTCTCATCATATGATTCGACGGCAACTTTTGCCCTTTCTCCCGGTATGCGGACAATCTTTTTTATGGTTATAAGACCGTCAAATATTTCAGGCACCTCCAGTTCAAAAAGCCTTTCAAGAAAGACAGGTGAGGTTCTTGAGAGAATAATCAGGGGACTGTTATTCATTTCAACCTTTATTACAACGGCCCTTATAGTATCTCCCTTTCTGAAATAATCAGATGGTATCTGCTCAGTTTTAGGCAGTATTAGTTCATTTCCTTCTTCATCAAGCACTAAAATTTCTTTTTTCCATACCTGGTATACTTCGCCGGTAACAATATCACCTATTTTATTCCTGTATTTTTCATAAACATTATTCTTTTCAAGGTCCAGGATACGTGATGTGAGGTTCTGCCTGAGCGCCAGTATTGCTCTTCTGCCGAAACTGGCCAGTTTCACTTCATCTGTGACATCTTCGCCAATCTCATAATCACTGTCAATTTTTTTTGCCTGTGACAGGGGAATTTGCAGATTGGGATCCTCAACCTTGCCATCCTCGACAACTTCCCTGTTCCGCCATATCTCAAAATCTCCTTTGTCAATATTGATAATAATATCAAAATTGTCGGCTGTCCCATACATCTTCATCAGCATACTCCTGAACACATCTTCAAGCACACTCATCATGGTAGCCCTGTCGATGCTCTTGAGCTCCTTGAATTCCGAAAAGGTGTCGATAAGATCAATATTTTCCATCTTTATTATAATTTAATTAAATGATACAACGACTTTAGCTGCCTTTATTTCATTAAAATCAATTGCCAGCTTTTTTATTACATACTTTTTTTTCCTGCCTGACTGGTTTTTATCCGGCACTTCTGTTTCAATTTCAATACCTTTCTTAAAAACATTTACCAGCCTGCCTGTTTTTTTGTGTCCGTCTTTTGTGACCACATCAAGGCTTCTTCCCAGGTTTTTTTCAAACTGGACAGGCAATACCAGCGGCTTGTCCAGTCCCGGTGAAGAAACTTCCAGAGCATAATCATCAATATAGATGCTTAATCTGTCTTTAATTACAGAGCTTAATAGCGAACATTCCTCTATGGTTACCCCTTTCATGCTGTCAACAAACACATTTATCATGGCTGACGGACTAATTTTCATATCCACAATAAATAAGTCCATCTTCCGTGCTTCTTCATCTATAATCTTTTTAATATGTTCCCGGGCTATCATCAGAGTAAACTTTAATAAAATAGGGGACTTGTGTCCCCTATTTACCTATATCTTCCAAAAATCCTATGCAAAGCTAACAATAATAGTTAAATTGACAAAATAACTTGTTTATAATTTATTGTTTTAAATTAATTTGTATTTTTTATAATAATTCATATTATTGAATCATTATAACATTTATTGAACCAGTCTAACAATAGAGTAGTGAACTATTCAGATGCTGACAAGCGAAAAATAATCAATGATCCGGTGCATGGATTTATTAAGATACCTTCGGCATTTATCTATGAAATCATTGAACATCCCTTTTTTCAGCGGCTAAGAAGAATAAGGCAATTGGGCTTAACAAGTTATGTTTATCCCGGAGCAATGCATACACGTTTTCAGCATGCTTTGGGAACAGCTCACTTAATGGGGATGGCCATTCAAAATATACGCCTTAAAGGATTGGAAATTACAGATGAGGAAGCTGAAGCAGCGACAATTGCCATTCTTCTGCATGATATCGGTCACGGACCTTTTTCACATGCTTTGGAGCAGAGTATTATTGAAAATTTTAATCATGAGGATATATCCGAACTGCTGATGGATGAATTGAATCATAAGTTTAACGGCAGGCTTGATTTGGCACTGCGAATATTCAATAATAAGTATCATAAGAAATTTCTGCACCAGCTTGTTTCAAGCCAGCTGGATATGGACAGGCTGGACTATCTGAAGCGAGACAGTTTTTATACCGGCGTGTCGGAAGGGGTTATTGGCTCTGACAGGATTATCAAGATGTTGAATGTTGTTGAAGATAACCTGGTCGTGGAGGCCAAAGGAATATATTCAATAGAAAACTTTCTAGTAGCACGGAGGCTTATGTTCTGGCAGGTATATTTACATAAGACAGTGCTGGCTGCAGAAAATCTTGTGTCAAAGATACTGCACAGGGCAAAACAAGTAGCGCGCAATGATAAGAATTTTTTTGCTGCAAACGGACTAAATTATTTTTTCAGGAATGATATCACCAGGGATAATTTATTTCGTAAAAGGGATGATATAATAGCCAATTTTGTTAATCTTGATGATAATGATATTATTGCATCGGTTAAAGTATGGATAAATCACCAGGATAAAGTGCTTTCAACACTTTCCGGTAATCTTATTAACAGGAAGCTGCCTAAAATTATTATCCGGGAGCAGCCTTTTGAAAGAAATTACCTGGATGAAATGACCAGACAGGCTGCAAAAATCACCGGGTGGAATATTGAGGATACCGGTTATATTGTCTTCACAGGCAGCATATCCAACAAGGCATACAGCGAGATGGACGATAAAATTAAAATACTGTATAAATCAGGTGAAACTAAAGAAATAGTAGACGCTTCAGATATTTTTAACGTCTCTGTCCTGTCAAAAATAGTTAAGAAATATTTTCTGTGCTATCCCGATTTCATGTCAGAGTGGATAAATCCAAGATATTAAATTCCATAAATAAAGTTCAATATTTGTGTTAAGTTAACTATATATTGATTAGTTTTGCGCAAACTTTATTTTATGGAATTTACAGCAAAGGAGATAGCAGAAATTTTAAAGGGAGATATTCTTGGAAATCCGGATGTGAAGGTTTCTGATATATCCAGAATTGAAGAGGGGAAGCCGGGGACACTCTCATTTCTGGCAAATCCGAAGTATGAAAAATATCTTTTTGAAACAAATGCATCTATAGTACTTGTTAATAAGGACTTGAAAATTGATAAAGATGTAAAAAGTACTTTAATAAGGGTTGATGATGCCTACAGGGCATTTGCATCACTTCTGGATATGTATGT
>Ga0315548_1002428_pt1 | contig 14496 bp, 8 predicted proteins | sample SalMarSW160110MG_2_FD_202540 | JGI IMG/M metagenome (GOLD analysis project Ga0315548, IMG submission 202540) | Salt marsh sediment microbial communities from the Plum Island Ecosystem LTER, Massachusetts, United States - Salt Marsh Sediment SW1601-110 ...
TTCGATAAATTCATATCCTCGCGTTGCGTAATCTCCCCCAAAACTGGAAGGATAGGAACGTTTTTGGAAATCTCCTTCACCGATAGCATAAGCAGCAATTCCACCACCTGATTCAAATATAGTCTGTTCGAGTTCAGAACCTTCGGTAGATACAAATATTTTATGAGTCTTATAAAAACTAAATGAACCTTCGCTTTTCTTTACTTTATCTTTTAGCATCATCTTGGTAGCTTTTACCAAAAGGTTTATCTTTTCTGCCGGATTTATCTGGAAGGGATCTTTAGTTACAGGAGTAACATAAATGTCGATATGCTTATCTTCGGAAGCAAGTCTAATTTCTTCTTTTTTAGTAAGGGCAGAGGCTCGGGCAATATCCAAAGCCTTCACGGCTGTTTCCTGCAAAGATGTTTTGTCTAAATTATTAGAAGCAGCGAACCCCCAGGCACCACCCGCTAATACTCGTATCCCTACTCCTCTATCAGTTGAGATGTTATAGGAAGAGAGGATACCATTTTCTACTTCGATGTTCTCCTTTTCAGTTTGAACAAATCTTAAATCAGCATAGCTTACTTTTAGCTCCAACCAATCTAAAATATTTTTTAATACCTTCTTCATCTTCTATTATCACCACCTATTAATTACCTAAATTATAACATAATATTCAAAAATCTAAACCAGTAATCTTCTGACGATATTTTTTAAATATTCTGCTCTCCTTTAAGATTTTATAAATGACAGGAGACATAATGTCCTTCCTCTACCTCAATAAGAGTAGGTTCTTCTTCCTGGCATTGCGGTTTAGCATAAAGACATCGGGGATGGAATCTGCAGCCTGGAGGAATATTAGTAGCTGAAGGTATTTCCCCTTTAATAGGAATCTCTTTAATAGTATTAGATTTTCCGGGAATAGGTTCACAAACAGCTGCAATTAAAGCTTTAGTATAAGGATGAAGAGTATTATCAATAACTTCATCTGCTCCTCCCAACTCTACAATCTTTCCCAAATACATCACTGCAATTCGGTCGGTAAAATAACGAGCGGTAGAAAGATCGTGAGTAATGTATAGATAGGTTAAGCCTAATTCTCTTTGCACTGTTTTCATCATATGAAGTATTTCTGCTCGGGTAGATAGATCGATCATGGAAACCGGCTCATCAGCCACAATCATACTCGGGGATAAGACCAGAGTTCGAGCAGTAGCCACCCTTTGACGCTGTCCCCCACTTAACATATGAGGAAAGCGTTCCATAAATTCTTCGGGAGGGATAAGCCTTACCTCTTTAAGGGAAAAACGAATAATTTTTTCCCGTTCTGCTCTGGTTTCACCTACCTGATGGATAATCAATGGTTCTTCAAGAACATCCCAGGCTCGAAATCTCGGATTCATAGAGGCATAAGGGTCCTGAAAGACCATCTGAACATTCCTTCGATATTTTTTAATCTTACTCTCTTCAAGATGAGTTACATCTTTTCCTTTAAATATTATCTTTCCACCGGTAGGCTCTAAAAGTTTCATTAGTAATTTTCCGGTAGTGGTCTTTCCACACCCTGATTCCCCCACCAGTCCAAATATCTCTCCTTGATTTATCTTAAAAGTAATGCCATCAACGGCTTTTACCCATACATGTTCCCCTTTTAAGAGTTGAATAATGGTTCGTCTTACCGGAAACCATTTATGAAGATTTTCAATTTTAAGGATAGGTTCACTCATGATAACTCCTCCAACAAGCTATCCAATGTTCGGGCTCTACTTTAATCAAAGGAGGTTCGTCTTTTTTGCATCTTTCCATTACCTCTGAACAACGTGGATGAAATCTGCACCCCGAAGGGGGGTCAACCAAATCAGGTGGGGTACCGGGAATAAAAGAAAGTTCTTCTACTTTCTCATGGAGTCGGGGAGTAGCCTTAAGCAACTTTTCGGTATAAGGATGAATTGGGCCTCCTTTGCCGTAGACCTGCTCATTTTTTCCAACTTCTACCAACTTACCGGCATACATTACTAATAAGCGATCAGCAACTTCTGCTTCTGTAGCCAGGTCATGAGTAATAAAGATTACCGATAAACCCAATTTTTTCTTTAATCTCTTTATAAGATTTATAATCTGCGCCTGGACTACTACATCTAAGGCAGTGGTAGGTTCATCACAAATCACCATATCTGGTTCTAAAAAGAGGGCAGTAGCGATAACTACCCGTTGTTTCATACCTCCGGACAGCTCGTGAGGATACCTGCGAATGATGTCTTCAGGAAGGCCTACTAAATTCAAATAGTTTATCATTTTCTTTTTTGCTTGAGAATACGCCATCTCTTTATGTTCTTGAATGGTTTCCATCATCTGTTTGCCAATGGTATATACCGGGGTGAGACAGTTCATCGCCCCCTGAAAGACCATAGAAATTTTTACCCATCTCACCTTTTCTCTCATTTCATTCTCAGATAGAGGTATAATATCTTTCCCGTCTATTAAAATCCTACCACTTATGATTTCCCCAGGTGTAGGAACCATTTTCATCAACCCTAAAACAGTAGTTGTTTTACCACATCCTGACTCTCCAACCAAGCCGATAGTTTCCCCTTTTTTCAAGCTAAATGAAATATCGTCAACCGCATAAACCTTTCCTTTACGGGTCAAAAAATTAATCTTTAACTTCTCTACTTTCAAAATATTATTTGTATCTGCCATTTTACCTTGTCCTTAATTTAGGATGTAAAATTTTATCCATAGCAAAACCGATGAATGCAAAAGTCATGCCCATCAAGGCTATAAACAGACCAGGAGGAATAACCCACCACCATAGACCATTGATTACTGCTCCTCCGGTCAGGGCATCATGAAGTATCTGTCCCCAGGTTACGATTGTTGAATCACCTAATCCCAACAAACTGATAGATGCTTCATACACAATAGCACTGGGCACATAAAGGGCCATTGAGGCAAAAGAATAAGGGATAAGTAAAGGTATGATATGTTTAAATATTATTCTGCTGCTTGAAGCTCCAAAAGCGCGGGCAGCTTCAATATAGGTCTCTTCTTTAATTTGTAGTCCCATACTTCTAACGGTCTTTACCGGTCCTACCCAGAAAAAACAACTCATCATAAGAATCATTATCCAGATATTAGGTTTAAAAATAGCACTCATCACTATTAACACCGGAAGTAAAGGAACACTGATAAAAAGTTCGAAGATTCTTTGCATTAACGAATCTTTCCATCCACCCAGATAGGCACTCATTACCCCATAGATTACCCCGATAGAGACAGCGGTAAAAGCAGTTAACAATCCGATTAACAGAGCCCACTTTACCCCGGCTATCATCCCGCTCCAGATATCTCTCTTGGAATTATCTGTACCCAGCCAACCCGATACACTTCCGGAAAGAGATAAATAGACATCTTCTACTACATCATTTTCGCTGGACAGGATAATTTCAGCAATTATTTTATAACTCCCTTTAAGAGGGGTAGGATGAATTAAAATCCCTTCTTTTGCCTCAGAAAATAAGATGCTGGTCGGCTTAACCATTTCTCGTTCAATTCTATTACTTTCTGGTTTCTCATATTTAGCACCAAAATGATAAGATTCGATCCTTGTATCTTTGGCTATCGATACCCTGATTGTCTTTCCATCACTTTTAGATATCGGCCTCCTAACCAGTTCAACAATCTGACCATCAGGCCTTTCCATACTTAACATAATAACCGGTGACCCCTTAGCATAACCATGGAATATCACATCAAGAGGTGGAAGATCGTAAGGATATTCGTATTCAAAAACCGCTCTGGTCAATTTTATCTTTCCCATTTTCTCTTCCAAAAAAGTATGTTCTCTTAAAATCAAAGAGGGCGCTCTCCTGGTAGAAGAAAACCAGTTAACCCATACCGGTGGTGCACTGACGGGATTATCTTCCCAATAAGTAATATCCCGCCAACGACTACTCGCTTCGGGGAAGGGTACGATATAAGAATTTATTAAAACAACAAAAATAAATATAAATAATAAAATTAAGCCAAATAAACCAAATCTAACTCTCTTAAATTCATTCCAAAAATCCCAGAACCCTGCTTTAATATCAATCCACTTCATTGCTGCTTTCCTCCCATTTTAATCCGGGGGTCAAGAAATCCGTAGATAAGGTCCAGAATAACCAATCCTCCTATATATAGAGCTGTGGTAATAAAAAGATTACCCATTAAAACCGGAATATCATTCTGTTCAATAGCAATCCAGTAAAGATTTCCCAAACCAGGCCAACTGAAAATTCCTTCAAAAATGATATTACCTCCTACTGAGGCAAGAAGGGAAAGAAGAGCCATGGTTACTATAGGCGGCGCTGCAGTCCGCATAGCATGACCATAGAGCACTTTTCGCTCCGGGATTCCTCTGGTTCGAGCTGCCATAATATAATCTTCCTGTAATATACTTAATACAATATTTCGGATAAGAAAGGCACTACCCCAAAATCCAATAAACACCAGGGTCAATACAGGTAGAGTCATATGATAAAGAAGGTCAGTATAATAGGCTAGGCCAGTTGAAGGAGGAATAGAATGCAGGCCTCCCGAAGGAAATATTTTAATCGTGTAGGCAAAGAACATAATGACCAGCATACCCAACCACCAGGAAGGCATACCATAAACAATCATAGTACCGATCGAGGTAGTCTTATCCATTAATCCTCCCGCTCTTTGCGCCTTTTTAAGCCCTAACCATAATCCCAGGATAATATTAATAAATATGGCGGTGGTAAAAAGCAGGACGGTTCGGGGTATGCATTCAGCGATAATTATCCAGACATCTGCTTCTCCAGAAGAAGATCGCATGATAGTAGCTTTACCAAAATCCAGAGAAAGCACATTGATAGCTCTCCAGACAATTCGGTTCCAAAGCGGTTTACCTAGATGATAAAGGTCTTGTTTAAATGCTCTTCTTTCAGCTACATAGCGAGTAAGTTCTTCTGGAGTCATCCGGGTGTCAAGTTTTATAGTTTCTGTACGAATCTCTTCTTCAATCTGTGATCTTAAAGTATTTTCCATTGTAGTGTTAAAGAGGGCGGAAAAGATAAAGATAAGTAGGATAAAGATGGCTAAACCGTAGATAATCCTTCTAAGACAATATTTCCAATACATTATAAGCTATTTCTCCTAATAAATTAGTCGTTAGTATCAAGTTAGCTAGTTAACTGGTTTGTTGGTTAATTAGTTTAGTATTATTCTTTAATATACTCATTCCCTAACCAGTTAACTAAATACGAGATACGAATCACGAGATACGAGATACAAATTAGGACTTACTCAAAAAGGAAATTCCTATAGAATTTACATTTAATTTCTAAGTTTAATTTAATTTTAAAAAGGCAGTGCCCTCTACCGAATAGTTTTCCGTAGGGAGACACTGCACTAATTAAGTTTTATTAATATAATACTGTTGAGTTTGCAGCAGAGGCGGGTACAGCCCCTTCTATTAAGGCACTAACTAAGATGGTATATGAGCCTTCTTCTAAATCCTTAATGACATCTGCGGGTATAATTGCCTCAAATAATCCGGAGCCTAAAAATTTAGCCTTATAAGATAATTCTTCAGTAGGTGTTATCAATATTGCAGAAACTTCACCATTTTCAGCTAATTTTAAAGTTCCTTCTGGATACAATACCTCAGAAACTTGAACCTTTATCGTCAAATCTTCTTCCTTTGCACGAAGATATAGTGCAGGTACATCAACACTATCTATACGTACTATGGTGGTAGCAAAAATACTTGGCCAGTGGTCAGGAGTAAAGGGATACTCCGCATCTCTAAAGGCAGCCAATTCCATATAACTAGTTACAGGGTCGTATTTATCCAGATAGAACGGTCCGCAACCAATAAAGGCATGACCATGTTCATCTATCCACTTGATCGCTGCCTCATACCTTGTCTTTGCTTCTTTCACAGTGATGTAATCCTTTATAGAAGCAGGAACATAATTTTTACTTATCATCTCTATTAATTTTGCCCTTATATCTTTTACACAAGAGGGAGTCAATAGATCCACCTCAGTCCCTATATCAGAAGAGAAACTGTAAGCTGTAGCAGATACACTGCCCTCAGCAACCAACTTTGCTAATGCTTCTATCACTTCCCAGGAAACTGCTACTTCCAGACCTGATGCGGAAACAGAAATCCAAGGAGCACCCCAATCAGCTACTCTCTCTTTAGAAGGTGGAAAATTATAGTCAAAGTAGGTAGTAATTGTACCATCAGAATTTATCACCCAACCCTTGATGGTTTCTTGATTGGGAGTAAGGTTTGAAGAATAAGGGTCATTATAATATTTATCATCATCACCATCTTGGGTGATCCATTCCTCTATAAAAGCATTAGCATAAAGTATATCAGCTAAGCCTATAAGTCGACCATGATGGAAATTGCCAAAACGAAAACTGTAAGTTGCCTTACTTATTGCCTTCACTTCATCTCCAACAGGAGACCATTCTTTTTTCGTAGAGTCATACAATATAGCATTGGCTGGTACGGAAATATCACCAACAATCTCACCACTTTCCGTATCTTTATGTAACTGAGTTTCTACATCTTGAGGGACAACTCTTAAAGGAGTAGCAATTGCTGAAACAGGACTTATGAACATACCCTGATCGTATAAGGGTTCTCCTATAACCAAGCTATACATATCACTGAAGCCATCGATCCCCACTGGATTCCAAGCAGACATAAACAATCCACCTTTAGCAGAAAATTCTGTAATTCTTAATATTTTATCCTTGGTATCTGCAGTTACCATTGACCATCTGTTTAACCCATCCCCTAAACCATAATACATTCTCTTATTAAATCTTTCCTTGTTTGCAACATAATAATCATCTTGATAGGCAACATATATTCTACAGGCATCTTCTAGTCCTAACCTTAATCCTTCTAGAACAAGCTCCCAATATTCTTCTTCGGTTAAAAAGTTTCCGGTATAGGCTTTTTGAGTTACTTTATCAAGTTCTTCATTCTCATAGTTCCATTTATCCGGTTCTGCTCCACCCGGCATATAACCAAGCCAGGGAGCATATGTTTCACAGACAGCATCTTCCCAGAATGCTATTGTACCAGCTGCGCCCCATGATTCGGTATACATATGCCACAAGTAATCTTTTGGGTCTGAAAAGTAAGATGTTTCAATACACTTTACCCTATCCCAGAGGAGACGTTCTACTTTAATTCCTGATTTTTCAATCTGTTGGGCAATGTATTCTCCTTCTTTTACTCTTCCTTGAGGATCATCAACCCTAATAAGAAACTTCACAGTTACGGGTTCATTGTCAAAGGCCCACCATTCACCCTCTTTGGTCAATCTTCCCTCAAGATCTGGTAATACTGCTGCTTCTTCCAGCGCAGCATTAATTTCTTCCAGGGCTTTCGCTTCATTTCCTTCTGGAGTCATTCCCATTTGAGTAGCTACTAAATTATACTTATAAGTACCTGGTTGACCAGGAGTTGCCATAGTAAACATTGGACCTCCAGCCCCGCCGAGAATTTCATCGACAACATATTTTCTATTAATGAGGTCATTCAAGGCAAACCTAATTTTTCTGATAGCAAAAGGATTAAAATATTCCTTGCCTTCAACTTCCACCAAGTAGGGAGCTGAATTCGGTATAGGATTAATATTAATTGACCAAGAACCTGAGGGAGTAGAATATATTTCTAGTTTATCGCGAGTTGCTTCATCCAAACCAAAAATAGTTGGCCCATTAACTGGCCAGAAGAAAATATCAGTTATTCCTTCAGCTGCATCTTTTAAACCAATCTCTTCTTTCATTTTGACATTGATGTAAACCTTGTCTACAACAGGACCTTTTACTTCTGCTAAAACTGAGGCAGTTAAACTGACTAAAATTATTAAACTCAGTAAAAATAAAATAATTGTTTTTCTTGACATTTTAATTATTTTCCTTCCTTTGTATTCATTATAAAAAATAGATATAAAATCTCTTTTCCTGCCTTATCACCTCCTTTAAAAAAGACAGGGAGCTTTTGTTATTTTTCAAGAATCCCCCAGAACTGCGATAGCCGCACCCCCAATACCAATGTGTACACTTAAAGCAGGGGACGCTTCGGCAATCATTACTTTTGAAGAATTAAAGATGGCTCGAATTTTATCGCTATACCACTGAGCCAGTTCAGGTGCTGCTACATGAGTAATAGCAAAACGGGGATTTTTAACTCCTTTTGCAAATTGAATCGCCAAATCTACCGTCTTGTGAATCACTTTTTTTTGTCCTATCACTTTAGCTGCTTCGACAATATTACCATCAGAATTTACAGTTAAAATGGGTTTCAAGTTAAGAAGTGTACCTAAAAGTCCTTTCGTTTTATTCAAGCGCCCACTACGCATCAGATATTTTAAGGTAGGTATGCTGATAAAGATTTTAACATTGTCAGCTGCAATTTTTAGTCGGTTAATAATTTCTTCAAGGCTAAACCTTTCTTGAATTAATTGAGCCGCCTCAGCAACTAACAATCCTAAAGCAACTGAACTTGTTTTGCTATCGACAATGTGAATTTTATTGCTGTACTCCATATCCTTACAACCCATACGCGCACCCTGAATCGTTCCGCTTAATTTTTCAGAAATATGTAAAGAGATTATCGATTCGTATTTTAGTGCAATTTTATTATAAGCTTCCCTAAAAAAAGTTGGAGGAGGTTGAGAAGTGGATAGCTTTTCGTTAGAGGTCTCTAAAATATGAATAAAATCTTTTGGTTTAATTTCTACTTTATCTAAATAACTCTTTTCCCCAACTTGAATCACTATAGGCACAATCTGAATATTATACTTCTTAATTAACTCCGGCGGTAAATCACAGGTTGAATCAGTAACCAATCCGATACTTTTCGTATGAGTATCAAGTTTAATCTTAGTATGCTGTTTGTGCATATCATCAACTTTGGTTTTCACTATGGTTCCGAATTCAGACAATTCAGTAAAAACATCTTCTGGTTTATCAGTGTGAATATGGATAAGGACTTTGTTTTTAGAACCGGCAACAATTAATGAATCCCCTAAAAAAGAAAGTTTTTGTTTCATTGTCTTCAGGTCTAAGCCAATTCCTTCAAGTAAGCATTCAGCACAGAACTGAAAATTAATTTCGGAATCGACTTTATCTAAATTAAAACTCCTCATTTTATTGGTAGTAGAAGCAATTGCTTTTAATGATTTAATTTTGCCAAATTCAATAAAATTGACTATCCCTTCTAATATATTAACAAAACCCTGAGCCCCTGCATCGACTACACCTGCTTTTTTTAATATCAGTAGTTTATCGGGTGTTTTGGCTAAAGAATCCTTTGCTTTAGATAATGATTTTTTAAAAAGTTCGGCAAAATCAGGGGTATGGTGAGCGTTTTCCGCAAGATGGTTTGCCCAATCTTTCATTACTGTAATAATCGTACCTTCCTGAGGATGAGAAATGGCTTTCCTGGCTTGTTCTGCTGCCTTAGTGGCAGCTTGGGCAAAAGTTTCTGTGGAAAGACGTACTTTACCCTTAGTTGCTTCTGCCAGGCCTTGAAAAAATTGAGCTAAGATTGCTCCGGAGTTACCGCGTGCTCCAATCAAAGCTGAATCGGCAATAACACTACTAATCCTGGTAAAAGAAGATTCTTTACATTCTTTTACCCCTTTTACAACACTACTCATAGTTGAAACCATATTAGTACCTGTGTCCCCATCGGCTACCGGAAAAACATTAATATCATTCAGATACTGCTCCATCTGATTTATACGTTGGGCAGAATTTATAATAAAACGTTTAAACCGAATACCATTTAAATATTTTATTCGAATTTTCATTTTAAAGCATTCTCACCCCATTTCTAAATGATACAGGGGACGGTTCTCTGTATCATTTTATTATTTTATTCTTTGAACTGTTACCGCGCTAACTCCCAAAATATTTGCTATTCCTCGAATGGATAAAGTAGAATTTAATTTCAAATAACTAATTAGTTGGTTTCTATGAGATTGATACTTTTTTTCTCTTAAATTAGATAAATCAAAACGATATTCTTTAAAATAATTTTGGATATATTGCTTTGCTCCTTTCTCATTAATCAAACCGTGACCATATTTCTTGTCTTCTTCTGGTAATTCAATAATATTGCTTTTTTCTAGTCTATTCTGACGATGGTATCGAACAAATAAATCAATCGCTTGGCCTTTATCTGAAGAAAATAAAGATAAGATATCTTCACGCTCAATTAAAAAATTTTTCTGTGGTAATTCTTTAATGTACAAACAGTAACTGCTCCAAGTATATTCTTCTAAGTTTTTAACAATAAAGGCATTTAATGGATTGTTATGAATATAACTCAGCACTGCCAATAAATAATTCTCATCTTCAATAGGTTCGCTTTTAAAACGATCTTGAAAAAGATGACCAATCTGCTGATATTTCTGATTGAAATAGTTAACATAGCTTACATTTATTCTTTTCATTGTCTGGGAAAGCTGTTCATCTTTTTCTTTAATCAATAGATGGACATGATTATTCATTAAACAATAAGCATAAATTATATATTCCTTTTTTTGTTTTACTTTTTTCAGTACTTTTATGAACTTGAATCTATCCTCATCTTCTAAAAATATATCTTGTTTTCGATTGCCGCGAATCATAACATGATAAATATTTGTTGAACTTAATTTTCGAGCTTTTCTTGGCATAATAATCTTCGTTCTACCTTTAATTGATTTTATATTTAGTATTATATCATATTAATATATCTTTATCTTTTGATACAGAGAACCGTCCCCTGTGTTACTTTCCTACAAAATATATACTGCTTTGTTTCACCTGTTCTCCGGTGATTTCCTGCCATACCTGGCTGTAAATAGCAATCTGCTTTTGATAGACCTCGACTAACTTAGGGTAATCCTGCTCATTTTTTGGTCGGTCAGTCTTATAATCTATCACTACCCAGCCATCTGCTTCCTTAAAGACCAGGTCGATAGTTCCGGACAGAATTATCGGGAGAGAATCCTGACTGTCTAATTGGGCATAAAGAGGATGAGTGGATATAATATTTATAGTAAAGGGGACTTCACTATATTTAAATTCTGCTTTTTCCAGGCGTTTAAATAAATCACTCTTTTTAAACTTTTGGACCTGCTCCACTAATTCTACTTTTCTCTTCGGAGATATTCCTTCTTTTTCCAGAATCTTTTCCGCCTGCAAAGATAGTAACTGCTCATCAGGATCTTCTTTAATCAAATAATCAAAGATTCTATGAACGGCACTCCCCCAGGCAGTCCCGCCGACATCAACCGTGACAACCTCTCGGTGTTTCTCTTCATCTTTAAAATCAGTCGGTGTTTTTTCATAATAACTACTTCTTGATAAATCTTTCATCCATTTTTCGCATTCTTTTTTAATTTCTTTATACTGATCCAACAAAAATTTTTCTTCTCCTTTTATTTTCGCTTTTCCCCCGGCTAATCCTGCTTCCGGCACCGTCATATTCATTTCTTCTCCAATATTTTTCAATAAAGGCAGCCAGGGATTACTCTTATTACTCTGATGGTTTAAACTACTGATAATCAGCAGATTCTTTGCCCTAGTGGCCGCTACATAGAGCAGGCGGAGTCCCTCTGCTTGATTATAAGATGCCTCAAGCCGACAATAATCCTCCCAATTTTTAGGTTGAGCTAATCTTTTCCCTTTATGATAAGCATTAGAGCGACTTACCAAAAAATAACCATTAGGTTCCTGCCCTGTCCTTTCAATATAATATGTTGGTTCATGGGTAGTGGAATGGTAAGAAATTGCTAAAAATACCACCGGGGATTCCAGACCCTTAGCTTTATGTAAATTCATAATCCGGACAGTATTTTCTTCAGCCAGTATATCCAGCTCCTCTTCAATCCCGGCTTCCAACATCTTTTCTAATTGGTCTACCATTAAAGCAAACCCTATAACTTCTCCTGCCTCCGCTTTTCTTAATCTCTCCAGAATGAAATAAAGCTCCCCGCATTTATTTAGATTGTACCCCTCTAAACAGGAATGGGAAAGCAGACCCGAATCTACAATAATCTTTTCCATAGCCGTAACCGGTGGCAGTTTTTGAGTCCACAGATGAAATTGTCTTAACCGGCAAAAAGATCTATTAAAATTCTCCTTTAGTTTATGGCTCAGTTTTTCCGGTATCTTTTCATAAAAATCAAAGTTACCGCCTGCTTCTTTAAATTGATATAAATCATCATCAGAAAATCCAAAGAATATCCCCCGCAGGACAGCGATAATGAGCACCTGATTTTCTATATCTCTCATTAAGCGAAATAACTTTAATAGTTCTTTAATCTGGTGAGATTCATTTAAGGTGGTGTTTCCCGAAACCGTAAAGGGTATTCCATGCTCTGCAAGAGTGCGGGCATAGATATCCATTCCACCTTTATATCGCAAAAGAATCATAAAATCCTTATAAGTGACTGAAGTAGAAGTTCCCGCTTTTATCTCTTCTTCTGTCCGCACTAATTTAAATCCCTTATCGACCATATCACGAATAATTCGGGCAATGGATTGAGCATCCTGCCGGATAGTATTACTTTTGCTGCTAGCTTTAGAAATAATCAGCTGCCTTACTCCAGAAAGATATTGCGGATTATCTTTCCAAATGGTCTGCATTGGTGAATATACAGCCTGGAATTTTCTCTGCCCACTTGAAAATAGCTCTTCAAATATAGGATCAAGGTAAGAACCGATAGATTGCAATGAGCGGAAATTAGCCTGTAATTTTAAAACCTCCCCCCCACTTTTTTTAATTAACTCTCTTACCAGGTTATAAATGGCAATATCAGCCCGGCGAAATCGATAAATGGACTGCTGGGGATCTCCTACCACAAATAAGGAACCCGGGCGCGGTATCAATTTATGCCATTTCTTTTCATAAATATCCAGACCGGTAAGATAAAAGATTATTTCTGCCTGAATAGGGTCGGTATCCTGAAATTCATCTACCAGCAGACATTTATATCTTTGTTGAAAATATTGGCGTACCTCGGAGTAATCCCTTAATAGACGAGAAGTCTTTAAGAGTAAATCCTGAAAATTAAGCATCGAAACCTTCTGGCGTAATTGGTGATAATATTCTACTGCCGGCAAAACGAATTTGATGGTATCGGCATAACAGTATTCCCTCCATTGCTGTAAAGCCGGATTAATAACCTTTTCTTGAAGTTCTAAAACAAGGGAATCTCTGTACTCTTTGGCCTTTTCTTTGGAAGTCCACCGGTTTAAAGTAATCTTGCCCGATTGATTACTAAAATCACCTCCAAAATTTTCCAGTAATTTTATTTGATTATAATCTTCTTTCATATAATCATAAAAGCCCTTTACCCTTTTTACGCTTAAGACTGCTTCCTGTAATTGGTCATAACCCATTTTCGGTTCTTCATCAGGAATATATTGGCTGGCTTCATCGCTAAAAGATATCATCTCTTTAACAGCTTCTTTTATATTTGCTTTTAGTGAAATAGCAAAGGAGGGCTTAACCTCCGGGTAGGTGCATACCATTTTATAACAATCCGCAAGTTCGGAGGGTTTTATGCCCAATTCCTCCAGATGGGTCAGAGAAGGAGATTCTTCTATTTTAAGATTAAGCAGATATCTTTCCCAGGCCTCTTCTTTCAATAAAATATCATCAAGGTCATCAAGCTCGGCAAATTCCGGATCAAGTCCGGCTTCCATCGGCCTTTCCCTTAATAGACGGGCGCAAAAAGAATGAATAGTCCCCAGATAGCACTGTTCCAAATTAGAAAGAGCTTCCCTTAAATAATCTTTTTCTTTTTCGTCTTCTGTTTCTCTAAAACTGTCTTCAATTTTTTGTTGGAACCTTTCTTTGAGCTCAATAGCCGCTTTTCTGGTAAAGGTAATGGCGCTTATTTCATCCACCTTAAATTTTCCCGACTTAATCAAAGCCGCCATGCGTTGAATCAGACTGGAAGTCTTCCCTGACCCGGCGCTTGCTTCGACTAAAATATTGCAGTTTAATTCTTTTACAATTTTTTCTCGAGTCTTTTGGTCAATGAGTTCTTTCGGGAAATGATTATTCATATTCTTCCTGCAACCTCCTCAGATTATCCAGGGCGGGCTCTTCCTCATATTTTTTAGCCTTTTTTCCGCTTACTTCCATCACCTGATTTTGTTCCAGGATATCCCGGTAATCGGCACATATAAAATCATCCGCTTTTTGAGTTATAGGAAAATCCCCTTGAGCAACCAGATCCAGTAATAAATCAACGATTTCCAATACTTGATTTCTTTTTTCTTCTCCGTAGAAATATTGCCGACCCTGGCCAGATAATGTGGGGAAATAATAGCCTGCTTTTTGAACTTTAGGAAAGGCAGATATTCCGGCTTTAGCTAATATCTTTTTAAGAGATAAGGCATAGAGGGCATGTTGAATCTGTCTTCCATTTTGAAAATATTTGCTTCGGCTAAATGTATAAGGGGTTC
>Ga0315548_1002431_pt1 | contig 14489 bp, 12 predicted proteins | sample SalMarSW160110MG_2_FD_202540 | JGI IMG/M metagenome (GOLD analysis project Ga0315548, IMG submission 202540) | Salt marsh sediment microbial communities from the Plum Island Ecosystem LTER, Massachusetts, United States - Salt Marsh Sediment SW1601-110 ...
TACCGCCCGAAACCCCAGACCTACACCTTTTCGCCGCCCCGAAGGGCTGCCTGATGGATGCTTGTCAAGTCGGTGCTGCCGGTTTTCGAATTCCCACCCCTTGTCCGGGATATGGAACACCCACCTTCAACGGGCGCCGGCAACGTTGAGAAGAGCTTCGGCCCTGCCGTGAAAAGGTGCGTCCCGAGAGAAGGCGCGACTGCCGTTTTTCTGAAGAAGCGAAGGACAGCTACGCCGGCAGAGCCGGCGTGGACAGATCCTGCAGGCGCCGGATGCGCTCCTCCAGGGGAGGGTGGGTCGAGAACAGAGCCTGCAGGCCGCCGCTGAACGGGTTCACGATGAACATCTGGGCGTCGACGGTATTCCCCCTGCTCAGGGGGATGGCCGAACGAGAGATCTTGCGCAGAGCATCGGCCAGAGACAGGGGCCGGCCGGACAGCGCGGCCCCGTCCCGGTCGGCGGCGTACTCTCGGATACGGGAGATCAGCAGGCGGATGAGCAGCGCAGCCAGAGGGGCCCCGACAAGCAGCAGCAGGAGGGTGATGGGGTTCGACCTGGCGCGGCTTCCCCGATATCCGAAACGGGCCACGTTGGCGGCCATGGCCAGGGCGCCGGCCAGGGTGGCTGCGATCGTAGTGGTCAGTGTGTCCCGGTTTTTGACGTGGGAAAGCTCGTGGGCCATTACCCCCTCCAACTCGTCATCGTCCAGCTGTTCCAGGATCCCGACCGTGGCCGCCACTGCGGCATGTTTCGGGTTGCGCCCGGTGGCGAAGGCGTTGGGCGTTTTTTCCGGAATCAGATAGACCCGTGGCATTGGCAGCTGGGCCTTGGCGGCCAGTCGGGAAACGATGCCGTGAAGTCTCGGCTGGTTCTGCGGCCCCACCTCCTGAGCCCGGTAGCGGGCGAGCACGATTTTATCGCTGGCGAAGTAGGCGATGAAATTCACCACGAGCGTGATGGCGAAGGCCAGCAGCGCCCCCTCCATGCCGCCCAGCAGACCGCCCAACCAGACGAACAGCACCGCCAGCACCACCAGCCAGAAGGCGGTACGCAATCGGCTGCGCATGGTTTGAGCGATTCAGCGCCCGGAGTCCGACAGCCGATCCAGGAGGCCGCCGAGCAGGCCGCCGCCCCGGGTCCCGGACTGCCCGCCCCCCCGCAGCAGGAAACCGGCCACGTCGTCCAGGACGCTGCCGTCGCCGTTCTGGTCGATCAGAGCGGCGATGCCGCTTGATCCCATTCCACCCTGATCTCTCTTCCTGGACAGAGCGCCCAGGACCACGGGGGCGAGCATCACGATGGCCTTCATGATCGTTCCCTGGTCCAGGTTCAGCTTGTTTGCCATGGTGCCTGCCGCGTTCACCCCCGCATCCCCCAGCAGGCCGCCCAGCCTGGGATCGGCATCCTGCTCTGCCGCCTTGGCGGCGAACAGATCGCCGATGCCGTCGAGCACCGAAGCATCGCCGTACTTGTTCAGGATGTGGTTCGCCCGGTCGGCGCCGCCGCGGGTCTCCATCTGACGCTTCAGCCCGCCCAGGATCAGAGGCAGGACGTCCGGGATGATCTGGTTGGCCGTCTGCTTCTTGATGCCCAGGGTACCCGCCAGCTGGTTGCTCACCTGCGGGCCCATCGATTTCATGAACTCAGTCTCGAAATTGGGCATAATTCCTCCTTCACCCCGTCTAATCAGAATCCCGGGGTCAAGCCGCCCAGTTCGTCCCGCCAGTACGGGACCCAGCCCAGGCCCAGGACCCGCACCGATATATCGGTCTTCTTCGGTCTGATCTCCAGAGTCTCGAGCTCCTCCGCCAGCGGATCGACGGCGTTCTTGAGATCTTCGCTCTCCCGGGCGACCTGGGCCTCGATCTCCGCGAGCTGCTGCGCCATGGCCTGGACGTTTTCTTCGGCCCGGCCGACGTCCTGTTTTTCCTTCAGGATCCGGCCGGCGCCCCGCGCCGCCGTGGTGGCGCGCCCTAGGGTGGTGCGCCCAACGGTCTTGCGCCCCACGAAGGCGTCCAGAAGCGTTACTCCCACGGAGATGGCCGTCTGCAGCTTCTGCTGCCTGGCCTGTTCTTTTTCGCGATCGACCGCCTGCTCTGCGCGCCGGATGCGGTCCTGCAGCGAGGCGATGCGCGCGGCGTAACGCCGGCGGATCTGTTCGAGCAGCTGGTCGCGCCGTTCGTGGCCGGTTTGCTGCAGCCGTATCCGGAAGTCCCTCTCCGACTCAGCCGGGTCGGAGACAACGCTCAGTGAGGGGCTGCGGAACAGCTTCAGCGTCTGGCTGCGGTACAACCACTCCCTGAAATCTCGGGTCCAGCCCGCGTAGTTCTTCGGTTCCCCAAGGGCCGAGGGAAACGGAGCGAAATCGACGCCGGGTTCGGGTACCGTTTCCAGGTCCCTGTCCCGGACCTCTGTTAGGGAGGCCTCGTCCCAGAGAGGGCGGGCCAGCTGTGGGGAGATATGGGCGAGAAACGAAACCTCCCGTTCCGCGGACAGGTCCGCCTTGGCGTTGACGTAGTATATCTTGGCAATGCCGAGACACACGGCCTCGTACACCAGGGATCGTGCGCTCTCTGGGGCCGCTCGCCGGGGAAGAAAATATTGGGAGACCCCGGGGTTGATTAGGGGGCGTGAGGCCGCTGCAGCCGCTGCTGTCCCGGCCGCGGCTGTCTCTGCCGCCGCCGATGCAGCCCCCGCCCCTGCCGCGGGCAACGGACCTGCGGTGGCCCCTGCCCCTGCCGCGGGGGCCTCGAGCGGCTCCACCAGCCTGCGGATCTGGTCACGGGTCAGCGGTCCCCGGAGGTAGGACATGGCCCAGCGGCTCTCGAACAGGACCGGGCGGTCCTCGTGAACATTGTTCATCAGAAAGACCCGGTTGCCCAGACCCGCCAGGATTTGCCCCATCTGACGGCGATCGAAACGCGCTCCCGCCCCCGCCTGTGATCCCTGCAGGCCGTCCAGCACCCGCGCCTGATCCCGTTCGGTCTGCAGACGGCCGATGAACCAGGTGCCGGTGTTGGACAGGGCTTTGTAGTCCAGATCTACGGGATTCTGCGTGGCCAGGACGATACCCAATCCGAAGGCCCTGGCCTGCTTGAGCAGCGTCAGCAGCGGCGCCTTCGAGGGAGGATTGGCGACCGGGGGCAGGTAGCCGAAAATCTCATCCATGTACAGCAGGGCGCGCAGGCTCGTGGTGCCCGACTGCAAGCGCATCCAGCCCACCACCTGCAGCAGAAGCAGCGAAACGAAGAACATGCGCTCGGCATCCCCGAGATGGGCGATAGAGAAGATCGCTACCCGCGGCTTGCCTCGGGGGCCGTGCAGCATGCGTTTCAGGTCGATCGGCTCCCCCTCGGTCCAGGCCTTCATGGTCGGTGCGGCCAGGAAGTTGTTGAGCTTCACGGCCAGCTCGTGACGGTCACCGGTCGGGAAGAAAGCCTCCAGATCGAACACGCCGATTCGCGGGAACGGCGGTGTCTGGACTTCCCGGATGAGCTGCGCGATATCCAGGTTACGACCCTGCTGCCAGGCCGCTTCCAGGATCGAAGAAAGCAGGATGTGCTCCCGGCTCTGCAGCGGATCGGCATCGAGACCCAGCAGATCCAGCAGGCTGGTGACGGTGGTACTGATCCGCTCTCGCAGCAGGTCGGGATCTTGCAGGATCGTGCCGGCGGGTGCGTCGAAGGAGCGCAGGATGGAAACCGGGACTCCGGCGCTGCTGCCGGGAGTGTAGATGACGAACTCCGCCGCCTCCCGCAGTCGCCGGATGCGCTCCCCGTCCTGCCCCCATTCGGCCAGTCCGCTGCGCCACAGGGAGGCCTGCTCACCCGCGTACTCGGCCGGGCTCAACCCCTTCTTGCGGGCATCGTCTTCGTTGATCCAGGGAAGGAAGTCCTCCGGCTTGAGATCCGGAAAGGTCAGCAGGAGGTTGGCCAGATCCCCCTTGGGATCGATCACGATGGCCGGGACGGAGTCGAGGGCCGCCTCCTCCAGCAGGCCGATGCACAGGCCCGTCTTGCCGCTGCCGGTCATACCCACGCATACCGCGTGGGTCAACAGGTCCTTCGAGTCGTACAGCACGAGGGGCCCACGCTCTCCGGCTGCGCCCCCTGTTTCACGACCCAGGTAGAACACCCCAAGCCCCTCGAACTCTTGCATGGTACAGATATCGTATCACGGCCGGTCGGGGCTGTCCATGATGCCCGACCTGCCGATCTCAGGCTTTGCAGAGACGGCGTCCGATCATGGGAATTGGCGGATATTTTGTCTATGCGAATTGGCTGTTGCGTCAATATTAAATCTCTACGAAATAGAAGTCGTTGTCTTCCTTCCGCAAAGGCTGTACTCTAATGCTATAGCAAAAAAACACGGAGGTAGAATTATGGTCAACTACAATCTCAAAGAAATCGAAGGTATTGGTCCGGCAAACAGCAGAAAGATGCAGACCGCAAAGATCCAGACCGTAAGGGGGCTACTGAAAAAGGGCGGCACCCCCAAGGGGCGCAAGGAGCTGGCGGAACGGACCGGGCTCAGCGAATCCGTCATTCTCAAGTGGGTCAACATGGCCGATCTGTTTCGCGTCAACGGCGTAGGCAAGCAGTATGCCGAGCTGCTGGAAAAAGCCGGGGTGGACACGGTCAAGGAGCTGCGCAACCGCAGGGCGGACAACCTGGTGGCCAAACTCGCAGAGATGAACAAGGCCGGCGGCAGGAGGCTCGTCAGGCAGTTGCCGGGTTTGAAGCGGGTACAGGGCTGGATCGACGAAGCGAAAAAACTTCCCCCGGCCGTGCGTTATTGAGAAAACCGACGGCGCCTTGCTGGCTTGGGCGGCCCCTTTTAATCCTTCGGTTTACGGCGGGGCCTGGGGCGTGAATCGGGCAGACGGATCGTGCGCTCCGGGCTCCAGGTCCACCCGGGCATGGAGGAGACCACCTCTTTGATCTGCTCCTCGGCGGCTTCGACAAGCAGCATTCGCGCCGAGTCGTCGAGGACGGTCATTTGGGGTGCGGAGCGGATGCGCTTTACGTCTACCGCCGGTTTGGGCCCCGTACCGGTGAAACGCAGGATATACCGTCCCATCTTTTATGCTCCTATCGAATCAGACCCTGGCCCTCGTACAGGCTGCCGAACCCGAGGGTTTTAGCACGTCTCAGCACGGCCCGGGCCATTGCCTCCGAACGGGCCGAATCTCGCGGAAGGCCGAGCAGCTCTGGCCGGCCGGACAGAAACGCCGCCGCCGCACCCACGGCCGCCGGGCAGGCCATCGAGGTGCCGTCCAGAACCGCGTGTCCCCCCGGGTAAGTCGAGATGATACCCACCCCCGGGGCAGTCAGATCGAGCTCCGGCCCCACGTTGGTGAAGGCGGCCAGGAAGTTCTTCTTATCCGTGCCGTAGGGTGAGGCGACCTCTCCCGTTTGGGTCGTGCCGGCGGGAAATGTGCCCTTACGCCCCATGGCCGAAACAGCCAGCGACAGCGAGTAGGAAGCCGGAAAGCTAACGGGCTGGCGCCGTTCGTTGCCCGCGGCCGCGATCACCAGGCTTCCCCGTGAGCGGGCGTACTGGATGGCCGACTCGATGGCCTCGTCCGCCGGACCGCCGCCCAGACTCAGGTTGATCAGGTCGCAGCCGTCCTCCACCGCGCGATCGATGGCCTTCGTGATTGAGTAGTTGGTAGCCGAATCGCTGTCCTGAGCGAACACACGGTAGCTGCGCAGGTTCACGGCCGGGGCCAGGCCCCGCACCCCCTCCGGTGGCCGGCCGCGGGCGGCGATTATCCCGGCCACGTGGGTGCCGTGCCCCCTGCCGTTGTCCCCGAACTCCGACCTGTCCTCACCGACGACCGTGTTCTCCCCGCCGTCGACGTCCAGGTCGGGGTGCTCCGCGATCCCCGTGTCGACCACCGCCACCTTGATGCCCGCCCCCGCCTTCGGGGAGGCGGCAACGTAGAAGTGGCGCAGGCAATCCACGTAATCCAGAGACAGGGGTACCAGGGTAATGCGGGTGCCGGAGCTCACGGTGATGTTCTTCCTCAAGCAGGACCAGAAATTTTTTTCGGGGTAGATATACAGCCGCTTCAGCTTCGGCGAGGCGGAACCGAGGGCCAGGCTCACTTCCCCTTTGGTGTTGGTCCATCCCTGGGCCCCGATCCGCTGCTCGAAATCGGTGAAGGCCACCACCAGCGCACCCGCCACCGGGGTTCCGTCCTTGCGGGAGACGATGCGCAGTCTGACTTTGACGGCGGCCTTGGCGGCTGCCGCCCTGGTTTCCACGAGCAGGCGGGGCGCCACTGCCGGGCGGAAAAAGGCGAGCGGGACAAGGCGCAGGCCGGGCTGACGAGACCTCAAGGCTGAAAGAGCCGCCGGAGCGATTTCCACCAGCTTGGCCCCGTACTCGCTTACGGAGTCCAGCAGGCGCAGCTCCATGCCCGGAACCTCGGTCAGACGGAAAGGCCGGAGAGGACCGGTCCGGACGGTCAGCTTACGTAAAAATCTGCCGGTCGCCGCCTCGATGGACGGGGAGGGCACCCGGATCCCCTGAATCGGAAGAACGATGAACTGATCGAAGCCCGTCTTACCCATCCGCTCACCTCCCGGTAGCCGGCACGCCTCACAGCGGAGACTAAGCCCGCGCTTTGAGTATAGACGCTTCGGCAGGCCGGGGCAAGCGCGCCGGCGGTCAGCAGGCCGGGATCATTCCATCTTTGACACTCTGCGGCCATTCGGTTTAGAATCCCTCCATGACAGATCCGACACGACCGGAAAACATCGAGGAAATCATCGATTTCGCCATCCGGCGGGAGAGGGAAGCCCAGGACACCTACCTGAGCTACGCCCGGGAGACGCAGCGACGGAGTTTCAGCGAGCTGCTTCTAACGATGGTCGAGATGGAGAAGGAGCATGAGCGCAAGCTGGTCGAGCTCAAGCAGGGGCGTCGGGGGCTCGAGTCGTTCACTCCGCCGAAGGGGGAGGACCTGGGGCTGTCGGAAATGCTGGTCGAGGTTCCCTTTTCTCCGACCATGGATTACGGAGATTTCCTCATCCTGGTGATCCGCAGGGAGCGCGAGGCCGAACAGCTGTACCGTAAGCTGGAGGGTATGACAACCAGCGCGGATGTGCGGAGCATGTTCGCATTGCTTGCCGATGAGGAACGCAAGCACCGGGATTGGGCCCAGGAACGCTACGACGAGGATATTCTGAAAGAAAATTAGCCGCATTTCGGAGGCATTCGTGTACAAAGCCGTTGATCCCAAGCTCAGTTTTCCCAAGATGGAGGAGGGAATTCTCGAGTTCTGGCAGAAACAAAATATATTCGAAAAATCGATCCGGCAGCGGGAGGGGCGGGAGGAATACGTGTTCTACGACGGGCCTCCCTTTGCCACCGGCCTGCCTCATTTCGGACATTTCGTGCCCGGCACGATCAAAGACATCATCCCCCGCTACAAAGCGATGCAGGGGTTGAAGGTCGAGCGCCGCTTCGGCTGGGACTGTCACGGTCTGCCCGTGGAGTACGAGATGGAGAAGGAGCTGGGAATCTCTGGCAAGAGGCAGATAGAGGAGTACGGGATCGCCCGCTTCAACGAGGACTGCCGGTCGATCGTGCTGCGCTACACCTCCGAATGGCGCAGCGTCATCACGCGCCTGGGCAGGTGGGTGGATTTCGATAATGACTACAAGACCATGGAACCGGACTACATGGAGTCGATCTGGTGGATCATGCAGGAACTGTGGAACCGGGAGCTGCTGTACGAGGGGTTCTATATCCTGCCCTACTGCCCGCGCTGCTCCACCGCCCTGTCCAACTTCGAGCTCAACCTGGGCGGCTACCAGAACGTGCAGGATCCCTCGATCACGGTGAAGTTCAAGCGCCTCGATGAGCCGGACAGCTACTTCCTGGCCTGGACAACCACGCCCTGGACCCTTCCATCCAACCTCGCCCTGGCCCTGGGCCCGGAAATCGAATACGCGAAGGTAGCCGACGGGAGCGACCAGTACATCCTGGCCGAAGAGCGGCTGCCTACCTACTACAAGAGTCCCGGCGAGTATCGCGTGCTCAAGCGATACAGGGGAAAGCAGCTGGCCGGCATCGAATATGAGCCGCTGTTTCCCTACTTCGCCTCCCTTAGGGAAAAAGGAGCGTTCCGCACCTACGTCGCGGATTACGTCTCCACCGAAGAGGGGACCGGGATCGTCCATACCGCTCCCGGATTCGGGGAGGATGACTACTCCCTGCTCAAGGATACCGAGGTGCCCACGGTTTGTCCGGTGGATGCCGAGGCGCGCTTCACCGAAGAGGTGACCGACTATCAGGGCCTTTTCGTCAAGGAGGCGGACAAGCGGATCATCAAGGACCTGAAAGCCAGGGGCGCTGTGGTCCATCACTCCACCTACCTGCACGCCTATCCGCACTGCTGGCGCTGCAGCTCCCCCCTGATCTACCGGGCCATTTCTTCCTGGTTCGTCAACATCCAGAAGATCAAATCCAGCATGCTCGAGGCCAACAGCCGGGTCTTCTGGGTACCGGGCCACATCCGGGACGGACGGTTCGGCAAGTGGCTCGAGGGGGCCAGAGACTGGGCGATCTCGAGAAATCGCTACTGGGGTAATCCCCTTCCCATCTGGAAATGCGAGGACTGCGGGCACCAGAAGTGTATCGGCAGCCGGGCGGAACTGGAGAAGCTGTCCAAGCAGAAGGTCACGGATCTGCACAAGCATTTCGTGGACGAGATCACCTTTCCCTGCACCGAAGGCTGCGGCGGTACCATGCGGCGCATCCCGGAGGTGCTGGACTGTTGGTTTGAATCCGGTGCCATGCCCTATGGCCAGAACCACTACCCCTTCGAGAACCGGGAGCATTTCGAGGCCAACTTTCCCGCGGACTTCATCTCCGAAGGTCTGGACCAGACCCGGGGTTGGTTCTATACCCTGACCGTCCTGGCCGCGGCGTTGTTCGACAAACCCGCCTTCACCCACTGTATCGTCAACGGCCTGGTGCTGGCCGAAGATGGAAAGAAGATGTCCAAATCGGCCAGGAACTACACGGACCCGATGGAGGTGATGAACGAGTTCGGAGCCGACGCTCTGCGCCTGTTTCTGATGGACTCCGCCTGCGTAAAAGCAGAAGACCTGCGCTATTCCGATTCGGGAGTCAAAGAGGTGCTGAAAAACGTGATCATTCCCCTGTGGAACTCCTACAGCTTCTTCGTTACCTACGCCAATATCGACAGGGTGCGGCCGGACAGGGCGCCCGAAAACCCCGAAAATCCCATGGACCGCTGGATCCTCTCGGAGACTCAAGCGTTGGTCCGGCAGGTCACCGAGCAGATGGAGCTGTACGACCTGCAGAAGGGGATCGATCCGATCATCGAGTTCATCGATTCCCTGAACAACTGGTACATCCGCCGCTCCCGGCGCAGGTTCTGGCGACCCGAGAAAAAAATCGACGTGGACAAACGCCAGGCCTACCAGACGCTGTACTCGGTTCTGATTACCCTGATGCAGGTGGCCGCTCCCTTCATCCCCTTCATCACAGAGGAGATCTACAGGAACCTGAAGGCCAAAGAACTGCCCGAATCGGTTCATCTGACCGATTTTCCGACCTATGACCCCTCTCGGAGGAATCCGGAGCTGGAGGAAAAGATGGGCCTGACCCGCCGGGCCGTCTCCATGGGCAGGGCCCTGCGCACCTTGCACAGCCTGAAGATCCGGCAGCCCCTCAAGGCTCTGCATCTGGTAACCAAGGATCAACGGGAGAAACGCATCCTCATCGAAATGGAGGAGTTGATCAAGGATGAGCTGAACGTGCGCAGCGTCGTATTTCGTGAGAACGAGGAAGAGCTGGTCGAGTATACGGCCAAGCCGAACTACAAGATCCTGGGAAAACAGCTGGGCAAGGATATGAAAGCGGCGGCGGCGCGGATAGAGGGGCTGTCGATGCGGGAGATCCAGTCATTGCTGGAAGGAGCCACCCTGTCGATCGAGGTCGGGGACCGGGTTTTCGACCTGACCGAAGAGGGAGTCATCATTGCCAGGACCGAGAGGGAGAATCTGAAAGTTCTCAATGAGGGTTCTCTGACCGTAGCTCTGGATTCGGAGCTGACCGAGGAGCTCATCCAGGAGGGGATGGCCCGGGATCTGGTCCGGGGAATTCAGAATCTGCGCAAAGAGCTGGACCTGGAGGTGACCGATCGGATCGAGCTGGCCCTGTTCGGCACCGAGCAGGTGAAGCGGGCCGTGGAGCTGAACGAGGACACGTTGAAAAGCGAGACCCTTGCCGTTTCCTGGAAGTGGAAAAAACAGGAAGGGGCGGCGGAGATCGACTGCGGGCAGGAGACATGCTTCGTTTCCGTGAAAAAAGCAGCCGATCCCGGCTAGTCCGCTCTCAGGCGCTGCGGCTCCTCCCCGCCCTCTCGCTGTGCTCATTGCTCCTGCTGTCCTGCGCGACCGTTCCCCCTCCGCAACCGGCAGCCGGCTGGCTCGGTGTTCTGCCCCCCCTGACTCCGGATTCATTATACGCGTCGGTGGATGTGGCTTCATCCTGGAACGTGCTGAAGGTCCTGGCCGAAACCACCGGCAGTGAAACAGAACAGCTGGAGCGGATAATCGGCAATCTGGACCGCGTTCACGCCCGCATCCGTCTCTCTCCGGGCGAGTCGCCGGAGCAGGCGCCCGAGTTCTCCCTGATCGCTCTGGGCAAGTTCTCTCCCGGTCCCGTGGTTCGTCAGCTCAATCGTGACCCGTCCTGGGAGCGGGTCATGCTGGAGCTACTGCCCGGCCGGGATTCCACAAGCTCCCACTGGTCGTACCGAACCTACTGGCGGAAGGAGGAGCTTCAGATCGCCGTGCCCGAGCGGGGGATTCTGTTGGTATCCGGTGGCGATCCCGCGGGTGCCGAAGACCTGCTGCGACGCCTGCATTCCCCCCGACCGCAGCCGCTCCCGGTTCAAGCTCGGGGAGCGCCGGAAAGCGCGGATATCTTCTTCTACATTCCCGATCCGGTAGCCCTGGCCGCTTCACGCCGGTCTGTGTCCACCTCCCAGGATCCCGGAGCCCTTTTACAGAACCTTCCCATCCGCCAGGGCTGGATCAGCGCCCGGTGGTACGCCTCCGACCCTTCGGTTGCACAAGAGCAACGAGAGGGGTATGAGGTGGAGGTCGTGTTTCTGCTTGCCCGGCTGGAAAATCCCCGCTCCGTGGAGCGGCTGCTGCGGTTGATGCTGACCCTCTGGCTGCGCAAGTGCCAGGTGGAAAATCCCGTGGAAAAGCTGAAAGCCGTGACAATCCGCGCCGAATCAGAATCCGTCCGAATCGAATCGCTTTTTCTTTCTTCCGGGGAGATCGCCGCCTTTATCAAAAGCCTGCTCCCCGAGAACCTCGCCAGCGGCGGGCTGCCGTGAGCGCGGATCTGGTCGTGGTCGATTACAGCGCGGGGAATCTGCGCAGCGTGGAAACGGCCCTCCAGCATCTGGAAGTGCGTTACAGGGTCTCGAGCAGCCCGGAGGAGGTAGCTGCGGCGCAGCGGCTGATCGTGCCGGGAGTAGGGGAGGCCCGGGCCGCCATGGAGCAGCTCTCCGCAACCGGACTGGATCGGGCCATTGATGAGTTCCGGCGGGCGGGACGACCCCTGCTGGGGATCTGTCTGGGCTGCCAGATCATCTTCGATCGATCCGCGGAGCGCAGCACCCGCTGCCTCGGTTTCCTGGCCGGAACCGTCGAGCGTTTCACCCCCGAGCCCGGGCGAAAGGTACCCCACATGGGCTGGAACCGGGTTTTTCGAAGGCGCCCTCATCCCCTGTTTGACGGAATCGCCGACGGCGCTTTCTTCTACTTCGTTCATTCCTACTACCCGCAGCCGGCGAAAGCGGAGGTGGTGATCGGGGAGTGCGAGTACGGGCCGCGTTTCGCCGCCGCAGTAGCCAGGGACAACCTGGCGGCCTGTCAGTTCCATCCGGAGAAATCCGCCGAAAACGGCCTGCGGCTGCTGGCCAACTTCCTGGGCTGGAAACCGTGAGAGCGTAGCATGCTGGCCAAGCGAATCATCGTCTGCCTCGATGTCCGGGACGGGCAGACAACCAAGGGGGTGCGCTTCCGGGACAACCGGGATATCGGCGACCCGGTGGAGATGGCCCGCAGCTACTACCAGCAGGGGGTAGACGAGCTGGTCTTCTACGATATCACCGCTTCCGCCGAGCGCCGCCGGATCTTCATCGATGTGGTCGAGCGGGTGGCCCGTGTGATCTTCGTGCCCTTCGCAGTGGGCGGCGGTATCTCCTCGGTCGGGCAGATGCGGGAGGTGCTGCTTGCCGGAGCCGAGAAGGTAAGCGTGAACTCCCAGGCGGTTCGCAATCCCCGGCTCATCGCCGACGGGGCCGAGCGGTTCGGCAGCCAGTGCGTGGTGCTGGGACTGGACGCCGCCCGGGATCCGCAGATGCCCAGCGGCTACCGGGTGTTCATAGACGGAGGTCGGTTGGCCACGGAACTGGATGCGCTCTCCTGGGCTAAGGAGGCGCAGCGGTTGGGAGCCGGCGAAATCGTGCTCAATTCCATCGATGCCGACGGCAGCCTGGACGGCTATGAGCTGACCCTGACCCGCCTGATCTCGGAAAATATGTCCATCCCAGTGGTGGCCTCCGGAGGAGCCGGCCACCCCCGGCACCTGCAGGAGGTGTTCGAGCAGGGGAGGGCGGACGCGGCCCTGGTGGCCTCCATGGTTCACTTCGGCACCTACTCGGTCGGACAGATCAAGAGCTACCTCAGGGACCGGGGCATCCCGGTACGCCTGGAGTAGCGCCTGCGGCCTGTTTGTCATTCACAAGTGCTGATTTATTCCCTGTCCCCGTCGGTTCGTACACCTCGCGCTTGCCCAGGAGCCGAGATCGGATTACTTTGTAACCCATGAAAGCGATACAGATACAGAAAAACGGCGGACCCGAGGCCATGGCCCTGGCCGAGCTGCCCGTTCCGGAAGCCGCCGCCGGACAGGTGGTCGTCAAGGTCGAGGCCGCCGGTGTCAACTTCATCGACGTCTATCAGCGTAATGGATTGTACCCCGTGCAGCTGCCCTACGTCCTGGGTGTGGAGGGTTCCGGGACCGTGAGCGAGGTCGGTTCGGGGGCCGGCACCCTTGCGGTCGGTGATCGGGTGGCCTGGGCCGCAGGCCCCGGCACCTATGCCGAATACGTGGCCGTGCCGTCCGACAAGCTGGTCAAGGTACCGGAGGCGATCGGTTTCCCCGAGGCCGCGGCGGCTATGCTCCAGGGCATGACTGCCCACTACCTGGCCCTAGAAACCTATCCGATCAAGAAAGGGGATACCGTGCTGGTCCACGCCGCGGCCGGAGGGGTGGGACAGCTGCTCGTGCAGGTGGCCAAGCGCAGGGGAGCCCGCGTCCTGGCCACGGTATCCACGGAGCAGAAGGCCGAGCTGGCCCGCAAGGCCGGGGCCGACCAGGTGATTCTCTACACCCAAACGGATTTCGTGGAGGAGGTCAAACGAATGACCGGGGGCGCCGGCGTCCATGCCGTCTACGACTCGGTCGGCCAGACCACCTTCCTCAAGAGCCTGGACTGTCTCAGCCGGCGGGGAACTCTGATTAGCTTCGGCCAGTCCAGCGGCAAGATCCAGCCGATCGAACCGGCCATCCTCGGGGCCAAGGGATCCCTCTACCTGACCCGGCCCTCCCTGTTTCACTACATCGCGGATCGGGTCAGCCTGGAGCGAAGAGCCTCAGATGTGTTGGGCTGGATCGCCAAGGGTGAGCTGGTCCTGCACATCGGGGAGAAGTTGCCTCTGGCCGAGGCCGCCGAAGCCCATCGCCGACTGGAGGCGCGTAAAACAACGGGCAAGGTGCTGCTTATTCCTTAGCCGGATGTTCCGAAGAATAATAATCGGAGCCGATCAGAAAACGGCGCAGGTTCACGGCTTGCAGCGGGATCGAGACGGGTGGAATCGGGCTATTACTCCGACTGTATTTCTTGGATCACCGACGCGATGTGATCGAGGTGTCGTGTTTCTCCCAGCAGCACTTCTTGCGGAAGTTGTATCGATCGCGTGTAAACATCCACTACCACGGGGAACGAAGAATCACCGGATGCCTGCCGTCCCCAATTTGCGCGGGAATAGTCGATCCCTTTTCGCAGACTCTGTTCCCGGAAGCAGATCAGTCGGTGCAGTGGCGGATAGCAATCAACGGTAGGTATTCCGGCTGATTTCAACCTGCGCGAAAACTCCTCCTTTGTAATGCCGGAGAACTCGTCAGGATCGAAGACGAATGGATAGACATAGTAACCGAGCTCTTCCGTTCCAGCCGTGGGTTTCATCACCTGAATACCTCGGATGTTGTTCAACTTACGCGTGAGGTACCGGGCATTCTCGTTACGAATCCGGTGTTGTTCGGGGAATCGTTTCAACTGTATTCGAAGAACCGCGGCCTGGAGCTCCGACATCCTGTAGTTGCTGCCGTACTCGTAATGTTCGTAGAAATAATCACCGATA
>Ga0315548_1002433_pt1 | contig 14484 bp, 20 predicted proteins | sample SalMarSW160110MG_2_FD_202540 | JGI IMG/M metagenome (GOLD analysis project Ga0315548, IMG submission 202540) | Salt marsh sediment microbial communities from the Plum Island Ecosystem LTER, Massachusetts, United States - Salt Marsh Sediment SW1601-110 ...
TTACAAAATTTACTAATGAAAGAAGAACTGGATATTTTTGTGCCGGCCAGACATTTTCTACGAAACCTTGTAAAAGTTCTCGACATTCTTTGACATCACAATTAAACAAAAGAACTTCTAATAAAAAATGATATTAAGAGGATAATTTTCGCATAATTATTTAGAATTATCTAAAACTTTATAAATGAATTTTTGTGATAAATGTTATGAAGAGAAGCAGTAGAAGATGGAAGAAGAAAGGCCAAATGAGATGGAAGTGGCAGAGAAAAAGACTTAAGAAAGAAAAGCGAAAGAGGAAGTTAAAGAGGAATAAGTAATTATAATCCTAGGACTGAGGAAGATTTGGTGCAAGATGATATGGGAAGTGAAAATTGCGCAATAGATACCGAGGAAGAGTTTTATTTAGATTTGCGTAAGGAAGAAGTGCTAAGTTGTCATGATTCTCGTAATTTGTTGGTTGTTGAAGTATTCTTGATGGAGAGCATAGAGCCTTGGCTCATTATGCAGAAGATTTTTTATGTCGTGCTATGCTGGTGGACTATCCATTGTTAAATCTTTCTAAGTGCGTTCCCTTATCTAGAGTTGATTTTAACAATTCTGTTTCCCCCGGAAGCATTGATGAAATGAGGTTTAAAATTTCATTGGAATATCTCCCGAGAGATATTGCCTAGAGAGGAGTTTGGATGTGAGTGAATATCTATTACAATAATCCTTATAAACTGATTTTATTTTTTGAGTTAATGGAACGTTACAGCTCAGAAGTATGGACAGAAAAATATCGCCCTAAAAAATTTGATGATATGGTTGGGCAGGAAGAAATTATCAAAAGAGTGCGTTCTCTTGTAAATTCCATGAATATTCCTCACTTGCTCTTCGCTGGTCCTGCTGGGATAGGAAAATCAACACTTGCATTAATTGTTGTAAAACAACTTTTTGGAGAAAGTTGGAGAGAGAATTATTTGGAACTTAATGCTTCAGACGAGAGAGGGATTGATGTTATAAGACAAAAAGTAAAGGACTTCGCAAGAACAAAAGCTATCAGCAATGTTCCGTTCAAAGTGATTTTTATGGACGAAGCAGATGCCCTGACAAGAGAAGCCCAGCAAGCACTAAGAAGGACAATGGAGAATTATACTTCAACTTGCCGGTTTATTATGTCCTGCAATTATTCTTCAAAAATCATTGACCCAATTCAATCCCGGGTTGTCGTGTTCAGATTTCAACTACTTGAGAAAAAAGATATTAAGAAAAGAATAGATTTAATTACTGATAGAGAAGGGCTTTCAATTACAGCAGATGCTTTTGATGTATTATACGAAGCGAGTGAGGGCGACTGCAGAAGAGTTATAAACTTATTGCAAGCCACAGCATCAATTTCCTCAAACATAACTCCTGATTTAGTCAATACAATAGTTTCAAAAGCAAAACCTTCTGATATAAAAATTGTTCTTGACTACGCACTCGCGGGCGACTTCGTGAACTCCCGTGAAAAACTTTTAGATATAATGCTCAAAGAATCAATTTCAGGACAGGATGTCATCAAAGCAATTCAAAAAGAAATTTGGAACTTGCAGATAGACAACGCATTAAAAGTAAAATTAACTGAGAAAACAGGGGAAATAGAATTTAGATTAATTGAAGGAAGCGACGAGTTCATTCAACTTGAAGCGCTTTTAGCGAGTTTCATATTAGCAGGACAAGGAGGAGCATAATGCAAGGGAGAATTGATTCAAATCAGGATATAACTCTTATTTTAACTCCTGAAGAAGATAGAATATTTTCGCAATTAAGAAAGCCAACAGAACATTTCGGAGATATTCATAATTTTGCAAGAATTCGGGTAGATAGTAAGCATTATACTCTTTTCAGGGCAACATTGAAGGATAGAAATACTTATGTTTATTTAGGATATAGTTCTGACAAGGGAGGAATATTTAGGGAGGCAATGGACATAAAAAGAATAGGAAAAATTATATTGCCCGAAGATGAAAATAGTCCAATACTGATTAATTTATGTGAAGATGGAATGAGACATTATAATGCAGGATGGAAACATGAGGTTAGATATGATGGAGAACATAAATTATTTATAAAAAGAGAGGCGGTATAGTGAAAATTTTTATTGTATGCAGTAAATACTTTTATAATAAACTGGAAAATATAGCAGATTTTTTAGGAAGAAAAGGGCACAAAATTACTTTTCCAAATTCCTATGATGAACCTCTTAAAGAAGAAAAAATGAAAAGGTTAAGCAAAGAAGAACATATAAAATGGAAAAGGACAATGCTAAAAAAAGATGAAAAAAATATCCTCCACCAAGAAGCAATTTTGGTTTTAAATTTTGAAAAAAAGAGAATTCCTAATTATATTGGCGGGGCAACTTTTCTTGAAATATACAAAGCATTTGAATTAAATAAAAAAATATTCTTTTACAATCCTCTTCCTAAGTGTTCCTTCACTGATGAACTTATTGCGATTGACCCTATTATAATAAATGGAGATTTAAATAAAATAAAATGAAAATTGTGGTTTGTGGGAGTAGTTCGGCTAAAGAAGCAAAAGTTAAATTAAAAAAAGAACTGCAAGATTTAGGACACGAAGTAATAATCCATCCTTTTTATGAAAAATTAGTTGCAGGAGAAACGGTAGATCCAGAATATATGGCATATATTAATAAGAACGAACATTTCGTCGCCAAAAAGAAATACGGATTTATTAAATGGTACTATAACAAAATCTTGGAGTCGGATGCTATACTTGTTGTTAATTTAGATAAAGGGGATATAAAGAATTATATTGGGGGAAATACTCTAATGGAAATCGCCTTTGCTCATTGTAATGATAAAAAAGTTTTTTTGCTTAATCCAATCCCAGAAAGGCTTTCTTATACTGATGAAATTAAAGCAATGTATGATGAAATTTTAGACCGAGATTTAACAAAAATTCCTTTGAAATCTAAATGTAATGAGAATATTTTATCTTTAAATGAAATAGCAGAAGAATCTGAAAAAATAGAGAGAGAAGTTGGTTTGATTTTTGATGATATTCTTAATAAATTAACTCAAGAATTAGGGGAATTCAATGATGCTGTCCAGAAATTTAGGGGGAAATATTGCAGGCAAAAATCTAAAGATAATGAACATGTAAAAGAAGAACTCGGAGATTTAATTTTGAATATATCCTCTATTTGTAAGAAGACAGATATTAATCCCAATGATTTTAATAAATACGCTTTGAACACATTAAATAAATTTAAAGAAAGAAAAGAGATTTACAGGAAAAATTTAAAATGATAACCCAAGAAAATATTCCGTGGTGTGAAAAGTATAGGGCAAGACGATTTTATAATGTTAAGGGCCAGGATTTGGCTATTGATAAAATTAAACTTTTTTTAAGAACCTTCCCAAAGAAAAAGGCGGCAGTTCTTTATGGGCCTGCAGGAACAGGGAAAACAAGTCTTGCTTACGCTATCGCGTCTGAAATTGACGCTGAAATTCTTGAGTTAAACGCGTCTGATTTAAGAAATAAAATAAAAATCTTTGAAATTATCGGTCCGGCAAGTCAGCAAAAAAGTTTATTTAGAAAAAACAAAATCATTTTAGTTGATGAAATTGACGGAGTGTCGGCTATTAAAGATAGGGGTGGTTTAGGAGAACTTCTTGTTCTAATTGAAAAATCCGCCTTCCCAATAATTATAACTGCTAATGATATATGGCAACAAAAGTTTAGTTTGCTTAGACAAAAAACAGAAATCATTCAGCTGAAAGAAGTTGACTATAAAATTATTTTAGATATTATAAAAGAAGTATGCGAAAAGGAAAACTGTATTATCTCAGGCGAAGTGCTTACATCAATCGCAATCAAGGCGAGAGGAGATATCCGTGCTTCTTTGAATGACTTACAGATTTTGTCCAAAATGGAATCACCAGAACTCGCGAAAGAAGTCGGTGAGCGAAACAAAGAGCAATCAATTTTTTCAGCGCTCCAGTATATTTTTAAGAATGCGAAGATTAATGATGATATGCTTAAAGTATTTGATAATGTGAATATGTCTATAGATGAAATTTTTTTATGGATTGAGGAAAATCTTCCATTAGAATACAAAGGAAGAGAACTTGTAAAAGCTCTTGAGGCACTCTCTTTCGCAGATGTTTTCCGAGGGAGAATTCATAGGCAGAGACATTGGAGATTTATGGTTTATGAGTATTTTCTTCTCGGTCCTGCAATTGCAGGAGTAAAACAATACAACAGAGCTGGATGGACAAGTTACAGAAAACCTTCACGAATTCTAAAAATTTGGCTCCAAAACCAAAGAAGTATAAAGAAAAAATCTATCTGTAAAAAATACGCAAAACACTGTCACATTTCAACGAAAACTGCAATGAAAGATTGGCTTTTAATAAGACAGATTCTGCAGAGTGAAAAAAACAGAAAAAGTTTAAGATTAGATTCTGATGAAGTAAGTTATTTAGAGAAGACCATAGGGATGTAAGTTTAAAATCTATCTATTATACCTCTTATTTATTCTACCTGATTCCCAATAACTTCCAAAGAGTCTGTAGGATTACTTAAGAAAAATTTTGAAAAATAATCTGTTCCATATCTTTTATAAAATTTTTTTATTTCACAGATCTCATCTTTGGAACATGACTTATTGCATATTGCTGAATATTCACAGAAAACTGATTCTTCTTTTTCTTTCCAATCTGCATCTACAAATCCTACTACTCCTTTTCTTCCTATATGCCCTGTTAAAACCGCTCTTCTTTTGTTTTTATGATTCATTTTTTTCCTTTGATTTATTCATAAATTTGTCTTTATAAAGTTTATGGTGAAAAAGTGTAAATATCTTTTTGGATTTCCTATTTATTCTTTGTTAAGACTTTTAAGAAACCAAAAAGTAAATGAAAAGATAATTTTGTATAATCCTATAAATTAATTTAGTTATAAAAAAGAGATTGAAAATTTTCACAAATAATAAATTAATTTATCTTGAGAAGTTCCCTGTCTTTAATTTATTTCTTCAATTTTAGTTTTAGGAAGTCCAAGAACAATCTTTCTGCAGTTGTTACATCTATAACCTAAATACTTATTAGGATTTTTTCTATAGGCTACTCGTTTAAGATTTCCGTCAGGATTAATTGATTTAACTTTTTTATGAATTAAAAACCCGTCGCAAAATTTAAAATATAGATTAACACTGTGCTTCGCTTGTAGCTCCAGAACTATCCCATCCCCACATTGGAGTTGGTGTAGCAACTGAAAGTTCTTGATTGCATTCTTCAGGAGATTCATTAAATGAAGAGCACGCAGTTGAAAGATAACTCGCAGGACTTCTTCCGCTTTGTGCAATTATTCCATTAACAACAAGTGTAGGAGAACCACCAACCCCATAAGATTGACTTAAAGCAGAATCTTCCATATAATATTCTTCCCATCTTCCGGATTCTATGCATTCATTCATAGCATCTTCATCTACTCCAGAAGATAAGACAGCATCTTGATAACTTCCCCCTTCTAAGAACTTTTTCAAATAAGGAATAAATCTATCTGGCTGTTCTTCTCTAATACACACTTGCCTTGGGGTTTCAGTTTGCTCTGGCTCATGCATAAAGTAATGAACAAATCTTATCGTTGAATCAACTTTGTCCCCTATAGATTCCATAAAGGGAATGAATCCTTTTTCTGCTTGAGTTCCATAAGGGCAATGAGTCATAACAAATAATTCTAGAACAGGTTTATTTGATTTAGGAACACTTGTTGAAGTTTGAGTTGTTTTAGTAGGAGTATCTTGAGTAACTTTTCCAGTTAAGGGTATTGCTTGAAGAATAAGATTTGTTCCATCTTTTGTGATTTGAAGAGTTGCTTCATTTGGTTGAGAAGTTTCCGGATTTGTGTAGGAAAATGTAACTGCATAAAGTCCTCCTTCATCAGTTATTTCTAATACTTCCACGCCATCTACTTGTTCACTAACCCAATCTGCTACTTTTTGTCCAGCAATATTAGCAGTAATAATAGAAGAATCGCCTAAAAAACTTCCGTAAATAACAACCGCTAAAAGAAGAATAGCGAGAACAAAAGTAGAGACCACCCAATAATTCCCTGAAAACTTCTCTAAAATTTTTTTGTGTTTTTTATTGTTATTTTCATCTGTCATTTTATAACAAAAGATTTTTTCTTTATAAATGTTTGCAAAACTATTTGTTAAAAATATAATAGTTTACTCCGATAATCTTTTATAGTTTCATTATTAGTTAATTTTATGTGGGGGTGCCGGAGTGGCCAAACGGGCAGGACTTAAGAGGCTTACTTTATTCAAAAAAAGTCTCCCTGGAAATCAAAGAACAAAATAGGAGAACTTCGTTCTCTTGTTTGCTTAAGAAATCCTGTGGCTTATGCCTTCGGGGGTTCGAATCCTCCCCCCCACATATGTGGATTCTAACTTATAAGAACCACTGAATTAGCAAGACATAAATATGAGTAAAACCCTCCACATAGTAAAAGAAAAGTAATCTTTTTATAGTTCAATTTGCCTAAATTATTATGAAAAACAAAGAATTTTTTTATCTGCAATATGATAAAGTAAATTGGCAGAATCAAGAAAAAACAAAAATCAATTCTTTTATATATAATTTTATTATCCAAAATATTGTCTTTAAGAAAAAAGGAGATAAAATTAAAATATTTGATATTGGTTTTGGTATTGGCATTTTTTTCCAGATGTTAGAAAAGAATCTACCTAAATTTTTCAAAAACATAACTCTTGAAGGTTGTGAACCTTCGTATAAGAATTATAAAAATTTCCAATCAAAACTATTAAATTTAAAGAAAGTTAAACTTAGGACATTCAATAAAACTTTTCTTCAAACTGAAACAAATACAAAATTTGATTTTCTAACATCAATCTATGTCTCTCCACATTTTGCATTTGATGAATTAAAGGGGGTTGCTAAGAAAATAAGTTCAATGCTGAATAATGAAGGAAAATTTATTTTAGTAGTAGCTAATGAAAAGTATCTTGAAGAAAAACTAAAATCAAAAAGGGCACTTTTCATTGAAAGAAATACTAAGGTATTTGACGGCAAAAAATACAAAGAAGTTCTTTATTATTCAGAAATTCCACAAATTGGTACTATTATAGATTATGATAGAGAAGAAAAGTTTTATCTTGATTTCTTCAGGAAGAATGGTTTTGATTTAGATTCAAAGAAAAATTTGGATGATAATGGATTTATTTGTACTATTTTTGTTTTTTCTAAAAAGTAATCTAAATAGAAAAATTTGAGCAAATCCTACTGAATACAAAAGATAGCGGGGGCAGGATTTGAACCATGCGACCTCGAGGTTATGGGCCTCGCGAGCTGACCAGACTGCTCCACCCCGCTGCAAGAAGATTATTATAAAAAATTCTCCCGACTTTTAAACTTAACGGACACAAAGCTAAAAAGACAAGATGCAAATATTAATAAATCAAGAGAATCTGCTAAAATAATGGAAAGAGTAATGTTGATAGAACTTTCTGATTTTGAAAAAATGGATTTGAGAGTTGCAGAAATACAAAATGTAGAAGATGTTGATGGTACAGAAAAACTTTACAAACTAACGATTTCTTTAGGCAACGAAGTAAGAACAATTTGTGCAGGAATAAAACAATTTTACTCTCACGACGAACTAAAAGGAAAAAGAATTATTGTTCTTACTAATCTAAAATCAAGAATCATAAAAGGAATTGAGAGTAAAGGAATGCTCCTCGCAGCAGGAAACAAAGAAAAAAATACTTGTGTTTTAATTGTTCCTGATAGAGATATTGAAGTTGGAATGAAAGTAAGTTAAAATTTATAATTCATCTTATCAAAAATTATCGCATAATAATCTTTCTAAAAAAACTCGATAAATATCCTTTATTCTTTTTCAGATTTTTCTTAGCTTCTGTGCCAAGAATTTTAAAAGCAATTTCATTATATTTTTTTGAGACTTTGCTTCTTGGGTGTGTATGTATTACTGCATCTCTAAGGTTTAAGGACTCTTTTACCGCCTTGTCTTCTGGTATAACCCCTATAATTTGTGTTTCAAGCATAGACTTTATAGAAGATAAAGGCATTTCATATCTTGCATTTTTATGACGGGTAACTATAGTTCCATTGACTTCTTTTCCCATTGAACGCGCAACTTTAACGGCTTTCAAAGCATCTGTAACTGCAGGCATTTCTGGGTTTGTAACAACAATAATTTCGTCTGACGCCTCAATAACCGCAATAACCTCCTCGCCAAAACCTGCTGCAGAATCAAAAATCACAAAGTCATAATCTTTCTTAAGAATTTTTGCAATCTCTGGAATCTTCTTTGTATTAAATTTTGTCAATTCCTTTATAGATAATGAAGAAGGGATAATCTTCACGCCAGAGGAATGTTCGTAAATTGCTTCACTAATATCGGCTTTCCCTTTCAGAACATGGTTTAAAGTAACAGGAACTATTGGTGCACCAAGAAGCAAACCAATATTAGGAGTATTCAAATTAGCGTCAACAATTACAACTTCCTTATCTAAATTATTTAACGAAACCCCAAGGTTAATTGCAGTTGTTGTTTTTCCAACACCACCCTTACCTGAATTTATTACAATAACTCTTCCCATTTTAAATTATACCTACCAGAAAAAACCGCTTTATAAATCTTATTTATTAATTAGATAAAATTTTTTTTGTCTCATCCATAAAATCTTCAATAATCCTTGCGTATTCCCCCAATTTTTCCATATTTATATCAGTAGTTCGCGCAGGTTCGATTATTTTAAGATTTACATTTTTTCTAAATTCCCCATCACGAGTTTTATTAAGATCTGGAACTCTTTTAAAAAATACATACAAAGGAATTACTCCCTGAATCTTCTCACTTTTTTTAAAGTAAAGTTTCATAAATTCAATTCTCTGTTTTGGGCTTATAGGTATATTAGGAATTTTCTTCTTTTCAACATAGTTCTTGAGCAAAGCATCAAAACTAATCTCTATCAAATTTTTCCATCTCGCAATAAGATTAAGAATTACATCACAAGTTTTAGTATACTTTAAACTAACATAAAGCAGATGATCTGCACTTGTTTTTTCTTTAATAATCTCTTCAGTCATAATACCTCAATTAACAGAAAATTCTTAAGTTTCCTCTCTTTTTATACTTGTTGGATTAACTTTGGAATTTTGAGATCCCTTCATTGATTGAATTTATTAATTCTTTTAGTTTTTTAAAAGTCAGAATTTTGTATTTTCCTTTATCTAATAATATTATTCTATCTTGCTTATGATAATTAACTGGTGAAGTTTTATGCGCCTTCTCAATCTCAAGAATTGTCAATAAATTTTCACAAACTTCTGCCTCAATATACTTTCTACTTATTTTTCTAAAAAGATTTATCTTCTTGTCAGATCTCTTAAATCCTTCGTAAATAACATAAGAGTTTATCAAACTAAAAATTGCCTTAGCAGACTCTTTTATAACTCCTACAAAAATTCTCTTATCAGGAAATTTCTCGTAATTTTTTATCATTCTTTCTACAATAGAAAAATGATATCTCGCCATAAAAAAACTCTCTCGCCAGTCCATAAATATATAAAGAATACAAAGTTTTTAGAGATTATTGTGGTAGATTATTTAAGCTCTATTATCGTTTTAGCAATATCCCCTTTGGATTTTTCCAACGCTTCTCTAATTTCTTCTTTACTCTTGCCTGTTTTTTCCATTACTATTTTAATATCTTCTTCTGAAAACACCTCTTTGGATTCCTCTCTCGCCTCTCCTGTAATCTGATAACTCTCTTGTCCTTGCATCTTTATTTTAATCACTGACGGCTCATCAATCACAAGATTACCTTCTTCCATTTCAAACAAAACTCTTTTAACATTAAGGGGAATCTGGGAAATTCCCATTTTTTTCATCATTCCCTGAATTTTTGCAGGATTCATTCCGCCAAACATTTTACAAAAAAATATTCAGTCCAATAATAAATAATATGGTGATTATAATCATCACTATAACAACAATAGGACTAAATTTAAATTTAGAATTATACTCTTCCTTATATCTCATTAGCCCGCCAAAACCTATAGGAAGTGATATATCTGCCATACTCTAAAAAACCTTCTTTACTTTATAAGTTTTTCTAAATGAATTTTCTGTTAGATAAAGAGTTTTAAAAAATATTTGGATTAAATATTTAATTGAGTTATAAGAGCAAAATTATCCATAATGTTGTTATTTCTAGATAATCGTCAATTATTTATGAAAAGTATTTTTACTTACTCTATACTTTTTTAATATAGAATATGCTCCTAATATTTTTTCTAAATCTTCTTTTGTAACTTCTGGATTTAATTTATTTAATATGATCATCTGCGATTGGGCCATAGCATAAACAGGACCTTTCGAGGGTCTCATTTCAAGAGGTCTAATAACTAAATCAATATCTTCAGCGAATATTAAATTTTTTCTAAATGCCTTATAATTTTTTGGTTTTTGAAAAAGAGCTTGATTAATATCTTCTTCATAAGAATAACCCAATAATACTGTAACTTTTCCTTTTTCAAAGGTTTCACTTGATTCAGCAAGTTTTATAGCAGAATCTTCTAGACTTTTAGGTAATTTTCCAGAATGATCAATCCATTGAAATTTTATTTTATTTTTTTCAAAAAATCTTTCTTGATTTAAATTTTTAAAAGATTCTTCTATTGCCTTATAAATTGGTTCTAAGCTCAAGTCTGTTCTTTCATGAGTATAGTTAGACATTGCGTGATAGATAAAATGTTTAGTGAGCCCTCCAGCTACAAAAAAATCAGAAAATAATCTTAATGTTTTTGCTCCCAATTGATAAGCTTCATCTAAAGAAATCTGATTTTTTCTTGCAAATCTTCTATTTCCATCAGGCATATATAAAACAGGATTTATTTTCATTTGGTTTTTGTTATAATTTTAGTTACTAAATAATGGTTACTATTTTGTATTTAAACTTAAGTTGTTATCTTTAATAACAACATTTATAAGTCTTAAAAACAAATGAATTTATGGACATTTATGAAAAATTACAACAAGCAGGTTTAACAGGTAATGAAGCAAAAGTATACTTAGAGTTACTCAAAAAAGGAGAACTTTCTGCTAATCAAATAGCTAAAAATATTGGTATGGATAGAACCTTAACTTATACGGTTTTAAACCACTTAATTGAAAAAGGGCAAGTGAATTATGTTGTTAAAGAAAAGAAAAAAATATTTTCTTGTTCAAATCCAGAAAATCTATTGAACCCAATTAAATCTAAAGAGATATTTATTTCAGATTTAATAAAAGAATTAAAAAAGATAAAAACAAAAAAACAAGAAGAAACACAAATTAATGTTTATGAAGGTAAAGAAGGGGTGAGAACTCTTATGAGAGGAATTATAAAAACAAAACAATTTCTTGCTTTTGGTGGAACAGGACGAGCTTATGATTTATTATATGAAATGCCTGCTATCGCAAAAAAATTAGAAAAAACAAAATCTTTTGCAAAAATCATTGTAGGGGAAGAATATAAAGGACATGAATTTACAAAATATAAAAATACAGAAGTCAAATCAGTAAATATAAAGGGTGAAGCAACAACAACAATTTTTGAGAACATAGTATCCATTCACCTCATTAAAGATAAACCAATTGTAATCATAATTAAAAATAAAGATATAGCAGATTCATATAAAAATTATTTTAATTATATGTGGAAGAAAGCTAAAAAATAAATTGTTAATGAATAAAGGAAAATGTGTATTTTAAAAAAGATTTATATACAATATATTTATTAATAATAAGAAGATAAACCTAACATTAATTGTCTTACTTGTATATTTATTATTAATGCTATTTATTGCTTGGCTTTTTTCAAGAAAAGAATCTCTCGGAGCATATTTTCTAAATAAAAGAAAGACAAGTTTATGGTTTATGACTTTCTCAACAGCTGCAACTATTATTGGAGCAGGAGCAGTGGTCTCAGTGGTCTCAGAAGTATATAATTCGGGCATTTCTTATGGTATGATTTTACCAATATCTTTTGTTTTTGGTTTAATAATCTTAGGACTTGTGGCTAAAAAAATAAAAGCTGTTGGTGATAAATATGAAGCTTATACACTTATTGATTTTTTTCATAAAAGATTTGATTTAAAAAATAAGATCCTATCAGGAATAATCCAATTATTTTTATTAATAGTTTGGATAGCACTCCAAGCAGTTGTAATAGCATCTCTTGCTTCTGTTTTAATAGGTATAGATTATCAAACAGCACTATTTTTAGCAGCAGCAGTGACTATACTCTACACAACTGTTGGAGGATTAAAAATAGATATAATAACAGACTTTATTCAATTTTGGATTATTTTTATAATGTTTATTATTATGGCATTTATAGGGTATAATTATGTTGGAGGCATTTCTAATTTATTATCTCAACTTCCTAAAGGACACTTAGATCCTTTTGCTTTTGGAGGAATTGTTTGGGCAGTTGGAGGAATTTTACTTGCAGGATTTTTATATCTTGGAAACTCTTCTCGTTGGCAATTAATTTTTTCTGCCGAAAATCAGAAAACAGCAAGAAAATCATTCTTTTTGGCAATTCCCTTTGTCGTGTTAATTGGAGTATTTGCATTATTTTTTGGGTTGGTTGCCTCTGTTTTATTATCTGGAATTAACCAAGATACTGCAATTTTCTCATTAATGAATCATATTTTACCTCCTTAGTTATTAGGTTTAGGTTTTGCAGCAATACTTGCAGTAATAATGTCTTCAATTGATAGCCTATTAATAGGGGGCTCAACTATAGTTTACAGAGAATTATCTAATAAAAGAAAATTTAGTAGCAAAAAAGAATTATTTTATGCAAGATTAATAACTACATTATTTGGAATTTTAGGATTCCTTGTTGCTTTTATGATTCCTAATATTGTAACATTAACTCTATTTGTAACTTATCTTGCAATTATTTTTGTCCCTCCAATTTTTGCAGGACTTTATTCAAAGAAAATTTCTGCTAATGCAAGTTTTTATTCTCTTTTAATTCCTTTTTTAATTTTAGTAACATTGTTTACAGTGATAGGGAAAAACATTTTTATATTAACTAGTATAACTGGAATTTTAATAATACTTTTTTATGATAAGATATTTAGAAAGAAAAAATGAATATCAAAAAGCTCCTTTTAACTTAATAATGTACTATTGCTCTTTTTTCTTTTTCTTTTCGTTTTCTTTGATTTTCATTCTGTCTTCTAAGTCTAATCTTTCTAATAATTCTTTGTATCTGTTTCTTATTGTTACTTCTGTTATCCCTGCAACATCTGCGACTTCTCTTTGTGTTTTTTTCTCGTCATTAAGAAGTGCTGCAACATACAATGCGGCAGCGGCGATTCCTGCAGGGCCTCTTCCTGAGGTTAATTCAGAAACCTCTGCTCTTTTAAGAATTTTTAAAGCTTCGTTTTGCGTTTTCGGGGGAAGGTTAAGTGTAGAAGAAAATCTTGAAATATAATCTTTAGGAGAGCTTGGCGTTACTTTAAGTCCTATTTTTCTTATTATAAATCTATAGGTTCTTCCTATCTCTTTCCTCTCAACTTCTGATGCATTAGAAATTTCATCAAGAGTTCTTGGTATGTTATACGAACGGCAGGCTGCGTAGATGCACGCAGCGATTACAGATTCCATTGAGCGCCCACGAACCAACCCTCTCTGAAGAACAAAATTGTAAACTCTCGCAGACTCGTCACGAACCACAGAAGGTAAATCAAGAAATGATGATACTCTCCTTAATTCTGACATCGCGAGTCTAAGATTCCTTTCTATGGACGTTGAAACTCTTTCTTGCCATTTTTTTAATCTCAAATATTTTCTTGTCTGTTGAGTGGAATCCAATTTGTAGATATCTGATATTTCTCCGACATTTGTTGTCAGACCTTTGTCAAATTTTTGCAAAGACATCGGGGGCCCCCCGCGTGATTTTTTTTCAGATTTATTGAACGGTCTTAATTCATGTGAAGTATCAACCATTTTTTCTTCTATAAGTAACCCACAAGCACTGCAAACTACTTCTCCTTTTGTTTCATCATAAATTAATTTAGAACTATTACATTCAGGACATTTCTTAGGAAGCGCCATAACAAAGCTTAAAAACCCTATAGCTTTTTAAATCTTTAGGACAATTTTCTCTGGTGCATTAATGGGTGTTAAATAGAATAAAAAGATTAATATCCTTTATTTCTTAATTTGATTTTTAACAATAAAACCCTGATAGTATTTACTTTTTTTGATTTTAAATTCTAATATCTAATAGAAAGGGATTTTTCTATAATAAATTTAATTGAGGTGGGAACGCCCATAGTAAAGTGCCTTTTCATAGTTATTTCATCAGATGCTTCTCTAATTAGCTTATATAATCTCAAATAATGCTTTTCGTCTCTTTCTCCAGAATATACTTGATGTTTTGCA
>Ga0315548_1002436_pt1 | contig 14455 bp, 11 predicted proteins | sample SalMarSW160110MG_2_FD_202540 | JGI IMG/M metagenome (GOLD analysis project Ga0315548, IMG submission 202540) | Salt marsh sediment microbial communities from the Plum Island Ecosystem LTER, Massachusetts, United States - Salt Marsh Sediment SW1601-110 ...
TAGCTATGTCCCTGGCATACTGGATGAGCTGTCCGTCCCTTGCAAGGTTCGCAATCTTCAGCTCAAAGGGGATGCCGCTCTGTTGTGTGCCCTCTATATCACCCGGTCCCCTTAATTTCAGGTCCATCTCTGCTATTTCAAATCCGTCATTTGTGCGGGTCATTATGTCTATTCTCTTCTTTGCCTCATCGGTAAGCTTATGGGATGACATGAGTATGCAGTAGCTCTGGTCCGCCCCTCGTCCGACCCTCCCTCTGAGCTGGTGCAGCTGCGATAGTCCGAACCTTTCCGCACTCTCTATGACCATCACCGAAGCGTTGGGTATGTCCACCCCGACCTCTACAACCGTTGTTGCAATGAGTATGTGGGCACTGCCTTCAATAAAATGTTTCATGGCAATTTCTTTTTCGGCGGTTTTCATTCTTCCGTGAACGCAGACAACAAGGTAGTCCGGCGGGGGGAAGGCTCTTGAGATGCTCTCATACCCGTCCTCGAGGTCCTTATAGTCCATTTTTTCCGATTCCTTGATAAGGGGATAGACAATAAACACCTGTCGACCCTCACTTATCTGCTTTCTCAGGAATCCGAACATGGCTAGCCGCTTTGTGTCAAAGTAATGTACCGTCTTTATGGGTTTCCTGCCGGGGGGCATCTCATCAAGGACAGATACATCGAGGTCACCGTAAAGGGTCATGGCAAGTGTCCGGGGGATAGGAGTGGCGGTCATAACCATCACATGCGGGGGCTGCTCATTCTTCTTCCACAGCCGTGCCCTCTGTGCCACACCGAAACGGTGCTGCTCGTCTATGATCACTATCCCCAGGTTGCTGAACCTGACAGGGTCCTCCAGCAGGGCATGCGTGCCTATAAGTATCTGCAGCTGTCCGTTTTGCAGTCCCTCATGTATAATATTCCTCTCGCTCTTTTTTGTCGAGCCTGTAAGCAGCATGACATTTATATCCAGTCCCTCCAGGAATGAGGATATAGTTTCGAAGTGCTGTCCGGCTAAGATTTCAGTCGGTGCCATCAGGCAGGCCTGGTAACCGTTATCAAGAGCTATAAGCATGCACATGAGAGCAACAAGAGTTTTCCCGCTGCCCACATCACCCTGCAGCAGGCGGTTCATCTGCTCGCCCGAGCCGAGGTCTTTCCTTATTTCCCTTATCACCCTTTTCTGGGCACCCGTGAGTTCAAAATCAAGCTTCTGCCTATAGAAATCATTCAGGTAATCACCTACCTTAGAAAATACAAAACCCTTGAAAGCTTTTTTTCTTGAGCTTTTAAGCTTCAAAATATTTATCTGGATAAGGAAGAGCTCTTCAAACTTCAGCCTGTATGTGGCCTTTCGTAAAAGATCGTTGTTCCCGGGGAAATGAATATTGAATAATGCTTCACCCAGTGTGAGGAGGTTCAGTCTTTTTACCAGGTAAGCCGGCAGGGTCTCTTCGATTTTGTTGCCAACGCTTATCAGCAGGTTGCTGACAAGCTTGTAGATAGTCTTTGAGTTGACATAGTTATTTTTCAGGTATTCAGTGGTGTTATATTGTGCCTGGAACTTCGAGTTAACAATGGATTCCTGTTTATCGGGAGCCTCAATTTCGGGGTGGGGGATGGATATTCTCCTGCTGTAAATTGCCGGCCTCCCGAATACTATGTATTCAGTATCTGTCCTGTAGGTTTTTACAACCCAGTTTATTCCCTGGAACCAGACAAGTTCAATAACTCCCGTATCGTCCTCAAATTCGGCAACCAGCCTCTTTTTCCGGGGGGGGCCCTCTGTGCGGAAAGAAGTGATTTTTCCCTTAATCTGTATAAAGGTTAGCGTTGTATCAATTTCATTTATCTTATAAAACTTTGACCTGTCGATGTACTTGTATGGAAAGTAATACAGGAGGTCCCTGAAAGTGAATATATTCAGCTCTTTATTAAGAAGTTCTGCCCTTTTGGGACCTACACCCTTAAGGTATTTTATGTCCTGCTCTAAAATTTCATTCATTGCCGGTAAGAAGAATAAAGTAAATATCGTAAAAGATATTTCAAAATTGAAAACTAAATTTGCACATTTAAATGATTTATTTCATTAATGGGTAAAATAAGGTTCATATTAAGATTTCTGAATTATAAGCTGCTCTCCGGCCATAAATACGGACATGGCATTCATTCGCCTTTTATATTCGAATTCATTACCGGCGTGCTGAATGACAGGTTCAGGTATAAAGAATATGATGAAGTTGAAAAGATAAGGAGAAAGTTAAGATCTGAAGAGAGGACTATCCTTTACAATGACTACGGAGCAGGTTCCAGGAGAAGCAGGCAGGGGAAAACGATAACAGGTTCGGGAAGTAACAAGCCGGGAGTGGTTAAGATTAGAGATATAGCAAGGTATTCGGCTGTTAATAAAAAATTCGGGCAGCTGCTGTTCAGGACAGTAAGATATTTTAAGCCGGCTACTATCCTTGAACTGGGCACTTCACTGGGCATAAGCACCATGTATATGGCCATGGCAAACAGGGATACCACTATCATTAGTATTGAAGCGGACAGGAACCTTGCAGAAATTGCAAGGCATAGTGTTTTTAATGCCGGACTGCATAATGTTGAAGTAATAAACGACAGGTTTGAAAATGCGCTGCCTCCGTTAATTGAGAGACTCGGCAACAAATTATTTGTTTTTATAGACGGCAATCATGAAAAAAGCCCTACATTACAATATTTTAAACAGCTTTTGGTTAAATCAGGCAGCGGCATGATAATGGCAGTTGACGATATCCACTGGTCACCGGGAATGAGTGAGGCGTGGCAGGAGATAAAGTCAGATCACAGGGTGAAGATTACAATGGACCTCTTCTTTATGGGACTGGTGTTTTTCAACAGGGGCGTTCAGAAACAGAACTTTGTTATCAGGTATTAAAAGTCAGCATACTTATGGATAATATCATTGAGATCAGGGAAATTGTAAAGAACTATTTTGTAGGTACGCAGATTGTAAGGGCTTTGAGGTCAATAACAGTCGGTATTGGTAAAAACGAATACGTGGCAATCATGGGACCGTCGGGCTCGGGGAAGTCAACCCTTATGAATATTATCGGCTGTCTTGATACACCTACATCCGGACAGTACATTCTCAACAATAAAGATGTGAGCAAGCTGGCAGACAGCCATCTGGCGGAGATAAGGAACAGTGAAATAGGATTTGTATTTCAGACTTTTAATTTACTTCCCCGCTATACGGCACTTGAGAATGTCATGCTGCCCCTCATATATGCAGGCATGTCGAGGCATGAAAGAAAAAACAGGGCATCGGAAGTGCTTGATAGTGTAGGATTGGGAGACAGGATAACCCACAGGCCCAATGAGCTGTCAGGAGGACAGAAACAAAGGGTCGCCGTAGCCCGGGCGCTGGTGAACCATCCCTCGATAATCCTTGCAGATGAGCCCACAGGAAACCTTGATTCAAAGACATCGGTTGATATAATGGGACTTTTTGATGAGATACATGAAAGGGGCAATACAGTCATCGTTGTAACTCATGAGGAAGATATTGCAAAACATGCCAAAAGGATAATACGCCTTATTGACGGCAAGATTGAATCTGACACAATAAACAGACATATTAAATCAACAACAAAAAAATAATATGAACACAAAAATATACTCAAAAACCGGTGATAAGGGGATGACATCACTTAGGGGCGGTACAAGGGTGCCTAAGAATCATAAAAGAATTGAGGTCAATGGAAACGTTGATGAGTTGATTTCGTATATGGGATTGATCAGGAGCCAGGATATAAGGGAACGGGACAAGCAAATGATTCTAAAGATACAGGACAGGCTAATGACTTATGCAGCATTAATAGCAACTGACAGTGAAACCATGGCAGCAGATTACCCTGTGCTGAATGAAGAAGACGTAAATATGCTGGAGGAGGAGATTGACAGTATGGTAAAAAATCTGCCGCGCCTGCAGAACTTCATTCTGCCGGGGGGCCATACAGCTGTATCATTTATTCATGTTGCACGGACAGTATGCCGGAGGGCCGAGAGAAAGATTGTCGAGCTTTCTTCCCGGGAGCCGGTTCCTGAATTTATAATAAAATATTTTAACCGGCTATCGGACTATTTGTTTGTGCTGGCGCGGAAGACAGCATTTAATTTAAAGGTAAAAGAAATTCAGTGGACTACTAAGTTGTAATTCACAATAAAATTTTTATATTTTTGCACCTTTTTAAAGAAAGAATACTTTAATTTCAATAATAATGTACTGGACATTAGAACTAGCTTCGAAACTGGAAGATGCGCCGTGGCCAGCCACTAAGGATGAACTTATCGATTTTGCCATTCGCTCTGGCGCTCCTCTTGAAGTTATTGAAAATTTGCAGGAAATTGAAGATGAAGGTGAAATTTATGAAAGTATTGAAGATATATGGCCTGACTATCCGAGCAAGGATGATTTCTTTTTCAACGAGGATGAGTATTAGAAAATATCTTCTTTATTTGCAGGCCTGTACTTTTCCAGCCAGACAAAATCTTTTAACCTGAGTTCATTTTGTGGTGCCTTATCCAGGGGGTATAATGTTGCATCGGGTTTGGTATAGAAGATGATCTCCTGTACCTTGTTCCCCTTCAGGAAAATTACAAGATCCGAGCTTTCGGCCTTGTTAACTCCTATAACCTCGTTTTTATCCTTCGGATAATATATTGTCTGTCCGTTACCGTTTACATTCACCCTGTACAGCTCATTGTCCTTAAAGTAGCATACCATATCCTTGCCCTTGATCTGGTTAAATTTAACCGTATCCTCCTGGCTTATTATAAATGCCAGTTTTATTAGATGCAACTGGTCAATTTTATTATTCTTTGTCCTTATCTCTATGTATTCCGATGTTAACTGGTTTTCATCAGACCATAATACAGGCTCATAATATAACCTGATAATAGAATCGGAGAACGAGTATGACATAGAGTCACATTTGCCCTGCAGGTTTGTTTTAAACATTTTCACACCATAGAAGCCCTTTACTATTTTATACCCGCTTGTGTCAACTTCGGAGGTCAGGGTATCGGCATGAATATAAATGGAATCGGAATCCGTAATCTGTATTAATTCAGCCCTGTCCGTTATCATGGCATCTTCCGCAGACTGGTTATAGGTTGCAAAGTTGCCTTTTAGTATTATCTTTTGCTCGGTATCGACAAGCTCAACATTACAATATGCCTCACCATAACCGCTTTCCCTTTCATAATAAAGGCTGTCGCCTTTTATTGTCTGCCTGGGATTTTGCAGTCGTGCATTATCCTTCAGCAAGGAGATGTTGGTCTCAGTATTGTACCATCCGTCCTCACAGTAAATGTAGTTACTGTCACTTATTATTTCTGTAGGTCCCAGAAAATAAGCAATATTGCTGATCGTATTATATTTTAATGTGTCGGAATAGATGTTGTAATCCGGATTTTTTATAATAACGGTATCTTTAAAAAAATACATCTTGCTGTTTGAATAATAATATCCTTCCCAGCTGGTCAATTCATTCTGCCCGTTTATAATATCAGCACCCGTCGTATAATAACCGACATTGGTTTTCAAATTAAAATCGAGAGCATCAGTTAAAAGGTTAGTTTCTTTGCTTACCAGCTTCACATTTTTCCTGACCCTGGCCTTTCTTGTATTGCCGTCGTAGTAGAGCACATCACCGTATAAGTGGAGGCTGTCACCCTGGTTAATATAGACATTGTTAAAAGCGTCGAGTGAATTGGTGGTTGAGTAGAAATATGCGCTGTCACAGTACATTACAGCCCCCTCATGCCTGAAAACAACATTTCCCAGCAGCCTGTATGCCCCGTCTGCCAGGTTTTTGTCAAACTCCATATTGTCAGCATCATGATTTATTTTATGCGTTTGCTGTGAAAAAGATAAAGTAAGGCAGGCCCCCAGCAAGAATAGAGCCAGTACGGTTACTTTAGGCACACTCATGGTTACTTATTTAAGCCATCCGCTTATTCTGAATTTGCAGTTTATATAATCATCATCCAGCCTTATATATGTATTTTCGATTTTTTCTTTTATCCATTCATCGACGATCTCACTTTGCTTACTGTACATCGCCATCTGTTTCAGCAGACTGTAATCCTCCTTCAGGTTGGCAACATGCGGATTGGTGCGGCTTTTCAATATAACGGTCTTAAAAATTAATTTACCATGTTTGTCTGCTGACTCATATGGATCTGATATTTCACCTACATCCAGATTTTTTATCACAAGGTAATCCCTTGTATCAAAGTCATCGAGCTCAAACTTCGAATTGCCAGTCATCTCGTTAATAACTTGTCCGCCATTCATCCTTGTATCTTCATCCCCGGAAAAGCGCACTGCCGCCTGGCTGAATGTCATCGAGTCAAGCCTGATGAGTCTTATAATACTATCCAGCTTCGATCGTGCCTGTTCTTTTGATTCAATGGAAATATCAGGTTTCATAAGTATGTGTCGCGTATGTATCCTGTCCTCTGTTCTGTCTATTAACTCGATAATATGATAGCCGAATGCAGATTTTACGATCTTGGATACCGCCCCCTTCTTAAGTGCGAATGCTGCCTTGGCATATTCCGGATCGAGGTCGGCCTTATTTGCCCATCCTATATCGCCTCCCTTTGATGCTGAACCGTCTTCTGAATAAAGCACCGCCAGCGTCGAAAATTTTTCCCCGTTGATTATTCTTTCCCTGAGATTCAGCAGCTTTTCCCTGACATCATAAACGGCATCTTCGCTTGTTGAGGGATATACTACTATCTGGCTAATCTCTATCTCTGAATTTACGAAGGGTATACTGTCTTTTGAAAGGCTCCTGTAATAACTCTTAACTTCAGAGGGTGTTACCGAAATGCTGCCTATTATTTCTGACCTCATCCTCTCTATCAGTATTTGTTCCCTGATAGCATCCCTGAGGTCTTCCTTTATTTCGAGAATGGATTTGTTGAAGTACTTGATGAGGTTCTCTTCAGAGCCAACCTGGTTTATAAAGAATTTTAACCTCTGGTCAAGCTGCATTTCTGTTTCAGCATCAGTAACTTCAATACTGTCTATTTCAGCCTGATTTAACAGCAGCTTCTGGGAAAGGAACTCTTCAAAAATCTGGCACCGCAAATCATCCGTAGGAATTATGCCCTGGATTTTCAATTGCTCGTACTGCTTCTCAATATCTGAAACCATCACCTTTTTATCACCAACAACCGCTACTATCTCATCAATAATCTTTTGCTGGCATATTAAATCGGTTTGCTGTATAAAAAGAAGAATAAGAAATAATGGCAATATTCTGGTCATAACAACTATTAGTAGATGGTGAAATTATTTCTATTCAGGGCATCATTGTAAATCTCTGACTCAAGTTCTTTTATCAGGCTTATTCTACGCTTGTTGAAAATGATGTTCCTTATATTCTCCCTTACAAGTTCGAGCGGTGTTACTGTACCTACCAGCCTGTAGTCCTTTACATTTACAAAAAAATAATTTGTGGAGTCCTTGGCCTCTATATATTTTCTGTATTTAAGATACTGTTCAGGATTTTCTATTTTAAAGGGCAGGATTTTTTCAATTTCCGAGAAATATATCCAGCTGTCATTGAAATAATCATATTTCGTTGCATATTGGTAGCAATAGTCTTCAAGATTTTTTATATTCTCTTCATTTTCTAACCTGTACCATCTCCTGACTTTCCATATGTCCGGCGATGTTCTTGGGACCTGGACAAACAGTGCCTTTACCAGGTTGTCATTAAGCATAAAATTTGAAGAGTTTTCATTATAGTAATTCAGGATCTCATTCTGGCTAACCATGGTGTCCAGTTTCTGCTTTATGAGACTCTGTTCGTATTTGAATATTAACAATGAAGTCCGGTAGTTCTCAATCTGTTTGTCAACATTCTTCTCTTCCTCTGTAAGATTCATTTCTGCCTTGTACAGCAACAGCTGTTGTTTGATCCATTTATCTGTGAAATCCCTTACAAGTATTACACTATCTGCCTTGGAGATGTTTGAAGGCACAATATCCTGGAGATCGCCTGAATATAAATATTTATCGTACACCCTTGCTATCGGTTCCTGTCCCTTTTTATTCTTTATGCCGGAACATTGAACGAGCAATAAAACAAGAAATAGTATTATTGAATGTCTCATTTAACTTTTTTTAATACTTTCCTGTCAACTTCAATATTGTATTTATTACGTAAAGCCTTAATCCATTCAGCATCGAGATATGTCTGATAATCGGCAGTAACAAGTCCCCTCGCTTCATCCAGGAGTTTGGGGCCCGGTTCCAAAACACCGTTAATCACAACCAGATTTATTTTATTGCCTTTGCTGAATACCTCACTGTTATATTCTTCCCATGTCATTTTATCTATAAGCTCATTGTCACCTTTCTCAAATTTGTTGTCTTCAATACTTACACATTTTTTTATATTTTCAGGGCACAGTTCTGACAATAGATCTTTTTTTGATATCTCCTTCCTTGCCCTCATCAATGCAAGTTTTTCAGCCTTTTCCAGCAGTGTTGAATCTTCAAGGATATATATTGATACATCAGCCCGCTCTTGCCACATATATTTTGATTTATTGTTATTATAAAATTCTTCAAGCCCTGCAGTATCTTTTATTGCTTTGCTCCATATAACACTGTCTGTCAGGTTAAACAATAATATGCCGTCATGATATTCCTGCATAAGGTACCTGAGCTCCGGATATTTATCCTCCAGAGTGCTCTTTTCAAAATTGACTACCTCTGCTTCAACAAATTCATCATATTTTGTATTTACTATAACATCGAACGGCATGTTTTTTCTGTATCTGCCCTTTGATATGTATTCCGCCAGGTCTTTCTGCAGATATTCCCTGTCACCGATTTTAAATAGTGGTTCGATCAGTTCATCTGCGATGGTATAATCCCATTTTCCTTCATAGATCGTAGTATCCAGGATATCTACCAGATTCTCAAGGTTATTCCTGTATTCAACAAAGTTATTTTCTTTCTTAATATTTTTGATTCTTTCCTGCTCGATAAGCTTATATCTCGGATTCCTTCTGAGGTCTTTTTCGAGCTCCGGTCTTTCCTCTTCAAAGGTTCCTACAGGCTGTATCTTGATAAGCTCGAATATATGCCAGCCGAAGTCCAGCAGCATAGGTTCGGATATAGAACCGCTGTCTCCGAGGTTATAAAGTATATTTTCCAGTGTATCAGCAACAATTCCTGACCTCATCCACCTCAGAACACCGCCGTTAGGTGCGGATCCCCTGTCTTCAGAGTACTTCCTTGCAACCTCGCCAAAAGGAGTTCCCTCTTTAAGCAGCTCATAGCACATATTTATTTTTTCCTCTCCTTTCTTCACTTCTTCCTCATTATCCCTGTTGACCCTTATCATTATGTGGGCAAGCTTAATCATTCCTCTTGACGGCCTCTTGTCATTCACCCTTATAATATGATATCCGTACCTTGTTTTAAAGGGCTCTGACACAACGCCAACCGGATTGTTATAGGAGGCGTTTTCAAAATCGTAAACCATCCTGAAAGCTGTAAACCATCCAAGTCTGCCGCCGTTTTCTTTAGCAGACGGGTCTTCCGATGTCTCTCTTGCCACATCTTCAAAGGATTCGCCTGCCAGAATCCTTTCCCTTATCTTATTGATCTTGTTATATGCTTCCAGGGTATCCTCAGGTTTATAGTTTTTGGGAAACCTTACAAGGATATGACTTACATTAACCTCTGTCACTGTCCGGTCATATGCTTCCCTGAGATATCTCTCCTTAATCTTGTTATCTTCAAGATAAGGTTTGATAAGATGTTCACGGTAGCCGTTCAGTTCCTTGATAAATGACTTGTTTGTGTCATAACCGAGACTTTCAGCTTCTATAACTTTAAGCTTATAATTTATAAATAGCTCCAGGTACTCTTCTACTGTTTTATTATCATAGACCGTCGATGTATTGTTTTTCCTGTATATCCTTTCAAACTCTGACTTTGTGATTTTGTGATCGTCAATAGTAAGTAAGACTTTATCTTTCTTTTCTTTCTGTGCATACGATATACTCACTGATGCTATGCAATAACTGATAAGAATGATTAACAGTTTTTTCATGTTAAAAAATTGATTTAGTTTATTATTTAATTTGTTAATATTATCTGCTATAGTTTGGTGCTTCTTTTGTAATTGTTATATCGTGAGGATGACTTTCAGTAATACCTGAATTAGTAATCCTGATAAATTTGGCTTCCATAAGCTTTTTAATGTTCTTTGCTCCGCAATATCCCATGCCGGCTCTTAACCCTCCCAAAAGCTGGTAATACACCTCTGATAATGTGCCTTTATATGGAACCCTGGCTACTATTCCTTCAGGGACAAGCTTGTTAACTTCTTCTTCAGGATCCTGGAAATACCTGTCTCCTGAACCTTCCTGCATAGCTTCTATTGAGCCCATGCCCCTGTATGATTTATATTTCCTGCCGTTATAAATTATTGTTTCGCCAGGTGACTCCTCTACTCCTGCGAATAATGAACCTACCATAACTGAGCTGGCACCTGCGGCAATGGCTTTAACAATATCACCGGAATAGCGAATGCCGCCGTCAGCAATAACAGGAATGTTTTTATCCTTTAACGCATCTGCTACGCTAAATATTGCAGATAGCTGGGGGACACCTATGCCTGCGATGATACGTGTAGTACATATTGAGCCCGGACCTATGCCAACCTTAACACCGTCGGCTCCGGCTTCTGCAAGACTTAAGGCAGCTTCACCGGTGCCAATATTTCCTACTATTATATCTATGTCCCTGTATTTCTTTTTAACATCTTTTAACATTCTGATAACATTCAGTGAATGTCCGTGGGCTGTGTCAATGACAATAGCATCTACATCCGCATTAACCAGGGCTTCGATCCTTTCGAAATTATCTTTGGTTGTGCCCACTGCTGCCGCGACCTTCAGCCTGCCCTTCCTGTCCTTGCAGGCATAGGGCCTGTCCTTGGCTTTTGTTATGTCCTTATAGGTTATGAGTCCGATTAACTTATAATCCTCATCTACAACAGGCAGCTTTTCAATCCTGTATTGCTGCAATATATTAGCTGCCTCCTCCAGGTTTATCTCCTGGTTGGTGGTTATGATATTCTCTGAAGTCATTACCTCACTTATGGGCTTGTTCAGGTTCTGTTGAAAGCGCAAATCGCGGTTGGTAACAATACCTATAAGCTTATGATCGGCACTTACAACAGGGATGCCGCCAATCCTGAATTCTCTCATATATTCTATGGCATCGGCAACAGTCGCTTCCTTATTAATGGTTATGGGATCATAAATCATTCCGTTTTCTGCACGCTTAACAACTTTCACCTGTTTTGCCTGCTCCTCGATACTCATATTTTTATGAATAATACCTATGCCTCCCTCCCTTGCTATTGCTATGGCGAGATTCGCCTCTGTAACGGTATCCATTGCTGCAGATACTATTGGTGTATTAAGAACTATATTTCTGGAAAAGCTGGTCTTTAGATCAACCTGCTTGGGAAGAACCTCAGAATAGGCAGGAACAATAAGCACATCATCGAATGTGAGTCCTTCCGATATTATTTTATCCGATAAAAATGACATATTGACTATATTTATTTAATTTTAAATGCTGCGAAAATACAAAAATTTAATAGAATATTAATTTCCAAAATTCAATAAAAACTCAGGGTCCTTTAAAAAATTACTTTTTTAACAGATATTGGGATGCCGATGGATGAGATACATCAAATATTAAAGAAATTCTGGGGTTTTGACAGCTTCAGGCCTCTGCAGGAAGATATTATTATGTCGGTTATTAAAGGCAATGATACCCTGGGGCTGATGCCCACAGGCGGGGGGAAGTCCCTTACGTTCCAGGTTCCTGCCCTTTATATGAAAGGAATCTGCCTCGTAATTACTCCCTTAATAGCCTTGATGAAAGACCAGGTAGAGACATTGCAGAAAAAAGGAATAAAAGCACAGGCAATATATTCGGGGATGACACATGAAGAAATTGATATAGCATTGAATAATTGCCTGTATGGCGATTATAAGTTTCTTTACCTTTCCCCCGAACGTCTGGGGACAGAGATATTTAAAACCAGGGTGCCCCAGATGAATGTCAACATTATTACTGTCGATGAAGCTCATTGCATATCACAATGGGGTTATGATTTCAGACCTTCATATTTAAAGATAGCCTCACTGAGGGGACTGGTACCGGGCATACCTTTGCTCGCCCTCACTGCAACGGCTACAAGCGAGGTAGTTGATGATATACAGGAAAAACTGGGTTTCGCCAGGAAGAATGTGATGAGGGCCAGTTTTTTCAGAGGAAACCTGATATATACTGTAAAGAATTCGGAAGACAAATTTAAAGATATAATAAAGATTGCTGCCAAAATCAAAGGCAGTGGCATCGTCTATGTCAGGACCAGGAAGAAATCAAGGGATATAGCATCGATGCTGGCAAAAAATGATATTTCTTCCAGCTACTACAATGCAGGCATCAGGCATCAGCTGCGTGCACAAAGGCAGCAGGAATGGACCGGCGGGAAAATCAGGGTTATTGTGGCTACCAATGCTTTTGGCATGGGCATCGATAAACATGACGTAAGGTTTGTCATTCATGCCGATCTGCCCGATTCGCTGGAATCGTATTTCCAGGAGGCAGGACGCGCAGGCAGGGACGGACAAAAAGCATATGCCGTGCTGCTTTACAATTCTTCCGATAATCTGTCAGTGAAACAAAGAGTTAAGGCAAATTTTCCTGAGATCACCATTATAAAAAAGATCTACAACGCTCTGGGGAACTACCTCAGGGTACCCACAGGCGGCGGAAAGAACCTCTCGTATGATTTTAATATCGGTGATTTTGCATCAACCTATAAATTTAACCTCAGCGCAACATACAGCAGCCTTAAAATCCTTGAACGTGAAGGTTATATAGAACTTACTGATGAGCTCGACAATCCGTCCAAAGTTAAGTTCCTCCTTGCACGCGATGATCTGTATAAATTCCAGGTGGCCAATGCAGGCTTTGATGCTTTTATTAAGCTGCTTCTCCGTTCATATACGGGCATTTTTACAGAATTTGTTGCTATTGACGAGCTGTCCCTGGCAAAAAGGGCCGGTGTTAATATTGAAGTAATATACCAGTATCTGGTTAAGCTTAGTAAACTGAAAGTAATAACGTATATTGCGCAGAAAAAAACACCGCTGATAATTTATACAGAAGAAAGGCTTGATGAAAAGGCTCTGCTAATTTCAGCGGACAATTACAAAAAAAGGAAGGAAAGATATACCGGACGGCTAAACGCAGTTTTGAATTATACATCAAAGGGTAACAAATGCAGAAGCCAGGTGCTGCTTGAATATTTCGGAGAGAAGAATTCCGAAAGATGCGGACAGTGCGATGTATGCAGACACCAGGATGAGGCTGAGCTAAACAGGAGTGAATTCGATCTTGTACGTGATGAGATCAAATCAATAATAAACCTTGAACCGGCCACGCTGGATGAACTTATTGACAAGATACCGGTTAAAGAAGATAAAATAGTCCGTGTTATCCAATGGTTGCTTGATAATATGTATATTGCATATGATGAAAACAACAGGCTCATATGGAAAAAAAGAAATATCTGAACAGGTATGTCTATGCAAATCAAATAGTAAGCAGCAGATAAAGAAATAGTGATATGAAGAACGAATTTGATTTTTATCCATCCATCACCAAAGAACATATCCAGGTGCTGCCGGCAGGGAAATTCAGAGGGAAAATTTATATAATAGAATCGTTCCAGGGACTGGCGGAGATAAAACCGATAGTAAAAAATATAAGGGTTTTTGGCTTTGACACAGAAACGAAGCCGTCCTTCAGAAAAGGAAAAACAAACAAAACAGCCCTCATACAACTGGCCACTTCTGATTATGCTTTTCTTTTCAGGATTAACATTATGGGGATTCCCGATTTTCTGGTTGACATATTTGAGAACAAAGATATAATCAAATCGGGTGTTGCCCTGAAACATGATTTGGCTTCACTGCAGAAAATAAAATCCTTTAAGCCGGGCGGATTTGTTGATCTTCAGAATTTTGTAGAACAGTTTGGCATTAAAGACAAAGGATTGAGAAAGCTTGCTGCCAATGTACTCGGACTGAGAATAATCAAGGGCCAGCAGACTTCAAACTGGGAAAGCAGGGCGCTGAAACAAACACAGCTTGAATATGCAGCAACCGATGCCTGGGTCTGCCATGAAATATACAATAAGTTATCCATGGCTCTATAATAATTAAAATGATAACCTACATTATACTCGGAATAACAATGGGACTGACAGCCGGGTTATCGCCGGGACCCCTGCTTGTGCTGCTTATATCAGAGACAATGAAACATAACAGAAAGTCCGGTATCATGGTTGCA
>Ga0315548_1002437_pt1 | contig 14454 bp, 13 predicted proteins | sample SalMarSW160110MG_2_FD_202540 | JGI IMG/M metagenome (GOLD analysis project Ga0315548, IMG submission 202540) | Salt marsh sediment microbial communities from the Plum Island Ecosystem LTER, Massachusetts, United States - Salt Marsh Sediment SW1601-110 ...
TCTGGCCTCGCAGGAATGCTCCTTCTTCGGTGGCAAAAGCAGCTGTAACTACATTACCCCAAACCCTACCAGTGCTGCGGATTTCTACTTTCTCAGCGGTAATATCCCCACGCACCGCGCCGGCCACAATCACAACGTTAGCGCGCAGCTGGTTACAAGTCACCCGGCCGGTCTCACCTATCACCAACAAGCCGCGTAGAGAGATATCTCCTTCCAAAGCTCCTTCAATGCGCACACCCCCGCTGCCACTTAAATCCCCTTTCCAAACAGTTCCTGAACCGAGTATCGAGGTTACTCGGTCGGTCGGAGCAGGCGGTCGCGGAGCTGGCTGGGTATCACTGCTTCTGCGGAACATCTTAAAAATCCAAGGGCTCTGTCACGCCGAGGATGTTGTAACCAGAATCAACGAAGAGCACCTCGCCGGTTGTTTTTGCAGCCAGGTCGGAACATAGAAAAACAGCAGCTGCGCCGACATCTTCGGTAGTGATGTTCTGGTGAAGAGGCGCGATTTCAACAAACTGACGATACATGGTCTTAAAGCCAGCCACGCCTGCGGCTGCCAAAGTACGGATTGGGCCAGCAGAGATGGCATTGACCCGCACATTTTGCGGGCCAAAGTCGTAAGCCAGATAGCGTACCGAAGCTTCCAAAGCAGCCTTGGCGATGCCCATGACGTTATAGTGGGGTGAAACTTTCTCGGCGCCGTAATAGGTCATGGTGAGCAGAGCACCCCCCGGGCGAAACATGGGCTGGAAGGCCCTCGCCAGAGCTGTAAATGAGTACACACTGATATCCATCGCCAGGTGAAAACCCTCCCGGCTGGTATTGTAGTAGGGGCCGGTTAGTTCATCACGATTGGCAAATGCGATCGCATGTACCAAGATATCAATTTGACCAAAGGCCTTGGCAACCTTCTCAGTGACTTTGGCTATCTCATCATCTTTGGTAACATCGCAAGCTTCTGCAAAAGAGCAGCCAATCGACTCGGCCAGAGGCTTGACGCGCCTTTCCAGGGCAGGCCCTGCGTAGCTCAATCCGAGGGTGGCCCCTTGTTCGTGTAAGGCCCGGGCGATGCCCCAAGCAATGGATCGTTGGTTGGCAATTCCAAAGATCAGAGCGGTTTTTCCTTGCAAAAGGTCCATATCTCCTCCAATAAAGTTTAGTTCTCAGGTAATCTCATCCAGCCACAACCAAGCCTATCAAACCCCCATCTCAGCAATTATCCTAAATATTGGTTGAGGTAACCAAGAATCGCCAAGGAATGCTCTTCCAGGGTTCCGGCACATTAATTAAACCCACCCGCGGGCCGCGAGTGACGCACGAATCGGCGAGAGGCGCACCCGATTCAACGAAAAGCTCTGCCTCTTGGGCAGATAAGTCATGGCCGTTGAGGCGACCATCGATGCCCAAAGCCTGGCAGATTTTTGCAGGGCCGTCTGTCCAGTGCTTAGAGGGTTGACCATTCCGCCGCTTAGCGATGACTTCAAGGCCTTCTTGCGGCAAGATCGCCCGGATAAGCACAGCCGCAGGGAAACCGGGCGGCTCAGTGACAAAATTTAGCATCCAATGCATGCCATAGGTGAAGTATACATAAGCGTGACCCGGAGCACCATACATCACCTGCGTGCGCGGAGTACGACCAACCCGAGCGTGACAGCCCTGATCCTGCTTACCGCGGTATGCCTCTGTCTCAACAATAATGCCAGATACCCTCTTCCCACCTTCCTGGTGTACTAAACGCGCCCCAAGCAGGTCTCTGGCTACCTGCAAGGTGGGGCGGGCGAAGAATTCATGAGATAATCGAGTGGAATTAAACATGGGAATATTGTACAATAAAAATACGTGTGTCAAGCCTGGCCCAAAGTGTGTCCGGTTTGAGCCACCCATTCTTTCCTTGGCCACAGCGATTGGAGGAAGATATGAATCTGAATCCTGAACGCGGTTTAACCTTCGATGATGTATTACTGATCCCCAAGCGCTCAAGCATTAAAAGCCGCTCCGAAGTTGACGTTTCCGCATGGCTGGTGCCAGGCATTCGCTTAGCCATTCCCATTATCAGTGCAAACATGGATACAGTGACAGAAATTGAGATGGCCATCGCCATGGCTCACGCCGGAGGCATCGGTATACTGCACCGTTTCATGCCCATTGAACGCCAGGTCGAGTGCGTCCGCCGGGTTAAACGGGCCGAGAGTTTCGTTGTTGAAGACCCCATTACCATTAGTCCCCAAGCCAGTCTTTTTGAAGCGAAGCAAAAAATGGCTGAAACCCATATCGGTGGTCTGGTCGTCACCGATGAAGACGGACATCTCTTAGGAATGTTCACAGCACGAGACTCGCTGCTGGCCTCTGACAATTCCGCCCCAGTTCGTTCCGTTATGACCGCGCGAGGCGACTTGGTTGTAGCTCTCGCAGACGAACCACTTGATTCTGCCAGGGTGACCCTGCACAATCACAGGATAGAAAAACTACCTCTGGTTGATTCAGAAGATCGGGTGGTGGGCTTGATCACCGCCCAGGATATCGTCAAACTACAGGAACACCCCCTGGCTACCAAAGACAGCAAGGGGCGTTTACGGGTGGGCGTGGCTGTAGGGGTTCGTCCAGAAGATGAACAACGCGCGGCCGCCTGCGTGCAGGCTGAAGCCGACGTGTTGGTGGTAGACGTTGCCCATGGGCACAATGATTACGTCTTAATGATGGTCAAAAGGCTTAAGGGGCATTTTCCCGATACACCCTTGATCGCTGGCAATGTTGCCACGGCAGAAGGGGTGCATGATTTGGTTGAAGCGGGCGCGGATGGCGTCAAGGTAGGGATTGGTTCTGGTTCTATATGCATTACGCGGGTAGTTACCGGCTTTGGCGTCCCACAGCTGACCGCCATTGCAGAGTGCGCCGAGGCAGGGCGCCAGCTGGGTGTACCCATAATCGCCGACGGCGGCATTCGTAATTCTGGTGATCTTACCAAGGCATTGGCAGCCGGATGTCAGACGACCATGCTGGGCAGCTTGCTGGCGGGAACCGACCAAAGCCCGGGAGCCGCGGTCATCCGTAACGGTCGTCGCTACAAAGTGGTGCGGGGCATGGCTTCGCTGACAGCCAATGTGACCCGTAAGGAAGTAGACAGAAACGGAGAGATTGACGTAGGTGAGTGGGAGGAAGTCGTCCCAGAAGGCGTGGAAGCGGTAGTGCCTTATCGGGGCAGTGTTTTCGACATCCTGCACCAATTGTTGGGAGGTCTGCGCTCTGGGATGAGTTACGGAGGCGCCCAAACCATTGAAGAATTACAGGAAAAAGCCGAATTTATCCGCATAACCTCTGCCGGGCGAGAGGAATCGGGCGTACACGATGTCAATCTGCTCTAGCTCTTTGGGACCCCTCGGTGCCAAATCCAGACTTAGGTTAATTATGTGATCAGAATTAGGGAGACTTGCGGGTCGGGCGAGTGGCTTCACTAGAAAAACGGGGATCGCGTTCCAAAGTCAGGCGCAAACCCTCTTCCAAAGAGACGCGTGGGCGGTATCCTATTTTTTGACGTGCCAGGGTCAGATCAGCGCACATCCGCGAGACTCCCGGGTCGGTACGGGGATTGTAGACCACCTCTGCTTTTCTACCAGTAATCATCATGATCAAATTGACAAGGCTGCTCACACTGGTTTCGTTGCCGCTGCCGATATTGATCATCGAACGGTCTACACTAGGCGTCGAGGCAGCTGCAACCATGGCATTGACTACATCGTCCACGAAAACGTAATCACGCGTTTGGCTGCCATCACCATGTACCACCAGGGTGCCTCCACGTACCGCCTGCCGCAAGAAATTTGGAATCACCGGTGGGTGAGAAGGGGGAAGTTGTTGCCCGGGTCCATAGGCGTTGAAAACCCGTAAGCTCACCGTTTCTATGCCCCACAAATCGCCGATCGTACGCACATAATATTCAGCCGCCAGCTTTGAAACCGCGTAGGGCGAATGAGGATCGGGAGAGGCACTTTCAGAGAGGGGTTGTTCACCCTGATCACCATATACCGCCCCAGAAGAAATTAATACGACCCTGCGAACACCCACATCGCGCATCGCTTCCATCAGGCTGACAGTGCCACCCACGTTGACAGAGTTATATTCGCGCGGGTACAAAACCGACTCTGCCACCAATACCCGGGCGGCTAAATGGTAGACACAATCGACATCTTGCAGGAGAGTCCAAAGCTTCGGCCGGTCGTTGACATCGCCGCGGGTGAAGAGCACATCGGGAGAAAGTGACTGGGGGTCACCGGTTGAAAGATCGTCCAGGCCTCGCACCTGATGTCCCTCCCGTGCCAGGCGATTCGCCAGTCCTGAACCCAAAAAGCCAGCAGCACCAGTGATTAAAAAGTTCATCGCTTGGCGATTATAGCACGAGAAAAGCAAGTCGGAGGTGGCAGCCTGAATTGACAGCCTGACCTGAAGGCATTATCATCTCCAGCATGGTGATAAAGCGCATCTTGCGCACAACCGTATTAATGATCCTGGGGATCTTAATCCTGGGAAGCAGCGCACTACTACAAGGAAATGAAACGGAGCGGGTCCGGGTCTTCACGCGAGGGATTGAATTCGACTATGTTTCCTGGGCGTTCAACGCTATCCGAATAAAAGTAGATCAATTCGCTTTGGGAACCAGCAGTTATCTTTCCCCCACAGAAAGCCATCAAATTGTGGTGGAATATTTGGATCTGGTGGCGAAGGTCCAGAATGCAGAAAATCATCTCAACGATATTTATGCTGACCCAAATATCTCCAACCCGGAGGCGGCCTCGCTTCTGGTTCGCCAACAGCTGCAAGTGCTGCGCGCCCGCCGCCAAGAAATAGGGCCCTTGGCCGAATCTATCATCCAAAGCCAGATCAGCGCGGTGGCCGAGGAATTAGGCTTAACTGTGGGCGGGCAACCCATTCCTCCGGTCCTGTACCATAGCACGGCACTCCCACTAGCTTTGATCGTATCTCCCCGGGATATCATCCGCCAGGACCAGGACATCTCCTTGGAGCCCGATCTCACCGCAGACCAAAAAAACGATCTGGAATCACAGGTCGACCAAACCCTGAACGTGTCGTCCTTGGTGGTAGATATAGGTGGGATAGGTATCTATCCCACCATGGTGATACAGACCAGCGACTTGGATTTCCTGACCGAAGTGGTGGCACATGAATGGACCCACAATTATCTTACGCTACGACCCCTGGGGATCAGCTACCTGAACAGCCCTGAACTGCGCACCATGAACGAGACCACCGCTTCGATTGCTGGAAAAGAGATCGGCCAAGCCGTGATGGAGCGTTACTACCCAGAACTACTACCACCGCCACCACCGGAATCCGCTCAACCTGGGGAGAGCGGAGGCACTCCTCAACCCCCAGCATTCGATTTCCGCTCTGAAATGCACCTCACTCGACTCACGGTAGACAAGCTGCTAGCGGATAGCAAGATTTCCGAGGCCGAATCTTATATGGAGGAACAGCGTGTGGTTCTTTGGAATCACGGCTACCACATTCGCAAGCTCAACCAGGCTTACTTTGCCTTCTATGGGGCCTACGCTGATCAACCCGGCGGCGCGGCTGGAAAAGATCCGGTTGGCGCAGCGGTACGGGCATTGCGTGCTCACAGCCGTTCTCTAGCAGATTTCGTTAATCGCATTTCCTGGATGTCTTCCTTCGAACAATTGCAGAATGCAGTCAAACAGTACTCACCTCAAACAGGAGTGACAATCCAACCTTCTCATTCTTAGCTGCTGTAGAACGAGTGTGAAGCATTAGCCGAGTTTAATCCTCATCTAAACTTGGCAGGCCGTATCCCTGGTAGAATTGGATTAATTCCCTTGAATATCCTGGAGAAAAAACCTTTAATGGCGAAACGTATTGTAATCCTACTGTTGACTTGTGCCCTGGTGTTGAGCGCCTGCCAAAACGCGGCGAGTACCCAAGAAATTGAAACCGCAACTGCAATCCGAGCAGCGACTGCAACCCAAGCAGCGACTGCGACCCAAAAAGCGACTGCAGAGAACCAGGGAGAGAAGCAAACCACCCGCCCGGCTACCTCCGTAAACACAGCCAATTGTACGGTGGTCAGCCAGTCGCCAACGCCGGGAGCTACCGAACAATCTTTGTTTCCGGCGGTGGGCGACTCAGATTGGACAATCGGGCCTGGTACGGCCGCGGTGACGATAATCGAGTACGGCGATTTCCAATGACCCGCCTGTGGAAGACTTGCGCCCGTGCTGGCGCAATTGGCCAAGAATTACCCCAATGACGTTCGCCTGGTGTTCCGTCCTTTTCCCTTAATCAGCATCCACGATAAAGCTGCCCTGGCTACCCAGGCGGTGGAAGCTGCCGGCCAGCAAGGCCAATTCTGGGAGATGCACGACTTGCTGTTTGAGCGGCAAAGCGAATGGACAGCCATGACCGAAGGTCAATTTCAGGATTGGTTGGTGGAGCAGGCCGGTCAGCTGGGACTGAATGTCGACCAGTTTAGTAGCGATCTGCTGAGTGAAAAGAACGTATCATTTGCTCAGCAAGCTTGGGATGAGGGGGTAGCCATGGGGTTGCCAGGTACGCCTTTCGTGCTTTTCAACGGGCAGTATTACTCCGGCCCAAGCGACTATTTTAACCTGGAAGCCATTGTCAAAGTTACACTGCTGGAAGACAGGCAATTCAGCCAATGCCCGGCGATGACGATCGATCCTTTGAAGCAATATGTCGCCAGCCTCCACACCGAAAAAGGGGATATCGTTCTGGAGCTGTTTCCGGAAGCGGCTCCTATGGCTGTCAACAGTTTCGTGTTCCTATCCCAAAACGGATGGTTCGACGGGGTTACCTTCCATAGAGTCATTCCGGGATTTGTGGCCCAGGCCGGCGATCCCAGCGGCACCGGCTATGGCGGCCCAGGCTATGCCTTTGATAATGAGATATCACCACAGCTCAACTTCGACCAGGCAGGCGTGCTGGGTATGGCGAACGCTGGCCCCGGTTCGAACGGCAGCCAATTTTTCATCACCTTAGGACCAGCTTCAGAGCTCGATGGGCAATATACAATTTTCGGACAGGTGATTTCGGGCTTGGATGTTGTAGAGAACCTAACGCCACGAAATCCCCAGCAAGATGCCAACCTGCCCCCAGGCGATAAAATCCTGAGCGTGACGATTGAAGAAAAGAGCAATTGATTAGGACTTACGCAGTTGGTGGGAGGATGGGGGTGTTTGGGCGGGTCTTGCCCGCCCAAACACCCCCGATTTTCCCCTAAAAGACCGGTGAGAAGCGAAGCGAGGGCATTTATCATAGTCGCTCTCATCGTGGCGACCTTTTCCGGGGGAATTTATTTTTTTGAAAAGCAGGAAGCCTGAAAAGCATGCTATAATGCCCGCTCGTGCCTCTCATCATAGGGCTTGGCAATCTATGTTTAAGCAGATATGGGTTTATTTTGGGGTGGGGTATAAAACCGTGCCCATCGGTAGGGCTCTTTTAAGGAGAATTTTATGGATCTGATCACTTATTTTGTCGATCTCTTCCTGCACCTTGACGAACATCTCAGCTTGGTGATCCAGACCTATGGTACCTGGACCTACCTGTTATTGTTCTTTATTATTTTCCTCGAAACGGGATTCGTGGTGACGCCCTTTCTTCCGGGAGATTCACTCTTGTTCGCGGCTGGAACGTTTGCCGCCCTAGGTTCGCTAAAGGTCAGCTTGCTGTTCCTGCTGCTTGGGCTAGCAGCTGTCTTAGGAGATACAGCTAATTACTGGATCGGTCATTTTGTCGGGCCCAGAGCATTTAGTGGAAATATCCGCTTTCTTAAGAAAGAATACCTGGATCGCACCCATGAATTCTACGAAAGACATGGCGGTAAGACCATTATACTGGCGCGCTTTATCCCCATTATTCGCACCTTTGCACCATTTGTAGCGGGAATAGGTAAAATGTCCTACTGGCACTTCATCGCCTACAACGTAATAGGAGGGCTTGCCTGGGTAGCGGCTTTCACCTTCGGTGGTTACTTCTTTGGCAACCTGTCCTTCGTACAGAACAATTTCACCTTTGTCGTGCTGGCAATCATCTTTATCTCGGTGTTGCCAGGATTATACGAATACCTAAAAGGGCGTTTGCGAGCCTCCCAAGAGATAGAAGTATAGTCGTCCATCCTTCTAAAGTAAATAAATTAACGATCTCCCACAGGCTGGTCTGCGGGAGATCGTTCTTTTCAAGGCGCTAATTGCAAATGGGTTTTGGCATGCGCCTCCACTTGGCTGCGCTCCCAAAGCATGGGTAAATATTGGATATTACGGTACATGTCCGCCATATCCACGTAATTAGGATGGTAAGCATGGCCAGATTCCCCCGTGGTGTGGATGCTGAGAGAGTTCTCCAGGTCGGACAGATCGACGATCATGCGCATGGAGGGAAGACTGGTTACCTTATACGAGCGGCTGGCATTCCACCCGGTGGCGTTCACAATACTACTGCTCCCGGAGGTTTGGAAAGGGCCGCGGTTGAATAAGGCTTCGATGGGCGCTACCCCGGACTCGCCCAAGGATTGGTTAACAAAGGTTAAGGTGTGCAGCGCTCCCCAGGACCAACCAGATGGATTCTTCCCCTGGGAGCTCTCCAACTCGTCAACAGCCTCGCTAAAGGCTTGCTTGAAAATCTGGTCACGCTGCTCTACTTGTGGGGTGGTCTGAACATCCCACCAGGGACTATCCGGTTGCTGAACGAGATTGCGTATGACTTCGAACCATCGGCTATCGCCTCCAGGCCAGTAGTCTTCAGGCAGGTCATCCTGGAAGGTATCCGCCAGCAGGTGCTTCCAAAACGACTGGAAGAGCGCCCCAGAGGATGAATCCATGGTTTCCTGATAGTCCCAGCCATCAAGGATTTGACGGGCATTCTCGAGCCGGCTGTCATTTAAGGGGATTTGCAATAAAACCGGGACTAAATTCTGTGCGTTTAAGTTCTTATCATCACCCTGCATTTGCTGGATATAGGCGATATCAATCGGTTTAGGCGCAGTTTCGATCATATCTACAATCCGCTGAGCACGAAAACCATAATCCCAAACTGTGGTTATCAGGTAAGGATAATCGAAACCAACCACCGCGTTGTTGGCCGTAGCGAGGTAGCCCTGAGGGGGGTTAAAAGCGAAGGGCAGCTGCTCGAAGGGGATATAACCGTTCCATTCGTAATCATCCGTCCAACCGGGTACGGGCAGGCTGCCATCGCCGTTTGCGCGGATCGGCACCCACCCCGGCATCTGGTAGCCAATGTTGCCATCCACATCTGCATAAACCAGGTTTTGTGCCGGGGCAGCAAAACCACGCGCCGCCTGACGGAATTCATCCCAGTTCTGGGCGCGATTGAATCCAAATATTGCCTCAAAAACCTTAGATGGCTCTAAAGCTGTCCAGCGTAAGGCCACTACATAAGGTGAAGGTAGCTCAATGCCAGCTTTGTCGGTGAAATCAGCAGGCAGGTAAGTTTCTGAAATAATGGGACCGTGGCGGGTATAGCGAACGGTCAGCGGGACAGGATCTCCCCCGCCGACCTGGATGGTTTCTTGCACCAGTTGCATGTCCACCCATTGGCCATTGACCTCATACTGGTTTGGATTTTGCGGGTTGACCTTTTCAATATAGAGATCCTGTACATCCGGCCCGACGTTGGTCAAGCCCCAAGCGATTCGATCATTGTGCCCGATAATGACCGATGGCACACCCGCAAAGGAAAAACCGGTGACATCGAATGGACAATCAGGACCCTTGGGTTGACAATGCAAACCAATTTCGTACCAGATCGAAGGCATTTGGGCAGCCAGATGCGGGTCATTGGCCAGCAAGGGCATGCCGGTGCTGGTAAGCTTACCCGAGATTACCCAATTATTCGAGCCAAGACCCGCCCCTGAAGACCCCAGCAAATCATCTAAAGCGTTGAATTTGCGGGAAATGTCCAGCAGTGCAGGGTTGACATTAGCCCATAATCGGGTGGATGACGCCAACGGAGGTTGAAGGTTAAGCTTAACTGCAGTGTTTGCAGCGGGAACAATCACCGGTTTGTCTGCTGGATAGGGAGGGATAAGTTCGTCGAGCTGTTGGGGCGTTAAGGTTTTCAACAAGATTGCCCGTTCGATTTCAGAATCCATGTTACCGCCCAGATCCCAGGCCATGGCTTTAGCCCATGTCAGGGTATTGAGAGGACTCCAGGGCTCGGGTTCATAACCCGGGTTGAGTAATTTAAGCACCACGTATTCGAGGCTTAGTGCGCTTCCTTTGTGATCATCCAGATAGGCGTTGACTCCCTCGGAATAAGCCTGCAAATAGGCCAGATTTTCGGGATCGATCTCTTTCAATTCCTGTTGAACCACACGAGCCCAACCCAAGGTGCGCAAGAATTTATCTGTATCTAAGGTGGAATCGCCGAACATTTCCGAGAGCCGCCCTGAGCCGGTGTGGCGCCAGAAATCCATCTGCCAGAAACGATCCTGGGCATGCACGTAACCTTGAGCGAAGAACAAGTCGTGTGTGGTCTGGGCATAGATTTGGGGGATGCCAAATTGATCGCGGTAGATGTCTACGGGCGCGTCCAGGCCAATCAACTGCAAGTTACCAGAGGTTTGGGGGAAGGAACGGCGAACGGTTACAAAAATATAGGCCAACAAGATAACAACCACCAAGGCTATCAAGCCGAGAAAACCGATCAAGAAGTTTCGAGCGAACCGGGACATGGGGAGACTCCTTTCTCGCAAATCGTTATCGTGAGAGAACCAAAACATGTGGGGAAAATAGTAAATCCTTTTAGCAGTTAAGCAGCGATTTCCGGTGGACCCGCCACGGCAATACCCAGATGCTGGGGATCTAAATAACGGCTTGCAGTTTCCAGGATTTCGTTCACCGTGATAGCCCTTACTAAATCAGGATAACGCCGATAATAGTCCAAGCCCAGATCATAGCGCTCCAGGTTGAGGAGGGCGAGAGCCACCCCACCATTTGACTCAAGCGAAAGCGGAAGACGACCGATGAAATTGGCCTGGCTATCAGCGAGTTCCTGGTGGGTCACCGGTTGTTCCACAAAACGGGCGACTTCTTTACTGATCATCTCGATGGAGGGAGCCAGGTTGGCGGGATCAACCCCGGCTGAGATATACCAAGGACCAGGTCCTAAGCCGCCCGCCAAGCTGCTGTAGGCGTAATACGCCAGACCAGCTTGCTCCCGGACGACCTCACCAATACGACCCATCATGCCAAATTGACCCAGAACACTGTTTCCCAGACTGGCGGCCAGGTAATCTGGAGAGCATCGCTCAGGACCGGCTGCTCCAATCACGATGTCTGCCTGAAATTTGCCTTGAATTATCACTTTTTGCGTAGTCGTTTCAGCCATCTGCTTCAGGACAGGCAAATCAGGATTGGGAGGTTGCCGCGGGTTTTCCCAGTCGCCCAAGGCCTGAGCGACTTTTTCAACCGCCGCCTCCGGTTCGATAGCTCCCACCACACTGATGGTCATACCCTTGGGACCGTAAAAGACCCGCTGAAATTCAACCAGGTCAGAACGGTTGATAGCCTGGATAGTTTCAGGATAACCGTCTTCAGGGCGGCCATACGGGTGACCTGCGTAAACGATCTGATCAAAGGCTAACGACGCCATTTCGCCAGTGTCCTGGGCTCGAATAGCCAAAGCCGTGAGCAATTGGGTACGCAAGCGTTCCACTTGGTTCTCAGGGAAGGTAGGCCGGCGCAGGCTTTCGGCCAGGATGCCCAAAAGCAAGTCAAGATCCTCGACCAGGGCGTTGCCGCTAAAACCGGTGGAGTGGGTGCCCCCGTTGAAACCCAGGCTGGCTCCCACCGATTCGAGGCTGTCATAGAGCCCTTGGAAATCATACCGGTCGGTGCCCCGCATCAACGCCGAGGCGACAAAACCAGCCAAGCCCAATTTTTCATCGCTGTCGAAAAGACTTCCAACCGGAAGGTAACCGGTAACAACTACCGAAGGGCTGTTGAAGTTGGAGCGCGCCAATACGATAATCCCATTAGGCAGCTGAGTCCGGGTAATATCGTCGGGACCGGGCAGGGAATTGGGTGTAGCAGTGGCTCCCTGGTGATGAGAGATCCGCCTAACCAGATCGGTGTGCGCCGTATGCCCAGGAGTAAATAGCGGATAAGCCCTCATGCGGATCCCCCTCTCTCGCTAACCGGTAGATAGATTCCAAGCACACGGTTTTGTGGGCGCAGGTAGGTCTGAGCCACGCGCTGCACATCATGCGGGGTTACTTTTTCCAGCTTCTCCAAATAACCCGTAAACCAATTGTAGGTGGCGAACATTTCAGAATAACCCATCCAAAAGGCCTGATTGGTAATGCTCTCGCTGCCATAAGCAAACAGGGCGCGGACCTGCTTAACTGCCCGGGCGACTTCCTCACTTTTTGGAGGCGTATCATGCAGGCGCAGGATTTCCTGGTCCAGGGCAGAAACCACCTGCTCGGAGGTGCTTTGGGGATGAACGGTGATAGCGATGCTATGCAAGTAAGGATCGATGGTGGCGGGTACGCCGCCCGATACGCTTACTGCCAGTTCCCCTTCCACCAGGGAGCGGTACAACCGTGAGGTCTTATTGGATATACCCCTGACGAACATGTTCAGGTTGCTCGGGCCGGTCAGCAAACTATCCATCACAATGTATGGAAAGAAATCCGGGTGGGTAGCAGCGGGAGCATGGTAAGCCGCCTGAATATAAGTGGTCTCCCCCGATCCCTCAACCATGACCCGGCGCTCCCCAGTCTGAGCCGGTTCGCTGCGTACACGACGACCAGGCATTCTTGCAGACGGGATGGCTTCGAAGAATTCTCGGATACGGGCTGAAATAACTTCAGTTTGGAAGTCTCCGGCGACAGCCAGGACGGCGTTGTTGGGAACATAATAAGTACGGTAATGCTGGTAAAGGTCATCCCGTTGGAGGGTTTTCAAGTCTGCCAGGTCGCCGATTATCTCGTGATGGTAGGAATGCACTCGAAATGCGGCGGCCTGAACCTCTTCTCCCAGCTGAAAGAGCGGTTCATTTTCATTACCCTGGCGTTCGGAAATTATGACGGTCCTCTCTGAATTTATTCCTTCGGGATCGTACAAGCTGTTGGTCATGCGATCCGCTTCCAGGTGTAACCCCAGGTCAATCTTGTCCGCCGGCATGGTCTCGAAATAAGTGGTCCAATCCAAAAAAGTAAAAGCGTTCCAATAACCCCCATCTCGGGATATGGCCTTATCCAGCACACCCGGTGGGAATTGAGAAGTGCCTTTGAATTGCATGTGCTCGGTCCAGTGAGAGATACCAGTGAAACCGGGCAGCTCATCGCGCGAACCCACCCGGTACCAGATCCAATTGCTGACCAATGGGGCTGTGTGGATCTCTTTTAGAAATACCAGCAACCCGTTGGAGAGCTCAAGTTTCGTAATGGAATTCCCCATAAGGCTTTGTGTATCTCCCTCCTTTCATATATCATTTCTATGACACTGTCCTTATTTTACCTTGCTATTGGATCTCGACGGAACCGTTAGGCTTTTTCACGCCTGTATGGATAAGTGAGAAAGCGATTACCGCTTGTTCTAGGGCAGATGCCAGTTCCAATTCTGCCTGAGTGATCAATTTTGTTAACTGCTCCGAGCGTAAACCAGGCGTGGATGTGCAGTAAAATAAGTTGATCTTATCGTGCGCAATGGCATGAACTATACTACGAGCCGCTGATTTGGGCAACACTTCAAAGATCACAATGAAAAAACACAAAACCGCCATTCCTTTGGCGGAAAACCTGTCAAAGGGAATTGTGCTGTCATTGACAAGTGAATCTGTCACCCTAAATGGCGAATGAAAATGTCACCATGAGGGTTGCCATGACCCAAGTATAATCGGGTTTGATCCAAGGGAAGGCGAGCTGGGGTTGGAATCACCAATTCCGCTCGTCTTTATCTTTTGGCTGTCATCATCCCAACTTTCGGCCCTTCAAAGATCGCCCATAATGTCGCCAGGGGTGGTCAGATGGCGGGCGGTAAGGGGTGCGTACCTTAGGCGGTGCTGGGGTTACCTGCTCTGGGGCTCCAGTGAGCGGTGTGCATTGTGAGAACTCCTCGGCTGTACCGCAAAGCGCATATTGTAGTCGGCCATAAATTCTGCGACATATTCCTTGGCAGCCTCAATACTGGAGATATCTCGTAAGCGCATCTCTTTCGCTAACCGATCCTGTAAGACCTGGATGGCTCGCTCGACCCGACCTTTGGCTTGCGGGCTGTTGGCGCAGATTATTTCGATGTCTAATTCCTTCATTGCCCGGCCAAATTGGGTCATTCTGTTGCCTGTCTAGGCATTCTTGATATTGACCTTGAAAATGCCGTTTTTATCGCTATAGAAGGCTAGCGGCTTGCCATAACGGGTCAAATAGCGCTGCGTGGCTGCGAA
>Ga0315548_1002438_pt1 | contig 14451 bp, 14 predicted proteins | sample SalMarSW160110MG_2_FD_202540 | JGI IMG/M metagenome (GOLD analysis project Ga0315548, IMG submission 202540) | Salt marsh sediment microbial communities from the Plum Island Ecosystem LTER, Massachusetts, United States - Salt Marsh Sediment SW1601-110 ...
TTCCAGCCGCATTTGTACAGCCGTACTCGTGATTTTTATGAGGACTTTGGCAAGTCATTCCTATTATCGGATGTGCTGGTTGTTACTGATGTATACCCTGCTCGAGAGGAACCGATTCAGGGAGTGAACGGCGAGTTAATAGTAAATGTGGCAAAACAGTTCGGCCATAAGGATGTATACTATGTTCCTGAAAAAAAGAATGTCCCCGCATTTCTGATGTCAATTGTAAAGGCAGGAGACATAGTAGTAACCATGGGTGCAGGTGATATCTGGAAATACGGCGAAGAATTTCTAAAAATATTAGCGGAGAAAAAGTAAAACAGGACAAAAATCAGGCAGATTTAAAATTCTTTATTCGAAAAGATGATCTCTTTAATTGATATACAGAAAATACTCCGCGGCAACATTGCTGTAGATGAACCAATGGCAAAATATTCATGGATGAAAGTCGGCGGTCCGGCTGATTTCTATATTGAACCGTTGGATAAAGACGATCTGATGGCAATAATAGATTATTTCCATTCACATCGTTATTCATGGATAGTTATAGGCCGCGGAAGCAATATGCTTATCAGTGACGATGGAATCCGCGGCGCAGTGATAAATATTGAACAAGCGCTTTCAAAAAATTACATCCAAGGCAATCTTGTTATTGCTGAAGCCGGGGTCCGGCTGACAAAATTTGTCGATTTCTGTATCCAGAACGAACTAGCCGGTGTTGAAATGCTGGCAGGAATTCCAGGAACTATCGGCGGTGCGGTAGTAATGAATGCCGGTGCCCACGGCAGTGAAATTGCTGATCATCTTGTTGAAGTTGAAGTCATCCGTAATGGACAAATACAAAAAGTAAAAAAAGAAGAAGCAAAGTTTGCATACCGTCATTCGGAATTTGGCCAGGATGTTGTACTGAATGCGGTATTCAAGCTTCAACAGGGACAAAAAGAGCCGTTGAGTGCAAAGCGACGTGAATTAATCCTCAGCCGCAATAAAACGCAGCCGCTGGAGTTTCCAAACCTCGGCAGTATGTTTAAAAATCCACCGAATACATATGCGGCAAAATTAATTGAACAGGCCGGATTAAAAGGCAAACGAGTAGGTAATGCACAGATATCAGAGAAACATGCAAATTTTATAGTAAATCTCGGTGATGCAAAAGCAGAAGATGTAATAAAGCTAATTGACCTGATAAAACGTACTGTCTATCAAAATTCAGGAGTGATGTTGGATTTAGAAGTAAAATTAGTCGGATTTACCAACTCGGCGAAGGAAGCGGCATGAACGAGCCTAAACCAAGAACATTTCATGCATTGATGTTGATAGCTCTGGTGGTTTGTCTTGCCTTCGGTGCAAATGCATGGAAGTCAAAGTTAAAAATCGATCAAATTAAAATTAGCGGTAATCGGATAGTCAGCACGAATGAAATTATTCAACTCTCTCAAATACAAATAGGCTCCCTTTTGTATAAAGCTGATTTAACGGCGATTCAGCAAAATGTAATAAGTCATTATTATATCAAAAATGCTGTAGTGGATCGGAATTTGCCCAACTCAATAAATATCCAGATTATTGAGCGCATTCCTGCTGCAATGGTGAATCTTTCCGAACCGCTGTACCTGGATGAAGACGGTGTGATACTCCCCAAAGCAGTTGCATATAAGATTTTTGATTTGCCGATGATCAGCGGAATATCGCCGCGTAAATCCCTTATTTTTGGTACAAAAGTCAGTCGGCCGGATGAAATTGAAGCAATGCAATTACTTGCAGTATTAAGAACGGTGAATCGTCCATTGTATCATAATATTTCAGAAATACAATTACGAAACGGCGGAGATATATTGCTGTACTCGGCAGAGGGCGGTATACCGATTATTTTTGGCCGCGGTGAACTGACCGGAAAAATTACACGATTGGAAGCATTTTGGAATAATATTGTGCATACGCGCGGAGTGAAAAACCTGCAGTATGTAGACTTGCGGTACAGGGATCAGATAGTTGCTGTCTGGAGACAAGAACCATCGACGGCTAAAACCATGTAACGATAAAGTATTTCATGATTTTATAATTTTGATACGAAGGATATAATATGGAGCAGGACATAGCAGTTGGATTGGATATTGGTACAACAAAAGTTTGTGCGATTGTTGCATCGCCGGACGATAGTTATCCCGGAAAACTGAAAATACTCGGCATCGGCAAAAGCACATCTGAAGGATTAACGCGCGGTGTAGTGACGAACATAGAGAAGACAGTTCGCTCCATTCAATCGGCTGTTCAGGATGCCGAACAGCAATCGGGAGTAGAAATCAGTTCCGTCACGGTCGGTATTGCCGGCGATCATATTCAAAGTTTTCAAAGCCGCGGTGTTATCAGCATCAGCCGGCAGGAAAATGAAATTACACAGGATGATATCGATAGGCTGATCGAAGATACAAAACGTGTCGCACTTCCGCTTGACCGGAAAATTATCCATGTGATTCCCCAGCAATTCATTGTCGATGGACAGGATAGTATTTATGATCCGGCCGGAATGTCCGGTGTACGGATGGAAGCAATCGTTCATATCATTACAGGACTCGTAACGGCGGCGCAAAACATTTACAAATGCGTTCAGCGCGCAGGTTTACATGTAAATGATATGGTACTTGAACCGCTGGCCTCTAGTTATGCAGTTTTAGATGATGAAGAAAAAGAAGTAGGCGTAGCGCTTCTCGATATAGGCGGCGGTACAACGGATCTTGCCGTATTTGAAGAGCGTACTATCCGCCATACGGCTGTCATAGGTATTGCAGGCAAAAAAGTGACGGATGATATCCGCAAGGGATTCGGCATTCTTACCGATCAGGCCGAGAGAATTAAAGTGGAATACGGATTCACTTATGAACCTGCAATTGTGGATAATCAGCTGATTCAAATTCCCGGCATCGGCGGCCGCGCTCCACTTGACATTGACAAGCATTTATTGTGCAAAGTAATTCAGCCGAGAATGGAAGAAATTCTGGAATTTGCTGCAATGGAAATCAAACGTTCCGGTTATTCTAAACATCTTTCTGCAGGAGTTGTACTTACTGGCGGCGGTTCACTGATTAAAGGAACTGCCGATCTGGCAAAAGATGTACTCGGAATGCCGGTAAAGATCGGAATTCCGGGCGGATTCAGCTCCGGACTCGTTCGGGAAATTGAAAATCCAATTTACGCTACTGGAGTCGGACTTGTAATGCATGAATTAAAACATCGTGATCGTTCCGGAATTAAAGCAGTCATCCAGGATGGAAAAGGCAGAACGATTTTCCAGAAAATGAAGTCATGGTTTGATGAATTATAAATAAGAATAAGAACATTATAAACAATAAATTCATAACAAATAAAAGGAGAAACCACCGTGCCTATTGAACTTGACACCCAAGTTAGTCGAGGAGCAAAAATTCGCGTTGTTGGTGTTGGCGGAGGCGGAGGAAATGCCGTTAATAGTATGATCGATAAAGGTCTTGCCGGCGTTGATTTCGTTATCATCAATACAGATGCGCAAGCACTGGAACGTAACCAGGCTACCCATAAAATACAGATCGGTAAGAATCTGACGCGCGGTCTCGGCTGCGGGGCCGATCCAAGCATCGGCTTCCGTGCTGTGGAAGAAGATAGAGAAGAAATCGCGCAGGCTTTAACCGGCTGTGATATGGTATTTATAACAGCAGGATTGGGCGGCGGTACAGGTACTGGAGGCGCACCATTGGTAGCAAACATTGCAAAAAGTATCGGTGCACTCGTAGTCGGTATTGTTACGAAGCCCTTTAACAGTGAAGGCAAAAAAAGGAACGGACAAGCCGAGGATGGAATTGAAGAGCTGAAAAAAAATGTCGATACACTTATCGTCATTCCAAACCAAAAGCTTCTTGATCTCATTGACCGGCGCACACCGATAATCGAAGCATTCGAAATAGCCAATCAGGTCCTGTATAATGCTACACGCGGCATATCGGAAGTGATTACCGTTCCGGGCTACATCAATGTCGACTTTGCCGATGTACGCACTATTATGAAGGAAATGGGTGATGCGCTCATGGGCACAGGAATTGCAACCGGCGATAACCGTGCAACTGAAGCATCACAGATGGCAATATCCAGTCCGCTGCTTGAAGGTGTTTCAATAGCCGGAGCCCAGGGAATTCTTATTAATATCACCGGTGGCAAAGAACTCAGCCTTATGGAAGTGGATGAAGCAACAAAGGTTATTCACGAAGCGGCAGGCGAGGAATCAAATGTTATCCTCGGCACCGTCATAGATGAAAAAATGACGGATGAAATTATGGTAACCGTCATTGCAACAGGTTTCAACAAACGGGCGGCGGCAGTACAGCGGCCTGCAAAACCGGCGGCAAAATTAATCGATCATGTGCCGGTTGGCCCGACGGAATTGCAGCGTTTTGAGCTGCCGACATTCGTACGCCGAGGTGTTGAAATTCCAAATGCGCCTTTGCGTGAAACAGGAACGCAGCGGGAAAAGATCGATAAATCGGATACGGAACGCCCGGCGTTTTTACGCAAGATAATGGACTAATCGGACGTCAGTTACATATTAATATAAGTGATGTACCTTCTCTTCTCCTTTGCACGGTGGGCGGGAAGGATTACTCACTTGCACAGCTCCGGCTTTCCAGTTCCGGGTTTTTTCCTCGGAGTGCCGGAGTTTTTTATATAAATCAAGCCATTTTCCATCTTAAACCAACACATTTTTAATTATCTCTTGCTTTCGCAAAACATTTATCGTATTATTACGATATAACTAATATGGGAACATCGAAAAAAGAAGCTTTCAGCGATAATCAAAATCGGCTTGCCGATCTGGCAAAAGCGCTGGCTCATCCTGCCCGGATTGCAATACTGGAATTTTTATCTAAAAGAAATTCGTGTATGTGCGGTGATATTGTAGATGAGATTCCGCTTTCACAGGCAACCGTATCCCAGCATCTTGCGGAGTTAAAACGTATCGGCCTTATTAAAGGCGAGATAGAAGGCCCGAAAGTGTGCTATTGCATCAATAAAAAAATCTGGCAGAAAGCAAAACAAATTCTTAATCGGTTTCTGACAGATGCAAAATCATATTGCTAAATATTTTTTTTGCACTAATATATCATAATATTACAATACTCATCTTTAAGAGATATTATATGAACTCAGAACAAAAAATCAAAAAAATGGTAAAGGAGAAATATGGGGCCATTGCACAGCAAACCCAAAAATATAATCAGACATCTTGCTGCGGGAGTAGGCGCGGATGTTCGAACGTGGAATTTTCTATTATGGCAGAAGATTACACAAAACTATCAGGATATGTCCCCGATGCCGATCTCGCATTAGGATGCGGCTTACCGACAAAATATGCACGTATCAAACGGGGTAATACGGTTGTGGATCTAGGTTCCGGTGCTGGCAATGACTGTTTTATTGCACGATCAATTACAGGTGATACCGGGCGCGTCATCGGTATCGATATGACGGAGGCGATGACTGCAAAAGCAAAAACAAATGCTTCAAAATATGGATTTAAGAATGTAGAATTCCGCTTGGGCGATATTGACAACATACCGATTGAAAATAACACTGCCGATGTGGTAGTCAGCAACTGTGTTATGAATCTTGTTCCGAATAAGAAAAAAGCCTTTTCAGAAACGTTCCGTATTATGAAAAGCGGCGGACATTTCAGTGTCTCAGATATTGTTTTGAAAGGTGAACTGATCGATGAGCTTCGAAAGGAAGCGGCACTCTATGCCGGATGTATTTCCGGTGCAGTTCAGAAGGAAGAATATTTACAAATTATCAGGGATATCGGTTTCATTAAAATAACTGTTAAAGAAGAACGCAAAATTGATATTCCCAATTATATTCTGGCCAAATTTCTTACCATAGATCAATTGAGCGGATATAACAAAAGCTATGTCGGGATATTTAGTATAACAGTAAATGCAGAGAAACCATGAGCGTTTTGTATCGTTAAGCAATAGAAAACATACTATCACTATTCACTCGCTGCTGGAAAGCTAGAGTCTTCCAATAGAAACGGTTGGTACAACAATGACTGATTTCTATCTCGCTGTTGGAAATTATGTCCTTGTTGACATTTCCGGATTTGCCATCAACCCGCAAAAAGCTGAACGCGATATTAAAAATTGCGTGTACCGAGCAAAATTCATAAGATAGAAGCACAAAAAGACAAAGTTATTCTGGTTAAATCGGTTTGGTTAGCTGTTCCGGTACCTGTGTTTTGTCACTGTTGATTTTATAGCCATTTTATAGCATAATACAAACTAATACTAAATCTAATTATGAGAAATGCCTTGATTGAGAGTCATTATCTCAAACGTTTATAAATCAATGGAGCAAAGAAAGATAATCAATCCACTACCTTGAGTGAATTTATTGCGGCTCAACAACTATAGATGATATAACTAATTAAATTTTTATATTCTGAATCAGAGTGAAAAATCGTAACACGAAGGAGAAATTTTATGTCTACTGTTGATTTAGCTACTATTCAACCGGCCAAGACGGCCGATGCTCGAGCGATGGCTTGTCCAGGTCCATTGCTGGAAGCTAAAAAAAGCATCGGATTGGTTAAAGTTGACGAAGTACTGGAAATTTGGTCGGGCGACCAAAGCACAAAAAAAGACATGCCGGCCTGGTGCGCAAAAGTGGGACACGAGTTTCTTGGTGTCGTTGTTGCCGATGGATATGACCGGATTTTTATTCGACGCAAAAAGTAGAGACGTATTTCTTGTTTCTTTATATACCGGTTGTTACGGCAAAGCGTGAGGAAAAAGAATTATTATGATAGCGAAAGAAAAAATTCACGAACATAAAATACTGATTCTTGCAACCTTGTCAGGCGGTTATATGGGAGCAGATTCGGCCGGACAGTCTCATTTAGAGTACTCATCCAACGCTTACATTTTGCCAGTAAGAACAGCCGCGATCTTTCCACCGCAATTCTATATCAATGCGTTCAAGAAAGGCATTGATGGCATTATCATAATGTACAGTGGCGCTGACTGTCCATACAAGGGTGCACCGGAGCGGACCGCAGAAATCATCAACAAGACTTACGGCTTGATGAAGGAACAAGGTCTTGATACGCGACGGCTTCGCCTTGCAGCAATCTGCACTGTATGTGTGCGCCCATTTCTCGGTGAGATCGAAAAGATGAACACGCTGCTCGCTGAAATAGGATCAGTGTCGTACAATCAATCCCCGTTACAATCTGCAAATGCACAGATCATAAGGCAGGAATAGGGAGCATCGCATAGCTATGAAGAACCTTCATGTAGATACACTGGTTATCGGTGGTGGGATTGCTGGAATGCAGTCCGCTCTTGATCTAGCGGATCAGGGCTACCGTGTAGCTCTTGTAGAGAAGAATCCGAGCATCGGTGGAAAAATGATTGGACTCAGCAAGGTCTTTCCCACATTGGACTGCTGCAGTTGTATCACCACACCGAAAATGTCGGCCGTTGCTCATCACGAAAACATTGAGTTGTTAACCTACAGCGAAGTAGAAGTAGTATCACGCAAGAAAAATGGCTTCACTGTCCAAGTCCTGAAAAAACCCTTGTATGTTAAGGAAAAAGATTGTACCGGCTGCCGCTCGTGCGAACAGGTCTGCCCGCTTGATGTACCGGACAATGAGAATGAATTTAGCCGTACCGCTCACCGAGTAATATATGTTCCTTTTACGACGGCTGTGCCTCAAAAAGCCTTGATTGATATTGATTACTGCCTTTTTTGCGGTAAATGCGTGCAAACCTGCCCCTCGAACGCGATTGATTTTAACCAACAGTCTCAACAACTGGAAATTGAAACCCGGACAATTATCCTGGCGACCGGTTACAAGGTAACGCCGTATAATGCCAAGAAGGAGTATGGTGCGGGAAAACTTTTAAACGTGATCGATGGATTGATGATGGAACGCCTGCTTGCGCCGACCGGCCCATACGGACGAGTATTACGCCCTTCGGATGGCAAGCAACCTGCATCCATCGCCTACGTCCAGTGTGCCGGTTCACGCGATCAAACGTTGGGTGTACCGTACTGCTCACGCGTCTGCTGCATGTACGCGATTAAACAAGCAATGCTGCTCTCCGGGACACTGCCCATGGCAGATATTTCCATTTACTACATGGATATTCGCGCTTTTGGCAAGGGTTACGAGCAGTTCTACCAGAGTGCAAAAGCGATGGGGATCGAGTTTATTAAAGGCAAGGTAGCGCGTATTACTGAAGATGAAAATCATAATCCTTCTGTACGGGTCGAATTAATTGATGACAGCTCCAGGGTTGTTGAACGAAAACATGATATAGTGGTTCTCTCGGTAGGTATGCTGCCGGGTTGGAATCCTGAATCGTTAATCGGAGTATCGACAGCCGAGGATGGTTTCGTTCAAATTCCTAATTACAATATTGCACCAACGATAACGGCGCAGTATGGAATCTTTGCTACAGGTACTGCTATTGGTCCGATGGACATTGTAGACAGCATTATGACAGCTAGTGCCGCAGCCGCAGAAGTTGCGGCTTTTATTCGATCGCAGAATCGTAATGAGATGGCTCTAATCTAAGATGAGAGGAATTTAGACGATGGCTGAGGAATCGAAAAAACTCGAACCGACCGGAGCAAGTCAAGCCGGTTCTATTTCGGAAGAACCTCGTATTGGAGTTTACATCTGCGATTGTGGAGGCAACATCAGCGATACTGTACGCTGTGATCAAGTTGCAAACGCGCTCAGGAAACTTCCCAACGTGGTTGTCTCGCGGCGCTATCAATTTATGTGTTCTGATCCGGGTCAAAAGCTGATCATTGATGACATTAAAGAAAACGGTATCAACCGGGTTGTAGTGGGAGCGTGTTCCATTTTTCTGCATGAACAGACATTCCGTAAAACCGTACAGCGTGCAGGATTGAATCCGTATCTGTACTGCCACATCGGCTTGCGAGAGCAAAATAGCTGGGTGCATCATACGTACCCAATCGGTGCTACAACTAAAGCCATTCGTATGATGTCCGCCGGTATCACCAAAGCTCGCCTGATGAAGCCGCTGGAAGATATACATTTGGAAGCACACAAACATGTACTCGTTATTGGTGGCGGTGTGGCAGGCTTGCGTTCCGCGTTGTCACTTGCACGTAGCGGCTTACAAGTTACGTTGATTGAAAAAAGTCATTTCCTGGGTGGTCATCTCGCACAGTGGGAACAGGTCTTTCCGACCGAGGAAGACGCACGAACATTACTGAACGGGCTGATCGAGGATGCAAGAGTACAGCCCAATCTCCGTATCCTTACCGGGGCTGAGATGATTTCCGCTAAGGGCTATGTCGGTAACTTTACGATTTGCGTTCGCCAGCAGCCGCGCGGTGTCGCTGGTAATTTCGAGTTAATAGATAAAGCCATCGCTGTCTGCCCGGTCGAAGTGCCGGACGAATTCAATTTTGGGATGATCAAGCGTAAGGCGATCTATCGATCTTATGCGGGTTGTTACCCTGCAAGCCCGGTCATTGACAGAGAACATTGCACCAAGTGTGGGGAATGTCTGAAGGTTGATAAGAAAAACAGCATACATCTCGATGAACCTGCGATTGAGATTGAATTAAAGGTAGGAGCGGTCGTTATAGCGACCGGTTTCCGTTTGTACGAACCCTTTCAGGGTGAAATGGGTTACGGTAAATTGTCAGGAGTGATTACTCTTCCTCAATTGGAACGTCTATTATCGAGTGGAAGATCGACAGAGAATGCCCTGAAATGGAACGGACACACTGTCCGCAGTATGGCAATGATCCATTGTGTGGGCAGCCGCCAAATTGAGGGTGTGCACGCACCCCAGCCGGACGGGAAGGTGAACGACTATTGTTCGAGAGTGTGCTGCACAGCTACATTAAGTACGGCTAACAGAATTCGTGAACGATTCCCGGACATAAACATTTATGATGTCTATCAAGACATTCGGACATATGGTCGTGGACATGAAGATTATTATACTAAAGCATCGAAGAATCTTGTAACCTTCCTGCGTTATATCGGTGAAGAAATTCCAGAAGTGGTGCAAGCTGAGGAAGGCGCAGAGTATTCACTGATTGTGAGAGTGAAAGATCATTTAACATGGGGAGAAGAGATCGAATTACCGGTAGATCTGATCGTATTGTCTGTAGGAATGATGCTGAGTCCGGTGAAAGATTTGGTTGAAATGCTTAAAGTAGCACCGGGAAATGACCGTTTCTTACTGGAAGTACATCCCAAGTTGCGGCCCGTTGAGACAGCTGTGGCAGGCGTAGTGTTGGCCGGTACGGCACAAAGTCCGATGAATATTCAGGAAAGTTGTGCTGCGGCTGAAGCTGCAGCTACAAAAGTTGTTGTCCTGCTCAACCGAGGAAAAGTCGATCTTGAACCTTACATTGCGAGAGTTGACCCCAAACGCTGTAAGGGTGCGGGAGAATGTGTACGCGTATGCCCGCAAGAAGACGCAGTCCATTTGGAGACTTTTATAGATAACGGGAAAACGCTCCAGCGAGCCGTAATCACCGCAGCTAACTGCAATGGATGCGGCGTGTGTGTTAGTGCCTGTCCAAACCACGCGATCGATGTGCAGGGTTGGAGTCTTAATGATTTTAATGCAATGGTGGAAGCGATAACATCGGAGATACCTATTCCGGAAAGTACTTCATGAAGTTAAAAAATAAAGAAGAGACTAGAAAGCAAACGCATATTTTGGGCGAACTACGTCAGCAGCACGGCGCTCAGGTGAAACATGCTAAAGAGTTACTAAAGGAACAACAGACCGTTCGCAAGACATTACAGAGTGTTTTGCAGCATGAGCCGCAGTCGGTCCCTCAATTAGCTGCAACAACGAAAATAGCTGCACATGTAATTTTGTGGCATATTGCAGCGATGAAAAAATATGGTGTTGTTGAAGAAGCGGGGATGGACGAGAACAGAGAGTACTACCTGTATCGTCTGGCGAAGGAGGCGAAATCATGAGTCAGCGCGCTGATCCTCGCTTTGTTTCTGAACTGAAAAAGTATGGAATGGTGAACATTGAGTCCTGCTTCAATTGCGGCAATTGCACTGCAGTGTGCCCGCTTTCGACTGAAGAAGATAATTTTCCGCGCCGAATGATTCGCTATTCACAAATCGGCATGGAAGAAAAATTACTCAGCAGCAAAGAACTCTGGATGTGTTACTACTGCGGCGAATGCACTATCACCTGTCCGCGTCAAGCTGATCCCGGCGAATTTATGGCAGCGGCTCGACGTTACGCGATTGCTAAATATGATCCTCTTGGATTAGCCAAACTACTTTACACATCTTCAACTTTCACTGTTCTGTTCCTCGTTGTACTGGCTGCTGTGTTGGGAACATTCTTTTATTCCTTTCATGGCCCGATGCCGAGTGATACATTTCGCTTGTTCGAGTTTATCCCTGCGGAAGTGATTCACGATTCCGGCGTGATTGCGGGAATCATCATCGTACTCGTGGCTCTTGCGGGAATGGTAAATATGATTATCCATATTAGAAAAGAAAAAAAGTTACCCAAGGGTGCAAGGCTCAATTGGTTTGGAGCGATGTGGGATACGATTGTCGTTGAAGGATTGGGGCAAAGCCGCTATCGGAAGGACTGTGAAGCATATTCAAAAGAGCAACATTGGTATAAAAAAAGGTGGTTTATTCACGCTGCAATAATGTGGGGTTTTCTGGGATTGTTTTTGGCTACTGTATTAGATTACTTTTTGTATTTGCTTGAAATCAAACCCATTGGAACATGGGTGCCGATATGGTATCCGGTCAGATTGTTGGGTACACTGGCAGGAGTTGTGATGATGTATGGTGTTTCGGCTGCCATTATCCGCAGATTGAAAAAAGCTGACGAAACATCGAAGAATTCAACACCGTCGGATTGGATCTTCTTAATCCTTCTCTGGCTGGGAGGGTTGACCGGTTTTGCACTGGAGATTGCCCTATATTTACCACAGCCGCACGCTTGGAGTTACTGGATGTTGTTGATACATCTTATTGTGGTAGTAGAATTGCTTGTCTTGCTGCCTTTTTCCAAATTTGCACATGTGGTCTATCGGACGGTAGCTCTGTACGTGTACGCTCTTAAGCCTCTATCTAAATGAAACCGCCGGCTTTGGAAATCAAGAAAAAGAAATTCGTCTTATAAGTTTTTTAACATAAGAAAAATAAAATCATATAATTCAAGGAATTATTTTATGGCTGAAAAAATGATCGTTGTATGCAACGGTGTAGCGCCAAGTAATATCATGCCCGCATTGATTTTTGCCTCATCCGGTATTGCACTCGATTATGAGGTGCACATGTTCTTTTGTCCGGCTGGTGCACAGGCACTCGTTAAAGGCGAATTAGAGAAAATCGGTACGACGAAGGGCATGCCAAATCCCGTAGAGCTTTTCAACACGATCCTGGACCAGAAAGGTAAGGTTGTGTTCTGTGAACTAGCAATTGTAAACAAGGGCATAGACCCGAAGGATTTGCGCGATAGCCGTATCGTGATCGAGAAAGTACCGCCGTTTTTGATGGCAGCAGAGGGTGCAAAGATGACATTTGTTTTCTAACCGTATAGCTAAAAGAGGCGAATGTTTTTGTACTTGACTCTTGTTACCTGAATCAATAACAGAGACAAATTGAAAATAAAAGCCCGATTCATTAAAAGAACCGGGCTTAAGTGATTTATAAATTTACAACAGAACTTATTTCATAAATGTAATCTTTATTGTATTTGTAAAGTCCTTTCCTTTCTCCGATTGCGCGGTGAGACGTGCAAAATATATTCCGCTTGCTAGTCTTCCGGTATCGAATGTAACTGAATAGTTACCGGATTTCTTCGTTTCATTTACCAGTTCTGCTATTTCACGTCCGAGTATATTGTATATCTTCAAACTTACATGACTATTCCCTGAAATCTGATATTTTAAAGTTGTCGATGGATTGAATGGATTCGGAAAATTCTGAAATAAGGATATTTTAAAAGGGATGCTGATGTCTCTGGTGTTTTTAACTTTAGTAGGTTGAATTATACTCTCCAGTTGTGGAATAAGCCAATCGTTGATACCGCCGTCGATTTGTGCATCAGAATTGCTCCAGATGTAATCCCGAAAACCATTTAAAATCCGCCAGGCATTCATATCATACCTGATTGCCTCTCCTGCTGTAACAGCGACTCTATGATCCATCCCGTCCAGTATAACTTGTTTATCCATATCAATAGATATTGAATCCCACATTGCTATTGCTTCATTTCTCAGATTCTTAATAGTCGGAAGTGATGGGCTTCCCGTTGCATAGAATTCAATTGTGTGTGCGATTGTCATAATAACTGCCATTGCTTTTGAGGGACTTTTCGTAGTCTTTAAAATTCCAAATCCACTTTCTCCCCATCCTACATTATGAGTTCCGTTGTACGATGGAAGAGCGGCGATATCCCAGTAATTGGTACTGTCGCTCAATGTTCCGCAATACCATGAACCGACCGTTACCATAGCTGTTCTGCCTGAACCTAAGGGATTACCCTGCATGGTGTCGGAAAACATTTCCCTATAAGGTATAAAGTAATTCTGCCAGATACCCGAATGGCTCCACAAATATCCATCGCGCATGTATTGCGGTATACTTACACTGCCGTCTTGGTTTATAAGCTGCGGTGGGCCGAACATGCAAAGGAAACTTATTCCATTATTCCACGCCCAATGAAAACCGTATTGCAAAATATGATTTTTATCGAATTCAGGATGAAGAGTATTATGTCCATTAACATCTAGGGTCAATAATGCTCCTATTTGTGCAAGTTTGTTTACATCCCAGGATTCTCCGTCCGCGTACAGTGAATCATAACTGTGCGGAGGATAGGGAATTCCTGCATGATCGAACATATCTTTATTATAATAAAATAGATCCGGACTCTGGGTCAGAGGAAGATATATCAGGCCGTTTTTATTTCTGAATTTATGGAAAGAAGATGTATCCATTTGAGTCAGAACCGATTGTGGAATATATGGAGTAAGATCAAGAAAATGATCCCAGAGTACACTATATCGTAAAGCTGTTATGTCTGGGGGGCTACCCGCTGCAATTCTTGATAATAATGAATCTGCTGCATCAAACGAACAGGTGGCAGTAGTGATATCCATAACTAGTTCAATACTATCCTGAGAAAGATTATACGCCTGGACGTATCGTATAAAATCACTGTCAAGCGTACCCTCATCGTTTGATGCTTGAATAAACCATTTAATTTGTGTTCTTCCTGACTGTCCAAAGAATGTATTTGGGCACAAGACAAAAGCAAAGAATATGCAAATAGCAAATCTACTACGCATAATACACCTCCATTACTGTAATGTGAGAACGGGATCTTTAGAAACGCTGGTAATTAAATAATGAAAAAGAAGAGGAAA
>Ga0315548_1002442_pt1 | contig 14443 bp, 16 predicted proteins | sample SalMarSW160110MG_2_FD_202540 | JGI IMG/M metagenome (GOLD analysis project Ga0315548, IMG submission 202540) | Salt marsh sediment microbial communities from the Plum Island Ecosystem LTER, Massachusetts, United States - Salt Marsh Sediment SW1601-110 ...
AGCGGCAAGAGCGCTAACCGAGCCTAATACTCCGTTAACAAACCTTGACGAACTATCGCTGCCAAACTTCTTGGCTAACTCGACCGCCTCATTAATGGCGACCTTCACTGGGACATTATTATCAATTAAAATCTCAAATATTGCAAGTCTTAAGATATTCCGGTCCACGATGGGTATCTGCTCCAGCGGCCAGGCCGGGGCAAACCTTTTGATGTGCTGGTCAATCTCCTCTTTGTTCTTTATAACGCCGCCGACCAGCCCCCGGCTAAAAGCGGCGTCTTCTTCGGGCAGGCCAGCATCGGCCAGAAGATGAGCCAGGGCCGATTCCACATCGTGGCCGGCCGAGTCGAACTCGTACAAAACCTGAAGGGCTACCGCCCTGGCTCTACGCCTTACTCCCATCGCTTAGCCACCAGACCTATTATTATTCATTCTGTCCCGGTCATGCAACTAAGGGCCTACATACCCCCGTTAACGCTCAAGACCTGCCCGGTGATGTAGCCCGCCTCCTCGGAGGCCAGAAAAGCGACCGCCTCGGCCACGTCCTGGGGGGTACCGAAGCGGTCCAGCGGGATATGCTCTTTAATCTCCTGCCGCAGTTCCTCTTTCATGTGGCCGGTCATATCGGTCTCAATAAAGCCGGGGGCGATGGCATTGACGGTGACACCGTGAGAACCGACCTCCCTGGCCACCGTCCGGGTAAAGCCGATAATGCCGGCCTTGGCCGAAGAGTAGTTGGCCTGCCCCGGGTTGCCGACCAGACCGGCAATGCTGGAAAGGCTGATAACCCGGCCCCAGCGCGCTTTAAGCATGTATCTCAACACAGCCTTAGTGCAGAGGAAGACGCTCTTTAAGTCCACGTCTATAACCCTGTCCCAGTCCTCCTCCGACATCCGCAGTAAGAGCTGGTCGCGGGCGATGCCGGCATTATTGACCAGGATATCAACCCTGCCGTAGGCGGCCACTGTCTCTTCCACCAGCCGGGCGACATCCGCCGCCTGACTGACGTCAGCCAGACAAACCAGGCCCTGCCCGCCATTAGCTTTAATTTCTCTGGCCACCTCCCCGGCCTCTTTCTCCAGGATGTCGGAGACCACCATCACCGCCCCCGCCCCGGCCAGTTTAAGGGCGATGGCCCGCCCGATGCCCCGACCGCCGCCGGTGACTATGGCTACTCTATCATTAAGCTCCATTCCACCTCACCCCCTGTTTAACGATTGTTTTACTTCCCACCCAGCCCACCCTCATAAGCTGCGCTTCCAAAACTTTTCTATCCCCCCAAAAAAGGAGAGCAAAGAGAGGTGAAACCTTTTTGGGCGGGCGGGTATGGGAAAAAAAACCCCCTTAGGCTATATTCTTGACCGCCTCCACGTCGCCGATATTTATTATATTAACACCTCTGTCTATCCGCTTGATAAGACCGGCCAGCACCCGGCCCGGCCCGATCTCGATAAAATTAGATACCCCGTCATTTACCATATACTCCACCGAGCGCTGCCACTGGACGCAGTTGCATAGCTGAGCCAGCAGCTCCTCTTTGACCGCCAGAGCAGTAGTTAACGGCTGGGCGGTGGTGTTGCCGATAATGGGCACGGACGGGGCTTTGAAGTCAAGGGCGGCGATAATCTTCGCCATGCCGTCGACCGCCGGCTGCATCAGCGGGGTATGAAAGGCGCCGCTTACCTGCAGGGGGATGGCGCGGTGGGCTCCTTTTTCCCTGACCATCTCAATGGCCTTTTCCAGCTTACCTTTAGCCCCGCTGATTACTATCTGGCCGGGGCAGTTGATATTGGCGATGCGGGTACCGCTCTGCTGGCAGACCTCGGACAGGGGAGCTTCGTCAAGGCCGATTATGGCCGCCATGCCGCCGGGGGTTATCTGGCCCGCCTCATGCATCAGCCGTCCCCGCTCCCTGGCCAGATAGACGGCGGTGGCGAAATCAAGCACCCCCGCCGCCGCCAGTGCCGTGTACTCGCCCAGGCTGTGACCGGCGACAAAGCTGGCCGGTGGTAAGCCTGAGTTCAGGCTGCGGCTGGCTTCAAGGCAGGCGAAGCTGACGGTGACTATGGCCGGCTGGGCATTGACCGTCTGGACAAGCTCTTCCTCGGGTCCCTCAAAGCACAACCTGGAAAGGGGGACACCCAGAGATTTATCGGCCTGCTCGAAGACAGCCCTGGCCGCCTGGTAATTCTGGTAGAGGTCAAGGCCCATGCCCACCCACTGCGAACCCTGCCCGGGGAAGACATAGGCTGATTTAATCGCTGCCGCCAAATCATTGCCTCCGGTTATGCCGCCGGCTTCTTCTTCGTTTTAACCTCGATGGCTTCACGGCCGGCATAGCTGCCGCAGGTAGGACAAAAATGGTGGGGCAGCTTGGGACTATGGCACTGAGGGCAATAGTCCAGGGAGGGTGTGATTATGCCCAGATGAGCCCGGCGCTTACCCTGCCTCGCCTTGGCGTACTTTCTTTTCGGTAAAGCCCCCATATTACTACTTTCCTTTCTCTTTCTTCAGTTTGCTAAAGTTCCGCCCGGCGGGGGTCGGTCCTTCGAGACGGGCAGCCGCAGGGCCCCATGTTAAGGTTATGCCCGCAAAAGGGACACAACCCGGCGCAATCTTCTCTACAGAGCGGCTTCATTGGAATAGCCAGCAGCGCATACTGGCGCACCGCCTCGGTCAGGTCAAGAATATGATTTTCATCAATGGTGAAGGAGCCCGGCTCGTCGGGCACGGCTATGGCCGCCCCGGTATCCACATCGGCGGTGGGGTAATACTCCTCCTCGATATTCATCCCAAGCGGGCACCTAAACTGGCCCAGGCAGCGGCTGCAGGTAAGCTCAACCCCGCCGTCAAGCGTTCCTTTAACCAGTATGCTGCGGTTGGTGCGCAGCAGCCTGACCTTACCCTGCACCATACTGTTAACACCGTCACCGGTGATATCGATAACCTTTTTTATCTCGTAATCTCTTACCGAGCCTATGGACGCTCGGAGCAGTTGAGCTACGTTTATCTGCATCGCCAGCCACCTCCCCTCCAGAAGCAAGTCTTCTATTATAAGCCGACCGTGACGCCTACTGTCAAGCCGAATAGCTACCCGCCCAGCACCTTCAGTTTCCTCAGGGCGAAGGCGATCTCGTTTCTTAAGACCTGGTTGGCGCCCTCGTATATCTGGGTAATCTTGGCGTCGCGGAACATCTTCTCGATGGGGTAGTCACGCATGTAGCCGACGCCGCCGAAAACCTGCATGGCGTCGGTGGTCACCTTCATGGCCACGTCCGAGGCGAAGACCTTGCACATCGCCGACTCTTTGGTAAAGTCCTTGGCCCCGCCGTCTATCATCCGGGCGGTGGAATAGACCAGCGCCCGCGCCGCCTCCACCTGCATAGCCATCTCAGCCAGCAACTGCTGGACGGCCTGCTGGGCGAAAATGGGGTGGCCGAACTGGACGCGCTTCTTGGCATAGTCAATGGCCGCCTCCAGAGCCCCCTGAGCCAGCCCCATCGCCTGGGCACCCAGGCCGGGGCGGGAGCGGTCCAGCAGCTTCATGGTCAGGATAAAACCCATCCCCTCCCGATTGATGATACTCTCGGCGGGGATGAGGCAATCCTCAAAGACCAGCTCCCTGGTTGAGGAAGCGCGAATGCCCAGCTTCTTCTCCTTCCGACCGAAGGTAAAGCCGGGGGTATCTTTTTCAACAATGAAGGCACTGGCACCGCGGGGACCCCTCGATTTATCGGTCAGGGCGATAACGGTATATACCTCGGCATCGCCGCCGTTGGTGATGAACTGCTTGGTGCCGTTAAGGATATAGCCTTTATCGGTACGCTGGGCGGTGGTCTTGACGCCACCGGCGTCGCTGCCGGCGTCAGCCTCGGTCAGGCCGAAGGCGGCCAGCTTCCTGCCGCTGGCTATGTCGGGCAGGTACTTCTTTCTCTGCTCGTCGGTGCCATACTCAAGGAGGGTGAAGGTTCCCAGGCCGCTGGCGGCATAGCTGACAGCTATCCCGCTGCACACCCGGCTTAATTCCTCCACCACCAGGCAGAGGTCAAGAAGACCGCCACCCAACCCACCGTACTCTTCGGGAATATAGACGCCGAACAGGCCGGCGTCAGCCAGGATTTTCATAATCCCCCAGGGGAACTCTTCCTTTTCATCAAGCTCCGCCCGCACCGGCAACACCTGCTCTTCGGCAATAGTCCGGGTTAGATTTCTGATTTCCTTCTGCTGCTCCGTTAAGAAATAGTCCAAGGCATTCCTCCCGAGTAGAATTCAAGCTGCCAGCTCAATAAAGAATTAGTCCATTATAAGCCAAGCCAGACACCAACTGTCAAGGCGGGCTAACCTTGACATTAGGCCAGACCACAATTAAAATTTTTCGGGACACAATTTTTCTGCCGGCGGGTTTTCCAGTATTTTAGCCATATGCCGCCAAAATATGCTAAACTGGATAGCCGCTAGTTAACAGCCAGAAGGAGGTGAGCCTGATGTTAGCCAAGGCGTTTGTTCTCATCGAAACGGCAGTGGGCCGAAACAAGGAAGTAGCCAACGCCATGAAAAAGCTAAAGGGGGTAAAATCGGTTGATATCGTCACCGGTCCCTATGATATCATTGCTGTCCTTGAGCTGGAAAGCCTGAACGATGTCGGCGACCTGGTTACCGGCAAAATCCACCCCATCGCCGGCATTTCCCGCACCGTGACCTGTCTGGCGATAAAGACCGCTTAAAAACCAGGAAAAGCTTAAATCTGGCCAAGATAAATTAGAGACTGACTATAGAAAGGGAGAAAGGCATGGATTTTAGACTGAGCGAGGAGCAGGTAAAATTCCGGCAGGAAATCCGTGATTTCCTGGAGGGGGAGATAAAGCAGGGGCTGTGGGAGCCGAGCTGCGACGCCTGGATAATGGGGCACGACCCTGAGTTCACCAAGCGGGTGGCCAAGAAGGGCTGGATTGGCCTGACCTGGCCCAAAGAGTACGGCGGGCAGGGACGCTCCTATATCGATAGGCTCATCCTGACCGAGGAGATGCTGCGATACGGGGCGCCGGCCGCCTGCCACTGGTTCGCCGACCGCCAGATTGGCGGCGCCGTCGTCCACTACGGCACCGACCAGCAGAAAAAAGAGCTGCTGCCCATGATTCTAAAGGGGGAGGCCTACGTCGGTCTGGGCATGAGTGAGCCCGACGCCGGCAGCGACCTGGCTTCACTGAAGACCAAAGCCACCGAGGACGGCGACGATTTTATCATCGACGGGCAGAAGACCTGGACCAGCGGCGGCGGCAACATGAACTGGATTTACCTGGTGGCCAGAACCGACCCCGACGCCCCCAAGCACCGCGGCATCAGCGAGTTCTTCTTCAGCACCGATCTGCCCGGAATCAGCGTCGCCCCTATAGAAGATATCACCGGCGGGGTGCACTTCAACGAGGTCTTTTTTGAGAACGTGCGCATCCCCAAGACAGCCCTCATCGGCGAGAGAAACAAGGGCTTTTACCAGATTTTAAACCAGCTCGACTACGAGCGGAGCGGCATGGAGCGGCTGATGGCCAACTACCCGCTGTTCGAGGCCGTCATCAACTACAGCAAAGAGACCAAGCGGAACGGCAAGACGCTATCTCAGAACCCGCTGGTACGCTCAAAGCTGGCCCAGCTCAAGATTGAGTTTGAAATAGGGCGGCTGCATATGTACCGGGTGGCTATGGTTATGGACGAGGGCCGCGCCCCCAACTGGGAATCGTCCATGTCCAAGATCTACGGCACCGCCTTCGAGCAGCGCCTGGCCGGGGCCGCCATCGAGATAGCGGGGCTTTACGGACAGCTTTCGCCGGAATCCAAGCGGGTGCCGATGCACGGCATGGCCTATCATTCTTATCTATCCTCCAAGGGCTACAGCCTGCAGGCCGGCAGCTCGGAAGTCCTGAAGAATATACTGGCACTGAGAAAGCTGGAAATGCCCAGCCAGTAGAATTTATTAGCATTGAATTAGGAGGCAACGATGAACTTAGCTCTCTCTGAAGAACAGGAAATGTTAAAAAAGATGGCCAGCGATTTTCTGGCCGATAAGCTGCCCAAGGCAACGGTCAAAGAGATAGAGGAAAGCGAGCAAGGCTATTCGCCGGAAATGTGGAAGGAGATGGCCGGGCTGGGCTGGATGGGGCTGGCCTTCCCCGAAAAGTACGGCGGCAGCGATATGAGCTTCCTCGACCTGGCTATATTGATAGAGGAGATGGGCCGGGCCTGCCTGCCGGGGCCCTATTTTTCCACGGTGGTATTAAGCGGCTTTACCATTCTCGATATCGGCAGCGAGGAGCAGAAAGCGGCCTACCTGCCCAAGATCTCCAGCGGCGAGGCCATCTTCACTTTAGCCCTGACCGAACCCAGCGCCAGCTATGAACAAAGCGGCATCGAGACTAAAGCCTCCGCCGAGGGCGATAACTACGTTATCAGCGGCACCAAGCTCTTCGTCCCCGACGCCAACGTCGCCGACTACATGCTGGTGGCGGCCAAGACCGGCAAAGGGGTTACCTTATTCATAGTAGATGCCAAGAGCCCGGGGATAAGCACCACCGTATTAAAGACAATCGCCAACGACAAGCTCTGCGAGGTGGTCTTCGACAAGGTAAAAGTGCCCAAAGACAATATACTGGGGAAACCAGACCAGGGCTGGCCGGAGATAGAGAGGATAATCCAGCGGGCGGCGGTAGGCAAGTGCTGTGAGATGACCGGCTGCATCCAGCAGGCGCTGGACATGACCGTCGAATACGCCAAAGACAGAAAGCAGTACGGGCGTCCCATCGGCAGCTTCCAGGTTATCCAGCACTACTGCGCCGACATGGCCACCGATGTCGACGGCACCCGACTCTCGGCTTACCAGGCGGCCTGGATGCTCAGCGAGGGGCTGCCCTGCACCCAGGAAGTGGCTATCGCCAAGGCCTGGGCCGGAGAGGCCTGCCAGCGGGTAATGGCCCTGGCCCACCAGATTCACGGGGCCATCGGCGTGACCATAGACCACGACCTGCAGTACTACACACGGCGGGCTAAAGCCGCCGAGGTGAGCTTCGGTGACGCCGGTTTCCACCGGGAGGTGGTGGCCAAAGAGATGGGGCTGTAATCTAGGCCAGAGACTCCAGCCTGGCCAGCACTTCATCTATGGTCGCCTCGGCGGTGGAGGCTCCCGAGGTCACTCCTATCGTCTGCTTGCCCTCGAACCAGGCGGGTTCTATCTCCGCCGCCGTCTCGATGAGGTACGTCTCTGTAACCGCCGAACACAGCTCGGCCAGGCGATTGGTGTTGGCACTGCCCTTTCCCCCGATAACCAGCATCAGGTCCACCCTGCCCGCCAGCTCCAGTGCCTGAGCCTGCCGTTTTCTAATATCGTGGCAGATGGTATCGATGATGCGCATCTCCGAGTCCCGGGCAAAGGCGCCGTCAATCAGCCTTTTAACGAACTCGACGAAATGGGCCGGTATCTGGGTGGTCTGGGATAAAACCCCCAGGCGGCGGGGGAGGGGCGAGAGCTTGAAGATATCCTTTTCGTCCAGCGTGGCCAGACCCTTGCCCTCGGCCCAGCCCAGGACACCCTTGACTTCGGTATGGCCAGCGTCACCGTAGATAACGATAAAGAAACCACTCTGGGCCAGCCGGCGGGCGGCGTTCTGAAGGCGGTTGACGAAGGGGCAGGTGGTATCGACGATGCCGATGTTCCGGGCCTTAAGCCGCTCCCCTACCTCCGGGGCTACTCCGTGAGAGCTGATGGCCACCGTATCACCCCTGATATCGTCAACGCTTTTAGCCACCCTGACCCCGATTTCGGCCAGCCTCTGCAGAACCTGCTGGTTGTGCACCACCGCCCCCAGCGTCTCCACCCCACCGCGCCCGGCGACCACCTTCTCCAGCATGTCGATGGCCCGCTTGACCCCGAAGCAGAAGCCTATTTCCTCGGTCTTTTCAATCTTCACCGCTTTTTCCCGGCATAAACTCCATGATACTGAGGGGGCAGCAGCTCGGCTATGCGCCGCATGATTAAATCGGTATACTCAACCAGCTTTTCCCGGGTCAGTTTACCCTCCACCGGCGGCAGAGAGAAGGGCTGGCCGATATTAATAGTAACGCGGGGGCGGCGAAAGAGAAAGCCCACCCCCCTGAGCTGCTCGGTGCCGATAATGCCCACCGGCAGGATGGGCACGCCGCTGCGGCAGGCGATTAAAGCCGAGCCGGGCATGGCCTTCTTCAGCCTGGCGCTGCGGCTCCTTGATGCCTCCGGGAACATGGCCAGGGCCAGACCGTCAGCCAGTACCTGCTGGGAACTGCGCAGCGCCTGCCGGTCCAGCTTGCCCCGGTGCACCGGAAAGGAACCGAAACCGCCCAGGAAGTAAGCCGTTATCCGAGAGCGGAACAGCTCCTCCTTGGCCATAAAGATGACCTTTCGGTTAAGGCTGACCCCGAGCAGGGGCGGGTCGGCCAGATTAAGGTGATTGGCCACCACCAGCACCGGCCCCTCTTTGGGGACATTCTCTCTACCCTTGACCTGCCAGCGGGTGAGCAGCTTGAACAGCCCGATGAGCAGCCCTCTGGCTATATAGTAGAACCAGGGCAATAGTCTAACTCCAATAAAGCGTTTAACAATTATACCCCATAGGGTGGGGAAAGATACAGAGGGGGAAACCCCACCTTGATTAAACCAGCCTTTTATACCATAATAACCAGACAGGTATGAAAACTTTAACCATCGGTAAGTTAAGAGGACTGCAGCAGATTGCCAGCCCAGACGGCATCTTTACCATGTGCGCCATGGACCACCGTGGCTCACTGCGCCAGCTAATGGGGGGGGAGAAAGAGGCCAGCTACGAGGAAATGGTCGAGCGCAAGCTGGAATTGTGCTCTCAACTTGCCCCCCATGCCAGCGCCGTGCTGCTCGACCCCACCTTCGGCGCCGCCCAGTGCATCGGGCGCGGCGTCCTGCCCAAGAGCACCGGGCTGGTGGTCAGCATCGAGGCCTCGGGCTACGGCGGGGGCAGCGAATTCCGCCTGACCGAACTGCTGGACGGCTGGGATGCGGGCAAGATAAAGCGGATGGGCGCCTCGGCGGCCAAGCTCCTGGTCTACTACCGCCCCGACTTAATCGAGCTGGCGGCCAAGCTGCTGGATATGATCGATGCCATCGGCCTGGAATGTAAAAGCCACGACCTCACCTTCGTGGTGGAGCCGCTGAGCTATCCCGTCGGCGAGGAAGTAAGAAACCCGGCCCACTTCGCCAAGGTCAAAGAGCAGCTGGTGCCCAAAACCGCCCGACAAATCACCGAATCGCCCATAGATGTACTAAAAACCGAGTTCCCCACCGACCTGCGCTATAATAAGGACAAGGCCGAAGCCGCCGAACTCTGCCGCCAGCTGGATAAAGCCTCAGCCGTACCCTGGGTGGTCTTGAGCGCCGCCGTGGACTTTGAGGCTTTCTGCCAGCAGGTAGAGATAGCCTGCCAGAGCGGTGCCTCCGGCTTTCTGGCCGGGCGGGCTATCTGGCAGGAGGCGATGCGTATCGATAAAGCCAAAGAAAGGACCAAATTTCTGGCCACGGTGGGGGCGGATAGATTGAAAAAGCTGAATGAGACTGCCGCCAAATACGCCACCCCCTGGTATAAGAAGCTGGGGCTGACCAGCGGCGAACTGGCCCCTACCTCAGAAAGCTGGTACCAGGAATACGAGAAATGAAAGACGCCCTGATTGCCACCATAACCATTAACCCCAGCCTCGACCAGCACATTACTGTAGACGGGATGGTGCTGGACGGCACCAACCGCTGGTCGCGGCTGCACCGCTACGCCGGCGGCAAGGGGATAGACGTGTCACGGGCTGTCCACGAGATGGGGGGGAGAACCATCGCCTACGGATTCATCGGCGGCCCGGTGGGCCGGGCGGTGGAAATACTGCTCGATGAAGAGGGCGTGCCCTTCAGCTTTACCCCCATCGAGCGGGAAACCAGGACCAACTTCATTATTACCGACAGTAAAAGCGGGCGGCAGACCAGGATTGACGCTCCCGGCCCCCATATCTCCAAAAGCGAGTTTGAAAGGTTCCAGAGAAAAATGCTGCGGATGCGTCCCAGCCCGGATTTAATCGTGATGGGCGGCAGTCTGCCCCCGGGCATACCCGGCAACGTTTACTACTCCATAATTATGGAGGCTAAAACCTTCGGGGTCAGGGCCATCCTGGACTCAGAAGGCCAGTGGCTGGTCGAGGGCATAAAAGCCAAGCCCTACCTGATCAAGCCCAACGTCAGGGAGGCGGAGGGACTGCTGGGGCGTGAACTCCCCGACGAAGATGCCATCATCAAGGGGGCGCTGGATATAGTCGACATGGGCGTTGAGATAGCCGTTATCTCCCGGGGCAAAGAGGGCATCATCGCCGCCACCGATAAAGAGGTCCTGAAGGCAGTACCGCCCGAGGTAAAGGTGAAAAGCGCCGTTGGCGCCGGTGACTGCACCATCGCCGGCCTCGCCCTGAAGCTGGCTAACGAGGAATCGCTATTAAAAGCCTGCCGGTTAGCGGTGGCCCTGGGAACGGCCGCCGTCTTAACCCCGGGCACCGAACTGGCCCGCCGGTCGGACGCGGTGGAACTGCTGCCAAAGGTAAAGGTCAGCAGGATAGCCGCCAGCCGCTTAAGCCAGATTATCTCCGGCCGGTAATACTAATCGTCAAAGGTAAATATCTCATCTATGGTTGCCCGCAAAGCCCGGGCCACGTTATGAGCCAGCTTCAGGGAAGGGTTATACTTCCCCTGCTCCAGAAAAATTATAGTCTCCCGCCTGACCCCCACCACCTCGGCCAGTTTTTCCTGAGTCAGGTTATACTTGGCCCGGTATTCCTTGATTCTTGTTTTCATCGTATTTTAAAAGTCTTTTCTATGAGGTGATTTAAAAGTTTAAGAAGACCGGCGGGCCAGCCCCATGATAAAGAGCACCAGACTGCCGATGATACCCGCCGCCAGCGCCGCGGGTGAGATAATGACGGCGATGATAAAGAACACAGGATCTTCTATGCCGAAAAGGGCGCTCAGGGCATTATGCAGGAAGACGCTGACGATGAAAGTGCCGATGGATAGCCCGATGATAAGCAGGAAAGTCTTCAGCAGCTTCAAGAGCCTCCCGTTCATCTTCGGCTCAGCGCGGTCGTAATAGAGGTAAGACAGGAGGTAGACCAGTCCGGCGGAGAGGAAGAGGCCGGCCAGGATGTGAACAGTCTTCACGTTGTCCGTGATAATCTCAGTAAACGGCAGAATCAGGAGGGCGGTAGCCGCCGCGAAATAGATAAAACCGTTGCGCACGGCTTTTCCTGTAATTTCCCTGACCCTTTCATCTACCGGGGGCAATTTCCTGTACTTAAGCAGGGACCAGATTTCGCGGTGTCTCAAAATAACCAGGCCGACTAACAGGGCCACGGACACGTAGTACTGCTCGGCGGCAATGAGGACGACGATTGCTACCAGCGTCAAAATGAAAATCGTCCATATGAGCTTTTTCATTTTGTTTTACCACCTTTTGTTATATATTTCTAACGTTATCTATTTCTAACATACACTATTATTTGTTATTTGTCAACCCCCAAAGGGGGGGTCCCCCTGTTTTTAGAGTACGTTTTACTTCCCACCCTCAAAGGCTAGGCCTCTAAATTCCTCTTATTTTTCCCTCCGCCCCCTTTTAGCGGTTGTATTATTTCCCACCCTCCCACCCTACGGGAGCTTTGCTCCCAATCCCTCGCTTTTGGGGATGGTGGGAAAGGAGGGTTTTTCTCTCTTCTGGGGGTTGGGTAAAGAGAGTTTAAGAGGTGAAACCTTTTGGGAGGGTGGGTATGGGAAACAAAACAACAGGTTGAGAATTGGGGAGGCAGGGTTTATAATCCCAGTTAGCTATGGAAGATAAACTCAATATCCTCTTCACCAGAGACGAAATAGCCGCCGCCGTCAGCCGGCTGGCGGCCGAAATCAGCCACGACTACCGGGGTAAACATCCCCTCCTGATAGCCGTCCTAAAAGGCTCCTTTGTCTTCCTGGCCGACCTGGTACGCCAGCTCGACTTCCCCCTGGAAATAGAGTTCATCCGGCTTTCCAGCTACGGAAAAGGCACCGAGAGCTCGGGGAGGGTCAGGATGGCGCCGGGGGCTGCGCCTAAAATCAAGGGCCGGCACGTCCTGGTCATTGAGGACATCATAGATACCGGCCTTACCGCTGCCTTTCTGCTCGATTACCTGAGGCGGAAAAAGCCGGCCTCGCTGAAGCTCTGCAGCCTGACCGATAAAGAAGCCCGGCGCCGGGTTGTGGTCAATATCGACTACCGGGGACTGGCCGTCCCCGATAAATTCATCGTCGGCTATGGCATTGATTGTGATGAGAGGTACCGCCACCTCCCCGATATATATGTCGTGGAGCAATAGAGAATGGGGAAGTGGCTGGTTTTTATCGTTAGTTATGCTTCCCACCCTCCCACCCACAGAGGTTATACCTCTTTAACACCCCTTAAAAGAGAGGGATAAGGAAAACTAAACTCCACTCGGAGGGGAAAAAGGGATAACCCCTCAAAAAGGGGATAACTTCCCCTTCTTCAGGGGGGTAAAAAGGGCTTTAGCCCTTCCTTAAAGGGTGGCGGGCGGGAAAAGATATAATTGGGGGTGGGGATAATCAAAAATCGTTTAATCCGGGTAGCCAAGGGCGAGCTTCCCGCCGACCTGCTCCTGGCTAACGCCCAAGTAATCAACGTCTTCACCGGCAAACCTGAGCCGGGCAACGTGGCCATCTGCGGGGATAAGATAGCCGGGGTGGGGAACTACCACAAAGCCAAAGAGGTGGTGGATGCGGGGGGCAAATATATCGCCCCGGGACTTATCAACGGCCATATCCACCCCGAAAGCTCCATGCTCGATATCGCCCAGTACGCCCGTGCCGTGGTGCCCCACGGAACTACCGCCCTGGTCACCGACCTCCACGAGATAGCCAACGTCAGCGGGCTGGAAGGTATAAGGTATATATTGAACCGCGCCCGCCGCCTGCCCCTCGACCTATTTTTGATGGCCCCCTCCTGCGTTCCCGCCACCGACCGGGAGACCTCAGGGGCAAAGCTCGGCCCGGAGGAAATAGCCAAAATCCTAAGACTTAAAGAGTGCCTGGGGCTGGGGGAGGTAATGAATTTCCCCGGCGTCATCGGGGGGGATAAGGCAGTCTTAAAGAAAATAGGCCTGGCTCAAGAGAAGATTATCGACGGGCACGCCCCGGGCTTAAGCGGCCATAATTTAAGCGCCTACATCGCCGCCGGCATCTACTCCGACCACGAGTCGGTCTCACTGGACGAGGCCAGAGAAAAGCTGGGGCGGGGCATGTGGCTGATGCTCCGGGAAGGCTCTTCCGAGAAAAATCTGGAAGCCCTGCTGCCCCTGGTCACCGACAAGACCTGGCAGAGGTGTATGTTTGTCGTCGACGACCGCAGCTGCGCCGACCTGCTTAAGGACGGCGATATCGACGGGGTGGTGCGCAAGGCCATCCGCCTCGGCCTCGACCCGGTACGGGCCATCCAGCTGGCCACCATCAACCCCGCCGAGTACTTCCGGCGGCAGGGGCTGGGGGCAATAGCCCCCGGCTATATGGCCAATCTAATCGTGCTCAATGACCTACCCAAGCTAAAGATTGAGCAGGTCTTCTACCGGGGTAAACTGGTGGCTAGAGAAGGCAAGGCGCTGTTCCCCACGCCTAAAGCCAGCGGGGGGCTGGACGATACCGTCAGGATAAAGCCCTTCGCCATAGAGGCGCTAAAGTTTACCGCTTCCGGGGGAGCCGAGCCGGTAATTGAGGTTGTTCCCGGCCAGATAATCACCCGCAAGAGAATAGAGAAAATCAGGGTTGTCCCCGACCTGGAGAGGGACATTCTGAAGCTGGTGGTGGTGGAAAGGCACCAGGCCACCGGCAATATCGGGGTGGGGCTGGTGGGCGGCTTCGGCCTTAAAAGAGGGGCGCTGGCTTCATCAATAGCCCACGACTCTCATAATATCATCGCCGTCGGCGCCAGCGACGGGGATATATTCACCGCCGTTAAGGAGATTGAACGCTTAAAGGGCGGCCTGGTGGCGGCGGCGGCGGGTAAAGTGCTGGCCAGCCTGGCGCTGCCCGTTGCCGGCCTGCTGTCCGACCAGCCATTAGAGGTGGTGGTCAGCAAACTGGAAAAGCTGAAAAAAACAGCCGCCGAGCTGGGGACAAAGCTGGATTCACCCTTCGCCACTCTTTCTTTTCTGGCGCTGCCGGTAATCCCCGAAATAAGGCTCACCGACCGGGGAGTGGTGGAGGTGTAACTTATAGGCTATAATAAATGCTAGGCACAAAAGGGGGGACTGGCCGGTTTTTCGCGTTTGTTTTACTGGCCCCCCCCCCCCCCCCCACAAAAAAATAAAAAAAAAAAAAAAGAATGGG
>Ga0315548_1002446_pt1 | contig 14425 bp, 14 predicted proteins | sample SalMarSW160110MG_2_FD_202540 | JGI IMG/M metagenome (GOLD analysis project Ga0315548, IMG submission 202540) | Salt marsh sediment microbial communities from the Plum Island Ecosystem LTER, Massachusetts, United States - Salt Marsh Sediment SW1601-110 ...
CGGATTAAATTGTTGAAATATATATCAGGGTACCATTACTTTCAGGGATGCCGGCAGCATTTTAACAGCAATCTTTTTACCTGCCTTACATGGTTCGCCGTCATAATGAAATTTAATATTCTTTTTTCGTTTTAAAATTACTTCTTTGCACTTTATTACTTCGAGGTATTTACTCTTATTAAGGGTTTTACTTACTAACCTCAGTCCTATTGGCACCATAAAAGATTTCGGGAAAGGCTTTAAAATACATAAATCCAGTAGTCCGTCATCAATTCTGGCATCAGGTGATATATACACATTATTACCATATTGACCGGCGTTTGCGAAGGTAATTAGTAAAGACCTGATCTTTTTTCTGTTATTGTCTATTCTTAATTTATATTTTTTTGGTTTATATGTCAGAAATTCGGAGACAGTGGCCTTAAAATAGTTTATGGAACCCCGCTTTTTGCTTTTATCGAATATTATGCCCACCCTCGCATCCAGTCCGACCCCAGCCGTGCAGAAGAAGTATTTATCATTTATCGTTGCGGCATCTATAATTCTTGCCTTACCGTCATTTATTATTTTTAGCGCTTTTCTGGCATTCAGTGGTATTGACAAACACCTTGACAGTCCGTTTCCCGAGCCCCTCGGCATAATACCCAAAGAAATACCGGTATTGATAATTGCTGCTCCTATTTCATTTATAGTCCCGTCTCCGCCAACAGCAACAATATTTTTTATTCCCTTTTCTTTATAGTGTTCTGCAATTTTGGAAGCATGACCTTTATAACCGGTTATTTCAATAAGTATATTATATTTATTTTGATCAACATGTTCATAAATCTTGCTTATTGAATATTTGTAACTGCCCTTACCCGCTGCCGGATTTACAATGAATAATATATCTTCCTTTGAGAGAGGCATAATTACTTTTTTTAAAAATTCTTATATCAATATAATACAAATATTGGAATTATTGAAACAAGGCGTGAGATTTGTGTAATATAGACTATATTTGTCCGTTAATAATAATTATGAGAGGGACAGCGCCCATATTTTGTAAATGCGTTCTGGTGCTTTGTGCAGGGCTTATATTATTTAGCGGTCTCGATGCACAACCGGGAGGAAAAGCATTTCAATTTCTGGAAGTTACTAATTCGGCACGTGTAGCTGCTCTTGGAGGTAAAGCGGTCGCCATATCAGATAATGATTTAAACCTGCCGTTTCATAATCCTTCATTACTTACATCAAATATGCATAATAACCTTGTACTGAATTATGTTGATTATTTTGCAGGCATTAATTATGGGTATGTATCCTATTCCAGATCTTATAAGAACATCGGAAATTTTGCTGCCGGGATACATTATTTAAATTACGGTAACTTTACCGGGGCAGATGAGATAGGCGTTAAGACAGGAGAGTTCAGGGCTGCAGATTATGCAGTTAATCTGATTTATTCAAGGCAACTCGACAGCCTTTTTACTGTTGGAGTAAATCTTAAGCCTATTTATTCAAATCTTGAAACTTACAGTTCTTTTGCTTTGGCTTTAGATGCAGGTATTACTTACTATAATCCTGATAATTTGTTTACGGCTTCATTTGTTATAAAAAACTTTGGAACTCAAGTAACTACATATTATCCAAATGGAGATCGTGAACCATTGCCTTTTGAAATACAGCTGGGCATATCAAAAAAATTGAAATTCGCTCCCTTCACTTTTTATTTTGTAGCAGAACATCTTGAAAAGCTTGATCTTACATACAAGACAGAAGAGGAAAAAAAGAAAGAAATTGATCCCTTTACCGGTGAGCCTGTTCAGGAGGACAAGCTTAATACTTACCTTGATAAGGCAATGCGCCATATAATCATTGGTACCCAGCTCAATATTACTGAAAATTTTGTACTCCGGTTCGGATACAATTACCGCAGGCGCCAGGAAATGAAAATAGAGTCAAAATTGGGCACTGTTGGTTTTTCCTGGGGTGTGGGCATTAAAATATATAAGTTCCATTTGAGCTATGCAAGATCGGCTTTCCATCAGGCCGGATCCCCAAACTATTTTTCTCTGAATATGAATCTTTCGGAGTTTTATAAAAAGTTTTAGATGGCGATGCTGAAGGGGAGTAATAAGAGAATTATCATTGCCGTTGACGGATATTCTTCATGTGGCAAAAGTACATTTGCTAAAGCGATTGCACAAGAGCTTAATTATCTATATGTTGACAGCGGCGCAATGTACAGGGCAGTAGCCCTGTATTGTCTGAGAAACGGAATAATTATTAACGGCAGGCCAGATCATGAGGCGCTAATTAAAGCATTATCACTGATAAATATTGAATTCAGATTTAACAAGCAGATTCAGAGATGCGAGACATTCCTTAATAACAATAATGTTGAAAAAGATATAAGAAGTGTGGAGGTCTCTGAAGTAGTCAGCTTAATTAGCAAGATAAGACAGGTAAGGGAAAAGATACTTTTGCTTCAGAAGAGGATGGGAGAAAATAAAGGAATAGTGATGGATGGAAGAGATATCGGGACTGTTGTTTTTCCTGATGCCGAGGTAAAAATATTTATGACAGCTGATGTTGATGTAAGGGCAAAAAGAAGATACGATGAACTAAGAGATAAAGGTATGGATGTCAACTTAGTTGAAATAAAGAAAAATATACAGCAAAGGGATGAACTGGATGTCAACCGCAAGATAAGCCCGCTTTTAAAGGCAAAAGATGCAATTGAATTGGACAACAGCAATATGACTCCGGAAGAGCAAATGCAGTGGTTCAGGTCAATAATAAGTGAAATTTAAAGAAAGAGCCTGATTTGATTTTTTTTGTTTAATTTTTTATCATTTCTGTAAATATTTGAATATTTGTATTCTAATACTAATTCAGCAATTATGGAAGAAATTAAAAGAATAGGAGTGCTTACATCAGGAGGTGATGCCCCGGGGATGAATGCTGCTATTAGGGCAGTGACCCGTGCCGGCATCCGTAATAATCTTGAAGTTTTTGGTATTCGCAGGGGTTACCAGGGAATGATTGACGGTGATATATTCAAGCTCAAATCTAACTCAGTAAGCGGCATTATTCAGCAGGGAGGTACAATATTGCAAACTGCACGGTGTAAGGATTTTTATACCGAAGAAGGCAGAAAAAAGGCATATAAGCAGTTGAAGGAACATCAGATAGACGCGGTTATTGTGATAGGAGGGGACGGCTCATTTACAGGAGCGACTATCATGTCTAAAGAGTATGATATTCCTTTTGTGGGAATACCGGGCACGATTGACAATGATCTTTATGGGACAGATTATACAATAGGTTATGATACAGCTTTAAATACTGTTGTCAGTGCTGTTGATAAGATAAGGGATACTGCTAGCTCTCATAACAGGATCTTCTTTGTAGAAGTAATGGGAAAGGAAGCTGGTTTTGTAGCTTTGCGCAGTGGCATTGCAAGTGGAGCTGAAGGCATACTTATTCCGGAAGTTAAGGGTCAGTTTGACAAGTTAAGGCAGTTGCTTGCAGAGAGGGGCAATAAGAATAAATCAAGTATTATTCTGGTAGCTGAAGGTGATGACGAGGGCAGGGCAATAGATATAGCAGCAATGACACAGAAAGAGTTTCCGCAATTTGATATAAGAACTACAATTCTTGGCCATGTTCAAAGGGGAGGATCCCCTTCTGCATTTGACAGGGTGACGGCAAGCAGGTTGGGTGTTGCTGCTGTTGAAGCACTCCTTGATGATCAGAAAAGTATTATGGTTGGATTAGCAAATAATGAGGTTGTACATGTTCCATTAAACAAGACTGTTAAGCTGCATAAGGATGTAAACAGAGAATTGCTGGAACTCGCGGATTTTCTTATTTAAGCCGGTATTTTTATACAGACAGTACTACTCGCATTTTGATGAGCCGCAGGATGTGCAAATTAAGCATCCTTCCTGGTATATTAGGTTTTTAGAGCCGCATTCAGGACATGATTTACCCTTCTTGACTTTTGTCCCGTCAGGTATATATTTTTTCAGGGCTCTTTCCACGCCATTTTTCCATGTGTTTATGGTATGATTGTCAAGCCTTAACGAGGAAACAAGGTTTACAACGTCGGGTATAGGCATGCCATGGCGCAGGACACTGGAGATTAATTTGGCATAATTCCAGAATTCTTTGTTAAACATATGGGAAAGGCCTCCCAGTGTATTCTTGTATCCAAACTTGTCAACGTATTGAAAATCATATCGTGATATGCCGTTTTCATCACGGTTCTTTATGATTTTTCCTTTTGTTATTGATTTGGGAATAGGAAACATTTCCTCATCAGCCATACCGGTAAATATTTCATAAGGCTTGTTGTCCTTTAGTCCCACAAAAGCTATCCATTTTTCCTCATTATTATTGAATCTAATGATTTCGGCATCAAGTATTTTCGGGCGTTTATATTTTTTTGCTTCTTCTTCATCACTAACGTCGTTTGTTAGCAGTACACCCGATCTTGACCCTTCGCGGTAAACTGTAACTCCCTTGCATCCGCTTTCCCAGGCAGTGATATATAATTCGCCTACCAGCTCTTCAGTTGCTTCTTTGGGCAGGTTTATAGTAACACTTATGGAATGATCTACCCACTTTTGTATTTCACCCTGCATTTTAACTTTACTAACCCAGTCAACATCGCTGGAGGTAGCTTTATAATAAGGAGATTTTTTTATCAGTTCCTTTAGCTTGTTATCATCATATTTTTTCACTTCTTCAGGATCATAGCCATAAGTTCTTAGCCAGGCAGCAAATTTATGGTGAAAGACATTGTATTCTTCCCAAGCATCACCAACATCATCAACAAAACTGACATTTACACTTGCATCATTCGGATTAACCTTTCTCCTGCGTTTATATACAGGCATAAACACCGGTTCAATACCTGAGGTTGTCTGTGTCATCAGGCTTGTTGTGCCTGTCGGGGCAATGGTCAGGAGAGCGATGTTTCTTCTTCCGTATTTCAGCATGTCATGGTAAAGCTGTTCATCTTCATTCTTCAGACGCTGAATAAAAGGATTATCCTTTTCAAGGTGAGAATCATAAATAGAGAAAGATCCTCTTTCCCTTGCAAGGTATACGGAAGATCTGTAGGCTTCGATGGCCAGTGTTTTGTGTATCTCAATTGAAAAATCAATAGCATTTTCACTTCCATACCTCAAACCAAGTGCGGCAAGCATGTCACCTTCAGCAGTAATTCCTATTCCTGTCCTTCTGCCCTCCTCAGCCTTAATACGTATATTTTCCCATAGTCTTTTCTCAACTCTTTTAATTTCCTGTTCTTCAGGGTCTTTCTCAATTTTATCAATAATGGAGCCAATCTTTTCCAGCTCAAGGTCAATAATATCATCCATTATTCTCTGTGCATAATGAACGTGCTCCTTAAACATATCAAAATTAAAAATGGCCTTATCTGTAAACGGATTTTCAACATATCCGTAAAGGTTTATGGCAAGAAGCCTGCATGAATCATAAGGACATAAAGGTATTTCTCCGCAGGGATTTGTAGAAATTGTCTTATAACCCAGGTCGGCATAACAGTCAGGGACAGATTCCTTGATAATTGTATCCCAGAATAATATTCCCGGTTCGGCTGATTTCCATGCGTTGTGTATTATTTTATTCCATAATTTAATCGCATCTATTTCTTTTTTAACAACCGGGTTTTCGGAATATAAAGGGAATTGCTGTATATATTTATTGTTGTTTATAACTGCTTCCATGAAATCATTATCGATTTTAACCGAAACGTTAGCACCTGTTACTTTTCCCTTTTCCATTTTTATATCGATAAACTCTTCGGCATCAGGATGTTTTATTGAAAGGCTCAGCATTAATGCCCCCCTTCTTCCGTCCTGGGCCACTTCACGTGTTGAATTTGAGTACCTCTCCATAAAGGGAATAATTCCTGTGGATGTCAGGGCACTGTTCAGAACCGGACTACCTTTCGGGCGTACATGCGATAAATCATGCCCAACACCTCCGCGGCGTTTCATTAACTGGACCTGCTCCTGGTCGATTTTCAATATCCCTCCATAGGAATCGGCGGGTTTATCATTTCCGATAACAAAACAATTGGAAAGTGAGGCAATCTGGTAATTATTTCCTATGCCTGTCATTGGGCCACCCTGGGGCACTATATATTTGAAGTTTTTGAGTAATTCGAATATCTCATCCTCGCTCATCGGGTTGGGGTACTTCTTCTCAACTCTCGCTATTTCCCGTGCTATTCTTCGATGCATATCATCCGGATTCTTCTCGTATAATTTCCCTGAGGAGTCCTTCAGGGCATACTTGTTTATCCATACTGTAGCCGCCAGTTCATCGCCCTTGAAGTACTTAAGGGTACTATTCAACGCCTCTTCATAACTATAAGTTTTTTTCACGGTAGCGTTCAGAATTTTTCTGTTTTCTTCTATCTTTTTAAGCTTCTCGGAAGTAGTTTTTCTCGTTTTCAGTTCTTCAGTATGCATCGACTAGTTGTTTAAGAAGTTGGAAATATTTACGATAGTTTTTTTAGAAATAATGAAAGCAGGTCATGCAATTTAAAAATAGAATCAAATTTCTGCAATGTAAGAATATTTGTATTTATCAACATTTCGGACTATTTATTAACGCAGCATTTTAAGCAACTGATAAACTGATAATTGAATTAAAAGCCTCAAGTTTTATTACAAATCATATTAAAAAAATACAACAATTATGTATTTTTTTTATTAATAAAATACAAACATAAACTCTATATATCAAAGTTACTAATACTGACATTAATATTATAATAAAGCTATTTAATTTTAATATTAATTACTTAAGTATTATTATTTAAACATATCAGCTTAATTTATTAATTTTATGGCCTGGATGCCGAAGTGGCGGAATTGGTAGACGCGCATGACTCAAAATCATGTCTCTGCAAGGAGGTGCGGGTTCGATTCCCGCCTTCGGTACATTTAAAGAGGGACAGCGCCCTTTTTGTTCAGGGTGGTGTCCCTGGTATTAATGAAAAGTAATAAAATATGGGCGCTGTCCCTTCCCAAAATGAATAAGCACAATCCTATACATCCTTATGGAAAAAGGCAGAAACAGTTTGATAAACGCTACCTTGAAATGGCAAAGACCTGGGCACTGAATTCCTATTGCAAAAGAAGGCAGGTAGGCGCACTGATTGTTAAAGAAAAGATGATAATTTCTGATGGTTATAACGGTACTCCGGCTGGCTTTGAAAATCTATGCGAGGACAGTGAAAACAGGACCAAGCCTTATGTTTTGCATGCCGAGGCAAATGCGATAACAAAGGTAGCAAAATCAAACAATAGCAGTGAAGGTGCAACTCTATACATAACCTCGGCACCATGCATGGAATGTGCAAAACTTATTATCCAGTCAGGAATAAAAAGAGTGGTTTTCTGCGATAATTATCGTACGGACGATGGTATAAAGCTGCTTAAGCGAGCTGGCATTGAAGTTGTAAATCTGGAGGTATAAACTAAAACTTAGATGAAATATAAAAATACGCGCACTGCAATATATTATCCTATTATTCTGGCTTTTGCAATTGCAGTCGGGATACTTATCGGGAGATATTACAGAAGTAATTTTTCCGAGAAACGCTTTTATATATACCCGCGAGCTGACAAGCTAAACAGTATATTGAACTATATTGAAAAAGAATACGTTGATAAGATATCAAAAAAAGATTTAGTCGAAAAAACCATACCCAGGTTGCTTGAAGAGCTGGATCCTCATTCGCTGTATATTCCTGCAAAGGATTTGCAGAAGGTTAATGAGCCCCTCGAAGGTAATTTCACAGGCATAGGTATACAGTTTAATGTTCTGAATGACACCCTTGTTGTGATAAGTACAATAGCCAATGGGCCATCTGAAAAAGTTGGGATCCTGGCAGGGGACCGTATTATTAAGGTAAATGATGAAATAGTTGCCGGTGTGCAAATGCCAAGTGATTCAATTGTCAAAAGACTGAGGGGTCCGAAAGGTTCAAAGGTCAGTGTTGAGGTATTACGGAGGAATGTTGACGATTTGCTTCCTTTCAATATTATTCGGGATAATATTCCATTGTATAGCGTGGATGTCGGATATATGATTGAAAAGGATATAGGCTATATCAAGATAAATAATTTCTCTACTGCAACTGACCAGGAATTTATTACCACATTCAATGATCTAAGGTCACAGGGCCTGGAGAAGCTCATTCTGGATCTGAGAAACAATGGGGGAGGTTATATGGATGCCGCAGTAAATATTGCCGATCAATTTCTGGGAGATAAGGAGTTAATAGTATATACTGAGGGAAATGCCAGGGGAAGGCAGGATTATCATTCAAATCCGGGAGGTTTGTGTAAAGATATTGAGTTAGTTATTTTAATTGATGAGGGTTCTGCCTCGGCCAGCGAGATTCTTGCAGGGGCTATTCAGGATAATGACAGGGGACTTATTATTGGAAGACGTTCTTTTGGCAAAGGATTGGTACAGGAACAGAAACTAATGTCTGACAGCTCCGCAATAAGGCTGACAATAGCCAGGTATTATACGCCGACAGGAAGATGCATACAGAAACCATATGATAACGGACTATCAGAGTATATTAATGATTTGAATAACAGATATATAAGGGGTGAATTTTCAGTTGAAGACAGCATTCATTTAAATGATTCCCTGAAGTATATCACCCCTAAGGGTAAAACTGTATTTGGAGGAGGAGGTATAATGCCTGATATTTTTGTCCCTTTAGATACAACAGGAGTAACAGATTATTTGGTGGATGTCAGAAACAGGGGATTGCTATATAGCTTTGCCTTGCAATATGCTGATGACAACAGGTCTGACCTGGAGAAACTCGGAAGTCCGGAAAAATTTGTAAAATTCCTGAATAAAAGAAGTGTGCTTGATATTTTTATAAAATATGCGGCCAATAAAGGAGTGCCGCCAGTACCTTCCGAGATAAGAACTTCAGAGGAAATATTAAAAACACAGCTGTATGCCTATATTGCGCGCAATATAATTGATAACAAGGGATTTTATATGATAATTAAAGATATAGATAATACCTTGCAGGAGGCAATTAAAGTATTGGAGGACCCCCCAGATTAGCTATTATATATTTTATCTGCAGCAGATGTCTATTTCCTGTATCCGTAAACCGCCGTATCGCCAAGCTCTTCTTCTATTCTAAGCAATTGGTTGTATTTTGCCATTCTGTCAGAGCGGCTCAGTGAACCGGTTTTAATCTGTCCGGAATTTGTAGCTACTGAAATATCGGCGATCGTGGAGTCTTCAGTCTCACCTGAGCGGTGCGATGTAACAGTAGTATATCCTGCCCTGTGTGCCATTTCTATTGTATTGAGGGTTTCGGTTAATGTACCAATCTGGTTAACTTTAATCAGGATAGAATTGGCACAACCCATATCTATGCCCTTTTTAAGGAATTCGACGTTTGTGACGAAGTTATCATCACCAACAAGCTGGCATTTACTGCCCAGTTTATCTGTTAGGATTTTCCAGCCTTCCCAGTCATCCTCTGCCATTCCGTCTTCAATGGAATCGATTGGATATTTGCTAAAAAGTACGGCCAGGTAATCAGCCTGTTCCTCAGAGGTTCTTACAGCACCCTTTTCGCCTTCGAATTTTTTATAATTGTATTTGCCATTTTCATAAAACTCCGATGCGGCACAATCCAGAGCAATTGAAAGATCTCCGCCATCTTCTTTTTTCCCGGCTTTATAACCTGCCGCATTTATCGCTTTAAGAATAGAATCGAGTGCATCCTCAGTACCTGTCAGCTCCGGAGCAAATCCGCCTTCATCACCAACTGCCGTGCTTAGATTTCGTTCCTTTAATACTTTCTTTAATGAATGAAATACTTCTGATCCCATTCTCAAAGCTTCCTTAAAGCTAGGTGCTCCCACAGGGTGGATCATAAATTCCTGAAAGGCGATGGGTGCATCCGAGTGCGCACCGCCATTGATAATATTCATCATCGGTACAGGTAGTGTAACGGCATTGGTGCCGCCTATATACCTGTATAGGGGCATGTCATGGTACATAGCTGCAACCTTTGCGACAGCCAGTGATACACCAAGTATAGCATTTGCCCCCAGTTTACTTTTTGTTTTTGTGCCATCGAGAGCGATCATTTTTTTGTCAATGGCAACCTGGTCAAGCGCATTCATGCCAATAATTTCTTTGGCAATAATCCTGTTGACATTATCAACTGCCTTGAGTACTCCTTTTCCCATGTATCTATTCTTGTCTCCGTCCCTTAGTTCAAGGGCTTCATTTTCACCTGTAGATGCTCCTGAAGGAACTGCTGCTCGTGCAATGAATCCGCTTGCAAGAGAGACTTCCACTTCAATAGTAGGATTTCCACGTGAATCCAATATTTCTCGTGCATGTATGTTAGTTATTTGTCCCATAATTTGTATTAATTTTTGTGTTTTATCGAAGGTTCATTATTCTTTGTTTTTAGATTCTTCGGGTCCCTGTTTTTTTGTCTCCTCATTTTCTTCCCTGGTTTCTTCCTGACTCTCTTTTCCGGTGATATCTTCAGGCTCCTTTTCTTCTCCTGCCTCTCCGGTGTCGGTGAGGCTTCCGGTTTTTTCTTCGGCCTTTGCTTCACCTGAAGGTTCTTCCTTAAGATCTTCAACAGGTTCTTCCTTAAGATCTTCAACAGGTTCTTCCTTTATATCTTCGGGAGATACTTTTTGCTTGTCTTCCTCTTTTTCAGCAACAGTTCCCTTTTCATCAGTGGCTGCGGTTTCTTCAGCTTCTCCCGTTATGCCAGTTTCTGGCTTTTCAGGTACCTGCAATTCATCTGCAGCTTTTTTCCTGAAACCTCTGCGTCTGCGTTTTCCTGTTTTTATAGCAGCTTCGGATTTTGCAGTCAGCAGATTTTCATTATAATCTACAAGTTCAATAACGCACATATCTGCGTTGTCACCGAGCCTGAATCCTGTTTTTAGTATTCTGGTATATCCCCCGGGTCGATCGGCAATTTTGGGAGATATTTCCCGGAAAAGTTCAGTAACGGCTTCTTTACTTTGAAGATGACTGAATACTACCCTTCTTGAATGGGTTGAGTCATTTTTCGACTTTGTAATTAATGGCTCGACAAATGTCCTTAATGCTTTGGCTTTTGCTGTTGTTGTTTTAATTCTTTTATGCAAAATCAAAGATGCAGCCATGTTAGCAAGCATTGCCTTTCTGTGACCTTTCTTTCTACTTAAGTGGTTAAAACTTTTTCTATGTCGCATCTCAATGTTCTAAACAAATTAATTAATACTATTCTTTATCCAGTTTATATTTCGAGGTATCCATCCCGAATGTGAGATTCATGCTTTCAAGCAATTCATCCAATTCTGTGAGTGATTTCTTACCAAAGTTTCTGAATTTCAATAAATCATTTTTGTTAAACTTAACCAGATCGCCAAGTGTATCAACTTCTGCTGCTTTCAGGCAGTTTAATGCCCTTACTGAAAGATCCAGATCAATAAGTTTTGTTTTAAGCAGTTGTCTCATATGCAGCACTTCTTCATCAAATTCCTCCTGGGCAGATTTTTCATCAGATTCAAGAGTGATTTTTTCATCGGAGAACAACATAAAATGATAAATCAATATTTTAGCAGCTTCTTTTAATGCATCCTTGGGGTGTATTGATCCGTCTGTTTGTATTTCAAATACCAGCTTTTCGTAGTCTGTTTTCTGTTCCACCCTGTAATTTTCTATTGCATATTTTACATTACGTATAGGAGTGAATATAGAATCAATTGGAATTATTCCAAATTCTGCATCAAGAGGTTTATTTTCTTCTGAGGGTACGTAGCCTCTGCCTTTATTTATGGTAATTTCCATCTGCAGTTCAACATCTGGTTCCATATGACATATAACGTTGTCCGGATTAAGTACTTCAAAGCTGTTGAGAAAACGGTTCAGGTCACCGGCTTTGAATGTTTCCTGCCCTGTAATTGTCACAATGATTTTTTCATTATTAACGTCTTCAATAAGTTTTTTAAACCGGATTTGTTTCAGGTTCAGAATTATTTCAGTCATATCTTCAATAACACCTGTGATAGAAGAAAATTCGTGTTCTATTCCTTCCACCTTTATAGTAGTTATTGCATATCCCTCTAAAGATGAAAGCAGAATTCTTCTCAGGGCATTACCAATAGTAATGCCATATCCAGGTTCCAGCGGACGAAATTCGAATTTGCCGAATTTGTCGTCGGAATCAATCATTATTACCTTATCGGGTTTTTGAAATGCTAGTATTGCCATAAAAATGAATTATTATATAGATTATTTAGAATACAATTCAACTATCAATTGTTCTTTTATATTTTCCGGTATTTCTTCTCTTTCTGGCCTGTTGAGAAATTTACCAGCCATAAGGTCTTTATCCCATTCGAGCCATGAGTATGTACTTCTGTTGCCTGAAAGGGACTCTCTGATAGGCTGCATTTCTTTTGATTTTTCTCGTACTCCAATTATATCTCCGGATTTCAATATAAAAGAGGGGATATTAACGATCTCGCCATTAACAGTAATATGCCTGTGTGATACGAGCTGTCTGGCCCCTCTCCTCGTGGGCGCTATACCCAGCCGGTAGACCACATTGTCGAGGCGGGATTCGAGCAGCTGAAGCAATACTTCGCCAGTTATCCCTTTGCTTCTTGAAGCTTTTTCAAACAGGTTTAAAAATTGCCTTTCCAGTATGCCATAGGTATATTTTGCTTTTTGTTTCTCCTTCAGCTGTGTCCCGTATTCGGAGAGTTTTTTCCTTTTTCTGTTAATACCATGCATTCCGGGCGGATAGTTCTTTTTTTCAAAGCTCTTGTCCGCCCCGAATATTAAGTCTCCGAATTTTCTTGCTATTTTGGTTTTTGGACCTGTATATCTAGCCATTTAGAATATATTGTTAAGTTTTATAATTTATTGTTAAACACGTCTTCTGTTTGGTGGCCTGCATCCGTTATGGGGAAGGGGTGTCACGTCAACAATTTCAATAACCTCAATGCCTGAAGTATGGATAGTCCTTATTGCAGACTCTCTTCCGGCACCCGGGCCTTTTACAAATACTTTGACCTTTCTTAGTCCCATTTCATAAGCTGCTTTTGCACAGTCACCGGCAGCCATTTGAGCTGCATAGGGAGTATTCTTTTTTGAACCCTTGAATCCCATTTTGCCTGCTGATGCCCAGGAAATAACCTGACCCTGGTTATTTGTCAGTGATATAATTATATTATTAAATGAAGCATGAATATGAGCCTGTCCTACAGGTTCAATTTTTACAGCTTTTCTTCTTGATGTTCCTGTTTTCTTTGCCATATTAAAAGATTATTTGGTAGCTTTCTTTTTGTTTGCAACTGTTCTTCTCCTGCCTTTTCTCGTGCGTGCGTTATTCTTTGTGCTTTGTCCCCTTACAGGGAGGCCTATACGGTGCCTGATTCCCCTGTAGCATCCAATATCCATCAGGCGTTTTATATTCATCTGGACTGAAGACCGGAGCTCACCTTCAACCTTATACTTTTCATTCACTACTTTTCTGATATTACTTATTTGCTCATCTGTCCAGTCTTTCACTTTAATGTCTTTATCTACGCCTGCCTCCTGCAAGATTTTATTAGCGACACTACGTCCTATTCCATAGATATAGGTTAATCCTATTTCTCCTCTTTTATTTTTGGGTAAATCGACTCCAACTATTCTTGCCATGATTTAATATTTAATATTTTAGTTTATTAACATAATTATTAACCCTGACGTTGCTTGTACTTGGGGTTCTTCTTGTTTATGACATATATGCGTCCCTTCCTTCTTACTATTTTACAGTCGGTACTTCGCTTTTTTACTGATGCTCTAACCTTCATTTTTTTATCTGTTTATTATTTATATCTGAAAGTAATTCTGCCTTTAGTCAGATCATAGGGTGACATTTCGATTTTCACCTTATCGCCGGGCAGTATTTTTATATAATGCATTCTCATCTTTCCTGAGATATGCGCGGTTATAATATGACCGTTTTCCAGTTCAACTCTGAACATAGCATTTGACAATGCTTCCTTAATAATGCCATCTTGTTCAATTGAAGGTTGTTTAGTCATTATATTTAATTTATTAATAATTAGTTAATGTTTAATACATCTTCAATATATTCGAAAGTTGACAATTTTTCTGCTTTGTCTTTTTTGACAGCAACTGCCAGTTCATAATGAGCGGATGGTTTATTATCCGCAGTTCGTATTGTCCAGCCGTCTTTTTCCTGGACGATTTCTTTTTTGCCCATGTTGATCATCGGCTCAATACAAATAACCATTCCTGATTTCAGTTTTATTCCTTTACCTCTCCTTCCAAAATTGGGCACTTCCGGAGCTTCATGCAAATTTTTCCCCAGCCC
>Ga0315548_1002451_pt1 | contig 14417 bp, 12 predicted proteins | sample SalMarSW160110MG_2_FD_202540 | JGI IMG/M metagenome (GOLD analysis project Ga0315548, IMG submission 202540) | Salt marsh sediment microbial communities from the Plum Island Ecosystem LTER, Massachusetts, United States - Salt Marsh Sediment SW1601-110 ...
CAGAACCTATCCGTCATACCTGCGATATAATCGCATACCGTCCGCTGAAGGCCTTCTTTGTCTATAAATCGTCGGAAATAGCCGGGCATCAATTCCGGTTTTTGGCAGAGCATCTTAAAAAGCTGCTCAAGCCATTTTTTAACCTTATCAGCCGTTTGGAGCAACGATTTGTGCTCATAAAAGTTCGCCAGCAGGAATTTTTCCAGTTCGGCAAGCTCGGCTTCGCTTTCGGCTGAGAGCACGATTAAATTTTCGCCAGTTTTGTAAACATCGCTGATTGTTCTTATGTTGCCTTCGGCAAGCGCTTTTTTACTTGCTTCTATACAGTCGCTGACAAGCTTATCAATAATCGCCTTTGCAGTCCTTGTACTGCGGATGAATCGGTCGTCAATTGAATCGGCATTGATTCGACGTTGTGCTTCGGTAACAATTTGAATTTTTTCTAATTGTTTTTCTGTTATCAGTCCCGCTCGCATACCATCTTCGAGGTCGTGGCAGTTATATGCGATACGGTCGGCAATATCGGCAACCTGGCCTTCAAGCGAGCACGCGTAGCACGGGCTTCCAGCCCGTGAAGGCACGGCCAAGATGGCCGTGCTACAATTTGGTTTATCGTATGTGCTTCGGTGCTTGGCCAGTCCCAGGCGGGTCTCGTACATAAGGTTCAGGCCGGGAAAATCCGGGTACGGATGTTCGAGCAAATCGACGATTCGCAGGCTCTGCCGGTTGTGCTCGAATCCGCTGAAATCGTTCATCAAATCGTTTAAGGCCGTTTCGCCGGCGTGGCCGAAGGGAGGATGGCCTAAATCATGTGCCAGACATATTGCCTCGGTCAAACTGACATTTAGCTGAAGCCGGCTTGCGATGGTCCTTCCTATTTGTGCCACTTCGATGCTATGCGTAAGGCGCGTGCGGTAATAATCGTCCAGGCCAGGCATGAAGACCTGCGTTTTGCCTTCCAGGCGCCTGAAGGCGGAACAATGGATTATGCGGTCACGGTCACGCTCAAAGTCCGAGCGGTATGGGTGGGGCTTTTCGCTGAACTTTCTGCCCCGGCTGGACTTTTCATTAACCGCATAACAGGCAAGTTTGTCGGACATATTTGTTATCTCGAGGATGCGTTTATGCGTAGATGAGTTGATGCGTCCACTCATACACACATCTACTCATTGGCTCATCTACTGTTTTATAATCCCGGCAGATTATGTTCTTTACTTATTTGTTTTAACAGCTCAAGAAGCTCGGTCAAACTTTGACCGATGACATCGGTATCGGTGCATACGTTCATAAAGTTGGTATCCCCATCCCATCGAGGCACGATGTGAATGTGCAGGTGGCCGGGCAGGCCTGCTCCGGCGCATCTGCCGAAATTCATCCCGACATTAAAGCCGTGAGGTTTTATCGCTAGTAACAGGGCTTTTTGCGATTCTCTGACTAATTTAATCATCTCCATCAGCTCCTCGTCGGTTGCCTTATTAAGGTCCGGGATATGCCGGGCTGGTGCTATCAGCAGATGGCCGTTGTTGTAGGGATAGCGATTTAGTACCACGATGCTCCTATCTGTTCGCCACAGTACCAGATTTTTGTCGTCATCCTGAGGATTTTCCCGGTTTTGGCAGATGAAGCAATCGCTTTTTTCACTTAGGCCCTGAATATAATTAATCCGCCATGGCGCCCATAGATTCTTACGTTCCAATGTGTAATTACCTCATTTATGGTTATTGGTTACTGGTTATTGGTTCCTCTTTACATTTGCGCAGGTACTTGATATATCCGTTTAGCTTCTTTAAGACGCTATATGCTTCTTCCTTCAGTTTATTTAATCGTTCCAAATCGGCATATTTTTCGTCTATACATACATTGAAGTCATCGATTAACTCTTTGAGTGAACCTCTTGCCTGCCGTAAGAATTGGATGTTTTCCTGGTAATGAAATCTGCCGTGACCTTCAGCGATGCAATTAGTCAAGGAAAGCGAAGCGCGACGCATTTGATTTTGTAAATTGTACTTTTCAAATTCTGGTAGTTCCCTAGCTAAACTATATGCTTTTATTCTTAGCTCTCGTGCAAATTTATATACTTCTAAATCTTCGAAAGTCCTATATTCTGGTCTTCTCTCGCTTCCCATATCCGTTACCAGTTACAAATTACAAATCACCAGTTACCAACTATCTGATAAGCTGCATTTTGAAATTTTGCTTCATAGTTATTATTGGCTTTACATTGAGACCAAAAGGAATAGAGGCCTGTAATTGAACCTCATACTGCTGGTTGCTTTGTTCTATTCGCCCCGCATCGATATTGAACAGCTCCTCGCCCTGGCCCTGCAGTTGAATAATTTTATAGCCCCTGAGGAAACCGAACGTCCCACGCATTTGCATTGAGCCGGAATAAGGCATTGGCGGCCAATTGGCCGAAACCGATTCAGCAGGCGAATAAGAGCTTTTTATAACAGCGAGCCGTCCTTTGTCACTCTGCCGGATTTCATCAAGCGTGTATTCAACCTCTCTTGCTCTTCGCATCACCATCGGCCCGGGAACAGGTAGTTTGGATTTCCAGCTTTGACCGGCTGATACTCCTTCAGTAGCTTTTTCAATGCTGGCAACCGAATTCCATAAGAACCATTGAGTGCTGGAAAAATCGCCAATCATATCAGGTTCTTTAATTCTTCCTCTGCCGGTGCCTGGTAGAAACGCCTTTTCACCAACCTCTTTGATTAACGCAGCTAATTGCGAATAGTCCTCTATTATGCCCGTAGGACCGACGGTAAACGTGAAAGTCTTGCCTCGAAGACTTTCTACAGCATCTCCTCGTGAGCCTTTGCTTCGCTTTGTCCTTACGGATTCGCAGGTTGCCTTGATAGTCGTAAGGCCGAACGGATTTACTTCGATAGGTGTGTATGAAACGACCATTTCCATCGACTCGGATGTTTTTTCGTTGGAGCTTCTACCTCGCTTGGCCTGTTTCTTCTCCGGGTCCCAATCAAGGCTAACATCTCTGCTAGAGGTAAACTTATATCTTAGAGTCTCCCCATCCTGGAAATCTACTGTTAATAATTCTTTTCCTGCTGCTAATAGTTTCTTTTCCTTAGTCAGCAGATTTTCCTGCTCGGCTCTCGGCTCACATCCCGCAAGAACAGCCATAGCAACAGCCAAGAAAATAAATGTTGAGCCTGCCTGCCCTGAGCGTAGTCGAATGGGTCGAACCATTCTCAAATTTACTCCTTTTTATTTGCCACTAAGACACGAAGGCACTAATTTTTTTTAACTTTTATTTTCTTTGTGACTTCGTGGCTATCTTCTTTCTAATCAATTTTTCGGACTTCGTCAGGCTCCGCCCTGACGAGCTCGATGTGGTAGAAATTAATAGCGGTCATCCTCAGCGTAGCAGGCTGGCCCTGGGTTTCCGGCCCGGCAGCCGGGTCCACTGCAATCCATTCCGACTGCAGTTTTTCAAAATACTCTTTGACCTTGCCGGAATTTAAATCCAGCTTTAATTCGCCCGTGTATTCTTCGGTATTGTCGAACATTTTTGAGAAGATGCCCATTGCCTGCTCCTGCTGCTCTCCCGATGTTTCTGCGGATGGAATCGCGCTCATCTGGACTAATGCTATCCGGCGGTTATCCACATCCTCGACTTTCTTCAGCGTGTAGATTCTTTCGTAGGATTTAGAGCCCATCATACCAAAATTAAAGGGTTTTAGATTGTTCCAGTTGTCACCTGGACGTAACTGGTGTTCGCCGGTAACCGGCATAGCCGGGATTGTGTGACGCAGCTTGATTGCCTCTGGTTTAAGCAACATTAAAGCGTCTTTGTTAGCTGAGGAGCCGCCCCGAACACTTGCTTGCGCCTGGTTACAATCGATAATCTTTGAAACTTCACCTTCAGGAGTAATTTCTATGGTATAACTTTGCCCGATTAGCTTATATAAAGAGCTATTTTGGTCTCTTTTTCTGGAGCTGTCGAAGTTCACAGTAATATTGTCTCTGACTCCAGCTAAATACTTCAGCTTATCTATCGTTATCTTTGCAACTGCGTTGCCTTGAGCATCGACACTTTGTATCTGCTGAGTAAAAGTGAGCTCGGCACGATTGCTGGTGGTACCTCCCTTGAACTTGCCGTCATCCAATAAAGCCCCTTCCCCTTTAATATTCCTCTGGGCCTCTGTAGTTACTTTATAGGCTGTTGAATCGCCCTCGGAAAATTTCAATGCCAGCAGGATATCACCCGGGGTTTTCTGCTGTGGCTCGACCTCCGCTCGTTGCTCCTCGGATGACGGAGAACGGACGACCCGGGCTTCGCCTTCGGCTATGCCGTGGCGGGCAGGCGACGGACGTGGTTCTACCTGGACCTTTGCCTCTTCGCCGGAAGGGCGGCAACCCATCGTGAAAGATAATAAACAAACTATGGTAACCAAAAACCGGCTGAAAAATTCGGTATTTCTCATTTTTCAATCTCCATAATTATAAGTGAGCTAAAGTGAACTAAAGTTGAAAGATAATCCATAACTTTAGACACATTGAACCATTCGATGCTACTCTGCCCCCGCTCTCCTGTCAGGGATGGCCAAGTCCATTGCCCCTTAGGGGCTGCGGGGGCTACGAAGCACAAGTTTATAATTATATATCGGCAAATGAAAATGACAAGTGATTTTTTATATTAGCCACAAAGACTCGAAGGCACGAAGATTTGGACAGGATAACAGGATTGATAAAAATATATTAACCGCGGATTAACACTGTTGGTATTAGACACGGATTCCACCTTCGCTAAAGCTTCCGACTTCGCTTGCGCTACGCCAGACAAGTCGCAGGGCAGGCACCACGGGCAGGACGCCAGCCTAAATATTCGTCGCCGTTCCCGTCTTCGTTTCACTACGCCGCGGTAAACCGGCGACGGCTAAACAAACCACGGCGGTGGGGTAAAGACCCCACCCTACGTTATTTTTCTTTGTCTTTTTTTGATTATCGGTTAAAATCAGCCGTGAAGACACGGCCAAGATGGCCGTGCTACCTTTGGAAGCTCGTGTTACATATTGGAGAAACGAATTATGAGAAGCGATACGGTCAAAAAGGGATTTCAGAGGACCCCACACAGGGGTCTGCTTCGAGCCTGCGGTCTTACTGATGCCGACATTGACAAACCATTTATCGGTATTGCCAACAGCTTTTGTGAAATAGTGCCTGGCCACGTTCACTTGAACAAAGTGGCTCAGGTTGTAAAACAAGCCGTCCGCGAGGCCGGCGGAACGCCTTTTGAATTTAATACAATAGCAGTCTGCGACGGCGTTGCCATGGGACATACCGGTATGAAGTATTCACTGGCCTCACGCGAGATTATCGCCGATTCCGTAGAAACTATGGCAAGAGCTCACTGTTTTGACGGCCTTGTCTGCATTCCAAACTGCGACAAAATCATACCGGGAATGCTGATGGCGGCGGTTCGGCTGAACATCCCAACGATTTTTGTATCCGGCGGACCGATGGCTGCCGGAAAAATGAAAGACGGCAGGGCAGTTGACCTTATCAGCATATTCGAAGGCGTTGCGCAATTCAACGCCGGCAAAATCGATGAGGCCCAATTAAAAGAGCTTGAATGTACTGCCTGCCCGGGCGAAGGGAGCTGCTCAGGTATGTTCACCGCCAATTCGATGAACTGTCTTTGCGAGGCGATTGGGATGGCCCTTCCCGGTAATGGTACTATCCTGGCAATTAACCCAGAACGGCAGCAGCTTTATAAAGCAGCAGGTAAGCAGATTATGAAGCTGATTGAGAAAGACATTAAGCCGCTGGATATAATCAATGAAAAATCGCTGGATAATGCCCTTGTTCTGGATATGGCAATGGGCGGCTCAACAAATACCGTCCTGCATACGCTGGCCGTCGCCAGCGAAGCCGGCATCAAATACGGCCTTGAGCGTATAAACGCAATCTCAGCCAAATGCCCAAATATCTGCAAGGTCTCCCCATCAAGCAAGTTCCACATGGAGGACGTCGATGCCGCCGGCGGTATAAGCGCGATACTGAAGGAAATCAGCAAAATTGCCAATCTACTTAATAGTGACTGCCTGACTGTAACCGGTAAAACACTTGGTGAAAATATTGCTAATGCCGAGATAAAAAATCAAGAGGTTATTCATTCTCTTGATAATGCGTACTCAAAGAAGGGTGGGTTGACCATTCTAATAGGTAATCTTGCTCCCAACGGCGGCGTGGTAAAAATAGCGGGAGTCGCTGCTGAAATGCTAACTCATACCGGCCCAGCCGTTATTTTCGAAAGTCAGGAAGATGCCTGCGATGGTATCCTGACCGGCAAGGTAAAACAGGGCGATGTCGTTGTTATCCGTAACGAAGGCCCCAAAGGCGGCCCCGGAATGCAGGAGATGCTCAGCCCCACAAGCTATATTATGGGTGCCGGCCTGGGTGAATCTGTTGCGTTGATTACAGATGGCAGATTCAGCGGTGGAACCCGGGGCGCCTGTATCGGCCATATAAGCCCCGAAGCAGCGGTAGGGGGGCCAATCGGATTATTAAAAGATGGTGACATCATCGAAATCGACATCCCAAATAACAAAGTAAGCGTAAAGCTGTCTGAAAAAGAGTTGGCCGAGCGAAAGAAACAGTGGAAACCGCCAAAGCCGAGAATAACAAAGGGCTACCTTGCCAAGTACGCCTCGATGGCAACCAGCGCCGATACCGGAGCAGTTCTGAAGTGGTAAACATTTGATGATTTAGCGTCACCTATGGTAATCCAACCTTGTAAAGCAGCGTTGATACGAAATGAAAGAGCAAGACTCGCGATAACAACTTGAAGACATCATTCTATATTTATTGTTTCGCCGGGTGCCATTACCGTTACTTCGCATTGAGCCATTTCGGCGAACTGGTCGGCGTCACTTCGGCTGCCTACAATGTCGCCCCAATGATACGGTATGGCTTGTTTCGGTTTTATATGTCCTGTGGCCTCAGCAGCATCTTTGACGTCCATAGTGTAAGTGCCTCCCACAGGCAAAAGTGCAATATCAATATCTTTAAGGGCCTTCATTTCAACCGTCAGGTCGGTATCGCCGGCGTAATAAATCCGCTTTGAACCGGCCTCGATTACAAATCCCACCCAATTATTTGATTTTGGGTGGAACTGCTTGACGGGATTATATGCGGCTATAGCACTTATGCTAATGCCCTCCATTTCGATTTTTTGGCGGGGCTTAATTATCTGGCCATTACCGTACTCTCTAATGACATCAACCGGGGCGATTAGTTTCGTATCAGGGCCTGACACTTTGGCAATGTCCTCAGCAGAATAGTGGTCATAATGACTATGGCTGACAAGGATTATTGTGGCGTCTTTGGGTGAGCCCTTTAATTTCCAGGGGTCGATGTATATAACTGTGTCGTCGTGACGGAGCTTAAAACTTGCATGGCCCAGCCATTGTAAGCTGATACTCATAACTGCCTCCTTTCTCTTCTTTCCGTTGCCTTCATTAGAGCTTTTTCTTTTTGCATCTGCTTATACAATATCAAAGTTCCGCATTTGTTGAAATGAAAAACTATATTTATCCGCCAAAGCGATGGAGGTATCACGGGCTCAGCCCATGGGGCTCCATTATGTAATCAGGCTTGGCCGGCTCTAATATCCGGCAGTAACCAATAAAAAAGCCCCGCCGAAAGGCGGGGCTTCTGGCTTTCACCATTAATGCACACTAAGATTTAACTCAGCATGGGCGCACGTTGGTAGCTTCAGGTCCTTTTCTGCCTTGTGCGACCTCGAACTCTACCGCCTGGTCGTTTTGAAGAGACCGAAATCCCTCTGCCGCAATGTTCGAGTGATGGATAAATAAATCCTCACCGCCATCATCGGGGGTGATAAAACCAAACCCCTTCCTTTCATTGAACCATTTTACTGTACCTTTACTCAACTTTGTTCTCCTTCGGCCTTGTTGGCCCGCATAAAGATTCCCTCATCTTTTACCAGGGGTATACTTTGAGGGAAAAAAGAATACTCCTTGACACTTAACATTACTGCTAAAAAAGTTACCAAAGCACCCGTCCTTTGTCAATAAAGTAATTTGAACGACTTGATACCTGAAGTTCGGGAGCGGAAATTATTCGCATCGGACAATTCACACATTGATATTGATATAGTCTTTACTTTCCTTGCCTAGAAAAACACCAGGAATATGCTAAACGGAATACGCAAGGTTTATGGCTTACAGCCTAGTTTTAAGGCAGTCTTTCATAAAGCAGCAGTCGGTGTTTGAGCATTGGCCGTTTGAGCGGCCAAAGCACGGTGTGCAACCCTCTGCTGTCTGGATGGCATGGATAAGCTCCGGCTTTTTCATTTTCCCTGGAGTTATCCCAAGATAGTTTGCCTTTGCTTTGATTTCCGACATACTAACGCTTTTTCGAGCTACTATTGTTGCAGGCATTTTTTGTCTCCTTATATTCGCCTAATTTGGGCTTACGCCCGATTATGGATATCGACATATAACCGCTATAGATTATCTTAATTTTTGTCATATCGCCAATTAATCCAGCTGAATTTCCGCCTTGGCAAGATATCCAGTTACTATATATTCGTTAAATTAAGCCTGAAAATATAAAAAAAGTGCCAAAAAACTTTGGCTTTTATGCCCTTTAGTATTATTGTCTATTTTCTCGGACTTTCGTGACCAATTATTGTATTTAATGGAACGATGGATTTAATTCTCGATATGCTGCTGTAGCGAAAGAATTTGTACGTAAAATTATGATACCGAGTATATTGCTTGTAAATCCGCCGATTTATGACTTTGCTGCGTATGATTTCTGGCTAAAACCCTATGGCCTGCTTAGCATAGCAGGGTATCTGCGCGGAAAAGCCGAATTTACTTTGTTTGATTATCTCGACCGCCTGCACCCTTTTGTTGCGAGGCAGAAAAGGCTCGAATCCGACCAATGGGGCCGAGGCCGGTTCTATTGCGAACAGATACCTAATCCATCCTGTTTAGAAGAGATTCCACGATACTTTAGACGATTTGGTTTACCTCGTAGAATGTTCAGGGATTTTCTGACGCAGCAAAGAAAAGTCGATTTTGTCCTTGCCCAAACCACAATGACTTACTGGTACCAGGGTGTAGTAGAAGTTATTGAGGATGTTCGCGATGCCTTGCCGCAGGCGAAAATTATTCTCGGTGGTAATTACGTAACGCTTTGCAATAATCACGCACAAAAATTAGGAGCGGATTTTTTAGTTCAGGGTGTAAATCTTGAGCCGCTCTGGAAATACCTGGAAATCACGCCGGATAAAAATGAGCCCGCATTATGGGAGGCGTACAAAGAATTGAAAGTCGGTATCTTAAAATTAAGCGAGGGCTGCCCCTTTAGCTGCACTTACTGCTCGGTGCCGAAAGTTTATGGCCGATTCAAAGCAAGGCCTTTGGAGCGTTCTTTAGCGGATGTGGAGCTCTTAGTGAAGCTGGGCGTTAAGAATATTGCCTTTTACGATGACGCTTTGCTATTTGAGGCAGACAAAGTGCTTGTGCCGTTTTTGAATGAGGTTATAAGGCGTAATATAAGAGTTAACTTTCACTGCCCGAATGCTCTTAACGCACGTTTTGTCACAAAAGAGTCGGCAGAACTTATGGTACGAGCTGACTTTAAGATGTTCTATCTTGGTTTTGAGAGCGCATCTTCTGCCTGGCAAAGGCGTACCGGCTCAAAAGTTTTCTGCGATGAGCTTTCACAGGCCGTCAAGTATCTTACTGCTGCAGGAGCCGAGCCGCAAAATATCACAGCTTATCAAATCCTCGGTCATCCACACGGTGACATTCAGGAATTGGAAGAATCGATGCGTTTTGTAAATGAGCTGGGTGTTCGCGGGATGTTAGCGGATTTTTCACCGATTCCGTCAACGCCCGACGGTGAGTTTTGCCGAAAGTGGGTGGATATGGATGAGCCGCTGTTTCATAATAAGACCGCCTTTCCAATTATCCTTCTGGGCTTAGATGCAACAAACCGCCTAAAAGACCTCCAGCGGCGACTGAACAGAAAGCTGCCTTCAGAAGCAACAGATTAACGGCGGAATGAACGGTCTTTCGGACTTTCGAACACGGTTTATGACAGGGCAATTAGTCCTACTTTCTTATTGATTTTCTTGGTTATTTCCATTGCCCACAGTGGAAAAGAGGAGATGCCGACTGCCAGAAGCCAATCAAGTACTACCAGCGGTTCGGTCTTAAATACTGTCTGGAAGAACGGCACATAAACCACCATCATCTGTAACAAAAATGATATTCCTGTTGCAAGAACCAGACTTTTATTGGTAAATATCCCTATCTTAAATAAAGACCTGGTTGCACTGCGACAGTTAAATGCGTGGAACAACTGGCTGCAAGCAAGTACCACAAAGGCGGCTGTTCTTGCACGTTCTATACTCCCTTTTTCCACAAAAAGAACGAAGCTAAAAGCCAGAAGACTGCATACGGCGATGAAAGAGCCCTGAGCCAGCAACAAGAACACTCTTTGTTTGGTAATCATACCTTCGTTGGGGTCTCGCGGGGGTCGCTTCATTATATCAGATTCTTTTGGGTCAACCCCCAGGGCAAGCGCGGGTAAGCCATCGGTTACCAGATTAACCCAGAGTATTTGAATGGGAAGTAAAGGAAGGGGCAGGCCTATCAGAGAAGAAACAAACATGACCAGAACCTCACCGGTATTACAAGAGAGCAAATAATGAATAAACTTTTTTATGTTATCGTATATTCCTCTTCCTTCTTCGACCGCTGCTACAATAGAGGCAAAGTTGTCGTCTGTAATGACCATATCTGAGACTTCTTTCGTAACATCAGTACCGGTTATTCCCATTGCCACGCCGATGTCGGCTTCTTTCAATGCGGGAGCGTCATTTACACCGTCGCCGGTCATTGCAACGACCTCATTATGTTTACGCCAGGCGCGCACAATTCTTAGCTTATGCTCCGGTGAAACGCGGGCGTAAACAGGGGTATTCTTTACCTGGTTTTTAAGCTCCTCGTCATCCATCTTATCCAATTCTTCTCCGGTCAGGGCCAGGGAATCCTTTTTGAAGAAACCAAGCTGTCCGGCGATAGCCACTGCTGTATTTTTGTGGTCACCTGTAATCATTACTGTTTTGATGCCGGCGGTGTCGCACTTACGCATTACATCTTTGGCTTCTTCTCTCGGTGGGTCGGTCATAGCGAAGAGCCCGACAAAAATCAGGTTCTTCTCGACCAAAGCCGCCTGCTGTTTGTCAGGAATCTTATCCAAATGTCTGTATCCGACCGCTAAAACCCGCATCCCGCTGGAGGCCAATTCGTCATTTACCGAAAGTATCTTCTTTTTATCGAGCGAGTCTAACGTTTTGACGGTGCCGTCTTGTTCGAGTTCCGTGCAATCATCCAGGAACACATCAGGAGCACCCTTAACAAAGGCGGTTAGCTTGCCATCGTTTTTCCGGATGATGGTCATCTTTTTTCTTTCGGAGTCAAAGGGAATCTCGTCCTGGAAGACCCACTGTTTCTCCAGCTCGTTTTTCCACAGGCCGAATTTGGCTGAGGAGGTCAGAATCGCTGCTTCGGTAGGGTCACCTGATATTTTATAACCACTGTCGCTTTTTTCTAAATGAGCCCCGTTACACAGAACGCCGCAAAGCAGACTTTTATTTAAATCCGGATACTCATCTGGATTGACAGGTTTGTCATTGAGCAGAAACTCTCCTGTGGGTTCGTATCCGATGCCGGTTACCTTAAATAGTTCTCCGCCGGCAAAAATCATCTGCACGGTCATTTCATTTTTAGTTAAGGTGCCGGTCTTATCCGAGCATATAACGGTTGTGCAGCCGAGCGTTTCGACCGAAGGGAGTTTTCTTATAAGCGCATGTCGCCTGACCATTCTTTTAACACCCAAAGCCAGGGCGATGGTAACGACCGCTGGTAGCCCTTCAGGTATGGCAGCAACGGCCAAACTGACGGCTGTAAGAAATACATCGATAATTTTTCCGCCCCGCAGCCATCCCAGCACAAATATTGCCGCTACCAGAACAAAACACAAATATACAATCCATTTTCCGAACTGCTCCAGCTTTTTCTGCAAAGGCGTGGTCTCCCGTTTAATTTCCTGGACCATCTCTGCAATCCTGCCGAGTTCGGTGTGCATACCGGTTTCAACTACGAGGGCTTGTGCTTTTCCGGAGGAAACCGATGTTCCCATATAGACAATGTTTACCCTGTCGGCCAGAGGGACCTGCTTTTCCTTCAGCGCAAATGTGGTTTTTGCAACAGGGGTGGATTCTCCGGTAAGACTTGCTTCCTGGACAGTGAAGTTAGAGGTAAGCCAGACGAGCCGGCTGTCAGCGGGAATATTATCGCCGGCCTCCAATTCAATGACATCTCCGGGAACCAGGTCTGAAGAAGGGATAATATTGTGTTGGCCATCGCGAATGACCCTAGATGTGGGGCTGGATAGATTTCGCAAAGCAGCGAGGGATTTTTCTGCACGGTATTCCTGAATGAAGCCCAGGATGGCATTTAAAATCACAATTGCGATTATGGCCAGCGCATCAGTCCATTCTTGCAAAAGACCTGAGACCAATGCCGCAGCAATAAGCACCCAGATAATAAAATCCCGGAACTGCCCAGCGAAAATGCTTAGAGGCGATGGGCCTTTTTTCTCTTTTAATTGATTGGGACCATATTTTTCTAATCTGGTTGCGGCCTGGTCATCGGTAAGTCCGGAAGATAAATCGCTATCGAGCGAGCCAACCGCTTCTTCGATATCTAACTGCCACCAGGTATTCATTGGTCCTTCCTTATATTTGAGCACGCTGGTACATTTTAGCAGATAAATATAACAACTTTTCGCGATGAAGGGAATAAGCTTTTGATATGACCCTAAGAGAATTTATCCTCGGCTGTGCGGAATTAGCAACAATCCCAACAGCATCGTGGCCTTTATGAGATAAACCGCCTAAAAGACCTCCAGCGAAAGCTAAATCGCAACCTACCAAAACAACAGCCGAGTTGATTTTTAACCACCAATCCTGTATATTATTCCTTTGGTTATGAATACTCAAACTGAACACATTAAAAGCTCTGATTGGCCATATGTGCAAGTACTGCATGGTGAGAGAAGATATAAATGCTTAAGATTGTAATAGTGTCTGCTTGTATATTTGTTTTCGCCATTTTAATGTCAATGGTAGGCCGGGGAGGCGGCAATTTTTATGTGCCGATACTGATAGCGTCCGGTGCTTCGATGAATGCCGCTGCGACAAGTGCACAACTGATTTTGCTGACAACAGCTATTGCTGCCACGTTGGTTTTTCACAAGCACAAAACCGTTGATTGGAAACTGGCACTTGTAATAGACCCTCCGACAGATATTATGGCTTTTGTCGGTGGTTATTTTGCGCATTATTTTGCAGGGTGTTATCTAAAATTTCTTTTTGCCGGCCTTTTAGTTTTGGCGGCTTTTTTTATGTTAAAACCGGTTAGAGAACATATCCTACACGCTAAAAAACGTTTTGGCTATTGGAACCGCTGCTTTGACGAATATAAATATAGTGTAAATCTCTGGGCTGCGATTCCGTTTACCGCTGCGGTGGGTTTTTTCGCAGGAATGGTCGGGATTTCGGGAGGCTCGTTCAAGATACCGCTTATGGTATTAGCTTGCGGTGTTCCAATGAGGGTAGCTGTTGGTACTTCTTCAACTATGGTAGCGGTGACAGCTTTGATGGGATTTGCCGGACACACAATCGCAGGCGACTTCAATTTCCGATGGAGTATTCCTTTGGTTTGCGTCGCTGTAATGGGCGGTCTATTAGGGGGTCGAATTTCTGTTAAAACAAACCCCGAACGGCTAAAAAAAATATTTGCTTATACAACATTAGCCGCAGCGGTTTTTGTGATTGCCAATGCGCTTTTATCGAAGTAACTGCGCTATGATTATGAGCATTCGAACCATACACATTAAGACTTTTGGTTTCTCCCGCAGTTTTGCCCCAGCAAAAGTAAACGCGGGGACACCTGTGTTTAGGTTCGGAGGCACACTATGAAAGTATGCCTCCGAACCTACGGGTGCCAGATGAACAAGCTGGATTCGGCTCTCGTATCCGCTGCGCTCAAAGAGGGTGGGTTTAAAATAGCCGAAAGTGAAAAAGAGGCGGATGCGGTTTTGATAAATACCTGTTCCGTGCGTGAACATGCGGAAGAGAGAGTTTTTTCGCATCTCGGACATTTGAAACATATTAAAGAGAGCCGGCCTGAGCTGGTCGTGGGCGTTTTCGGTTGTATGGCGCAAAGACTCGCAGGAGAATTATTAAATCATCCTGCAATTGATATTGTGTGCGGGCCGGGACAGATACCACAACTCGTCAAATACGTCAAAGACGCACTTTCACAAAAGAGAAAACAACTTGCGGT
>Ga0315548_1002455_pt1 | contig 14394 bp, 12 predicted proteins | sample SalMarSW160110MG_2_FD_202540 | JGI IMG/M metagenome (GOLD analysis project Ga0315548, IMG submission 202540) | Salt marsh sediment microbial communities from the Plum Island Ecosystem LTER, Massachusetts, United States - Salt Marsh Sediment SW1601-110 ...
TAGAAAAGGCCGTTGAGTATTACAAAAAAATCATTTTCAAATTTTTAACCTGATTTTTAGTGGCATGTTAGGAAAGAAAGTGTTTGCGAGAAGGTGATTTATGCGGAGAAAAGATAAACAAATAAATGATATTACTGCCATTGAAGATATACTGAGCAGGGCCACGGTGTGCAGGCTGGGTTTATGTGAAAACAATCAGCCTTATGTAGTTCCGCTCAGCTTTGGTTATAAAGACAATACGTTGTATTTTCATTGTGCCGGGCAAGGCAAAAAGTTGGACATCCTAAGAAAAAATAATAATGTTTGTTTTGAGATCGATATAGACTGCGAGATCATAAAAGCTGACCAGGCGTGTGACTGGGGGATGAAATACAAAAGCGTTATCGGCTTCGGAAAAGCGGTATTCGTAGAGGACGCTGAATCGAAGCGGGAGGCACTGAATATTATTGTACAAAACTATTCGGAAGGTGTTTTTGACTATTCAGAAGAAGATGTTAAGAAAACTGTGATTATAAAGGTTGAAATAGAAAGTATGACAGGGAAGAAGTCGCATTAAGGAAGTTTGAAGATGGAGCGATACAAGATAGATTTTAAATCGATGGCGTGGGAAACACCGGCAGACGGTATTAGATTCAAGAGTTATGAACAAGACAGCAGGAAACTGCGTTTGGCAGAGTTTACAAAAGAATTTGTAGAGCCGGATTGGTGTGCTAAAGGGCATATCGGATATGTCCTGGAAGGTCAAATAGAAATAGACTTCAGCGGAAAAACAATTGTATTTGGCCCAGGTGACGGGGTCTTTATCCCCGCAGGCGAGAAACACAAGCACAAAGCTAAAGTTCTTACTGATATAGTGAAAATAATCTTAGTGGAAGACGTCTAACTTTTAGCTGTGAGATTAAGAGACTATGCTAAAAATTTTTCCTGCGGAAACAAACGAAGATATTGAGTTGGCGAGGGATCTTTTTGAGGAGTATGCTGATTCTTTAGGGATTGATCTTGGTTTTCAGAATTTTGAGGAAGAGTTAGCTAATCTCCCCGGCTGTTATGCTCGGCCGGATGGTTGTATTTTACTTGCCAGATATAATGAAGAAATTGCCGGATGTGTAGCACTTAGAAAACTGAGTGACGGTATATGTGAGGGGAAAAGACTATATGTAAGACAGAGGTTTAGAGGCTTGAAGATAGGCAGAAAATTAGTAGAAGCTATCGTTGCAGAAGCTCGAAAAATTGGTTATACCCGTATGCGAGGAGATACACTTGCTTCAATGACGGCTGCTCAAGCGTTATATGCGTCCATTGGGTTTAAGCAAATCAAACCCTATTATTACAATCCGATAGAAGGTACGGTATTTATGGAAATTGAGTTATAACTGTATAATTTTGGACAGGGCAAAAATGAATTGCAGTATATCGATGGGGACAGACGATTAATAAAATATGTCTTACATTGAGGCGATTTTAGCACTATTTGCGATTGTTGACCCGATAGGTAACATTCCAATACTGCTCAGTGTCGCTGAGCATACGCCAAACGGACAAAGTCGAAAGGCCTTCAACACCGCAGTAACCGTTGGCGTTCTTATCCTCCTGGTTTTTTCATTTGCCGGCAATTGGGTGTTGAATCGTGTTTTTCATATTCAGTTGGCCGATTTGCAGCTTGCCGGCGGGATATTGCTGCTAATTATCGCTATCGACCATTTGATATTTGGTGTGCTGCGGCGTTCTGTGGAGGTTAAAGGTACTTTCAGTCCCTATGAGATTGGCTGTGTGCCGTTGGCCTGTCCGCTTCTGGCTGGGCCGGGAGCGATGGTAACAAGTTTGACAACACTCGAAAGTTCCGGCCCGGCGAAGGCAGTTGTAGCAATCGCTGTGGTCTTTGGAATACTGTGGTTTATAATGCGATTCATCGAGCCCATACACAAAATTCTCGGCAAGATGGTCTGCACGGTATTTTCAAAAGTGATGTGCCTGTTCATTGCCGCTATTGGCGTGCATATGATAATGTCCGGCCTGCAGTACTATTTCACCAGCTCCAAATGATGCTCTAATACTCGTTTCACCCCCGGCAAAGGCAATAGCTGCAATCGCCGTGGCCTTCCAGCCTTACCACAATCCGGTATTTTTGTTAAGTTGCCCTTTCTGGCTACGGCTTGGCCTACGCCAAGACGAGAGCGATATCCAAAACGGGTCTATTAGAGAAAATTTTGCCGGAAACTGTCATTTTTGCCGATAGCACACAATGAAGGGCTATACCCAAATGTCTCTTTGGTTTTATTGGAAGAACTACAGATGAGTCAAACCCACAACGTAAAAGTGGAACAATCCTGCAGCTGCACACAAACCGAAACAAAGCAAGGCAGACTGGGAATGTTAGTTTTGAAAGATGGCAATTTGCATCTGCCAAGTTCAAGCGATGGGGTGCCGCAATTGCTAATCCAGGCCAATGAAGCTTTAGCAAGCGGACGGGTCATGGATGCTGCCCGAGTTATAAATGACGAGGCCGTAGAAGCTGCCACCCAAATCATCAACAAGGACCCATCGCGAACAGACATCATGTTAGTGCTTGCAATGGTCTTCAAACAAATCGGACAGTTCAACAAGGCAAAAGAGTGGTTCGAAAAGATATTGGAGCAGGAACCACACGCTTTGGTGTACAACGAGTTAGGTTTTATCTGCCAGCGTATCGGACATCTGTCGGAGGCAATGGAATATCAAAAAAGGGCTGTCGAGGCAGACCCGAATAATGCTGAGCTCTTAGCCGGCCTGGCGAGGATGCATATCTGGACAGGCCAAATTCAAGAAGGTATCAATCTATTTCGCCAGGCTATAGAAATTGACCCTACGAATGCAGCAGTACACTCTAACCTTCTGTTTTACCTTCATCATCAGCCCGAACTGGACCCCTACCAGCTTTTTGAAGAACATAGGCGATGGGGCCGGCTTCATGCCCCTGGTTCTCTGGCCAGAGTGTCTCACGATAATAATCCCGACCCTGAACGTCGGCTTCGTGTTGGTTACATCTCACCGGATTTTCGCGTCCATCCTGTGGCATATTTCATTAAGCCGCTTCTGGATGGGCACAATCATGACGCGGTTGAAGTTTATGGCTACAGCAATGTAGCTTATCCGGATGAGGTTACGGAACAGGTTAAGACCGACTGTGATTTGTACCGAAACATTCGTGGCCTCGATGATAAGATGGTTGTTGATATGATTCAGCAGGACAAAATTGATATACTGGTGGAACTTTCAGGTCATACCGCTGACAATCGTCTGCTTGTTATGGCCCATAAGCCGGCTCCAATCCAGGTTACCTATTTGGGTTCCCCGGACACAACCGGAATTGAGGCAATCGATTATCGTTTTACAGATGTCCTGGCCGACCCACCGGAATCCCAACAATTCTATACCGAAGAATTATTTTTCTTGTCAGATGGTTTTCTCTGTTATAAACCAGCCGATTTTGCTCCGCCTGTAGCACCGTTGCCTGCCCTTCGAAATGATTATATCACGTTTGGTTCGTTTAACAGCAGCAGCAAGGTACATCCACACATCATCGAGCTATGGGCCAGGATTCTAAAAGCTAATCGCGACTCTCGCATTTTACTAAAGTTCGGAGTGAGCATCGACCACCGGATGAGTAAATATTATTTTAGCCAGTTCGAGCGGTTGGGAATCAGCTCAAGTAGGGTGGCCATTTGTGGGTGGAGACCAATTGATGAGCATTTTCGGCTGTACGGTGAAGTAGACATTGCGCTGGACACCTATCCGTGTAATGGCTTTACAACCACGTGTGAGGCCCTTTGGGCGGGAGTACCCGTAATCTCGCTGGTCGGCAAATGTCATGCTTCTCGGGTCGGATTGAGCATGCTCAGCAACGTCGGGCTCGATTTCTTTGCGGCCTTAACGCCCGACGAATATGTTGCCAAAGCCACGGCACTTGCGGAAAATCACATGGCCCTTGCTCAACTTCGTTCTTCGATGCGGCAACGAATTAAGGACGGTGCATTGTATGACGCAAAGAGATTTGCCCGGAAGGTGGAAGCAGCGTATAGAGAGATGTGGCATCGATGGCTTAAGTCTGCCTGACGCTGGCGTCAGAGAGACAAGCAAAGCTGAGACCGAGCTGCTATAATTTTCACACGATGAAAATGCTCGGCAGGCTATTATCAAATGAGCCCATAAAAACTAACCTGAGTATTGCCTGGTAATTCGATATAGCACAATTGATTTGAGGTTGGCAATTCAAAATTCGAAATGGTTTTTGAGGGCGGTTTCGAAATCGAAGACATCATTGAAGTCATCGATTGAGTCGGTCGGCTGAGCAGTCAGCCAGTTGTGCTTTATCAAAAGAAAGACGATTTCACCCAAATCGCGAGTTGTTTTGACACCCCAGTTATTTAATACTAACATTGCCAGTCTGCCCCATCTTTCAACAGCCAATTTTTTCAGCCCCTCGCAGAGTGTTTGGCCGCTAACGTGGCGAGGGGCGGTGGCAACATTTTGTACTGTATAGCCAAGCCCTTCATAAACGAACCTGACCGCTCTGTGATTATATCGGCTGTCCTCTTTAGTAATTTGTTCGAGACTCTTCTTCATTTTTGATTTTTTCACCGCAGAGTCCGCTGAGAACGCTGAGATAGTATGGATTTAAAAACATTGTATTTTTATCCTTAGCGGTCTTTACGTTCTCTGCGGTTAATTCCTTATCAAAGTACCTTTTGTCCGGGTTTTGCTCCAGCATCAACTGAGAGCATAAAGATGTCCTTTCCGCCAGCACCCGCTGCCAGAATCATACCTTCCGACAGGCCGAACCTCATCTGTCTTGGCTTTAAGTTAGCCAGATAGACCACGATTTTGCCGGTCAGCTCTTCGGGCTTATAGGCCTTGGCTATCGCGGCAAAACAGGTTTTTTGCGGGCCGCCTACATCTAAAACCAGACGAAGCAGTTTATCCGCACCTTCAACCGGTTCGGCCTTTACAACTTTGGCAATTCGCAAGTCAATTTTACCAAAGTCGTCGATTGTGCACTCGGGCTTGAATGGTTCAGCCGAGGTTGCTTCCGTTTTTTCAGCACTCAGCGGCTTGTCCGCCGTTTGTTTGGCGGACTGAGTTTCTTTGCTTTCTTCTATCATTGCATTCACCTGTTCTTCATCAACCCTTTCAAGTAATCGTTCAAAGTCACTTATTTTGTGGTTTTGCAGCAATTTTTGCACATCTGCAAAGCTTAGTTTGTCCACGTTAAGAAATTTTTCAACCTTTTCAGCATATTTGGGCAGGATAGGTTTTAGGTAAATCGTCAGGATGCGTACCGCATTTATTACGGTTGTTAAGGTGGCTCGTGTCTTTTCCAGGTCGGTTTTTATCGTTGTCCAGGGCTGATTCTGTTCGACATATCGGTTTGCCTCGTCGGCTAAAGCAGTAATTGTGCGAACCGCAGCAGCAAATTTAAGATTTTCGTAATCCGTGATGATTTGGTTCTTTGCGGTGGTTAGTTTGTTGATTAACTCTCTGCCCTGACTATCTAACTGACCAAGTTGACCATCCAGTTTCTTTGTCAGCATTGGTCCGGAGCGGGAGGCGAGGTTTGCGAATTTGCCGACCAAATCGGAATTGGTTTTGTTTATGAAATCATCAAAATTCAAATCAAGGTCATCGATACTGTCGGTTAGTTTGCTTGCGTAATAGTATCGCAGGAATTCAGGATTCAGGTGTTTTGAGTAGGTGCTCGCCTCAATAAATGTCCCTCGTGATTTGCTCATTTTTTCGCCGTTTACGGTTAAAAAGCCATGAACGAAAAGTTTGTTGGCGGTTTTGAAACCGGCTCCGATGAGCATCGCAGGCCAGAAGAGTGCATGAAAATACGTAATGTCCTTGCCGATAAAGTGATAAAGCTCGTATTCTGGACTATTCCAGAGTTTGTCAAAATCCAAACCGTTTTTGTCGCAGTAGTTCTTTGCAGAAGCCATATATCCGATAGGAGCGTCCAGCCAGACGTAGAAAAACTTATTTTCTTCCCCCGGTATTTTGAATCCGAAATAGGGTCCGTCTCTGGATATGTCCCAGTCTTTCAGGCCCGTTTTGAACCACTCGTCGAGTTTGTTTGCCACCGATTGCTGAATGTAGCCTTTGGCGATGAGGTCTTTGAGTTTTTGTTCGTAATCGGAGAGTTTGAAAAAATAATGTTCCGAAGTTTTTAGGACGGGCTTAGCTCGGCAGGTTGCGCAATAAGGTTCAATGAGCTCAGTTGGCCGATACGTGGCACTGCAAATTTCGCAGGAGTCGCCGTATTGGTCCTCGGCCCCGCATCTGGGGCAGGTGCCGCGGATGTATCTATCGGGCAGGGACATCTTGCAGTTCTCGCAGTAGGCCTGTTCAACATTTCGTTTGACGATTGAACCGGCTTTGTTGAGCGAATTGAAAAAGAGCTCGCTAAAGCTTTTATTTTCCGGTGAGTGTGTTGTGTAAAAATTATCGAATTCTATGAAAAAGCTGTCGAAGTCTGCTTTATGCTCTATATGCATGCGTTCGATTAGCTGTTCGGCGGTTATGCCGGCGGCCCGGGCACTTATCATAACGGGGGTGCCGTGAGTGTCATCGGCGCAAAAGTAAAGGCACTCGTTGCCGCACATTTTCTGGAAACGCACCCAAATATCGGTCTGGAGATATTCTACTAAGTGCCCCATGTGTATCGGGCCGTTTGCATACGGTAAAGCTGATGTAACAACAATTTTACGCGGCATATTTCTCCCTTGATGATTACTGCTCTTCATCATCCTTATTCTTGTCGTTCTGGTCACTGGCCTCCGGAGTACCACCTTGGTCATCCTTGGTGTCCGGCGCAGAATCGTCAGATTCTTTCTTTTTGGTTGCGGGGGTGGAAATTATCTCCAGCTCTTCGACAGGAACGGCGGCTTTTTCCCCATTCTCATATTCGACAACAACAAGTTGAGTCAATATTTGTGTGTCGATAACTTTGCCCTCACCGTGTTTGGTTTTTACATGTGCGTTCTTTTTGGGAAGGTGTTTTTTAAGCTCTGTATAAGTTTTATCCTCGTATCGCAGGCAGCACTTCAATCTGCCGCAATAGCCGGATATCTTTGAAGGGTCGAGGGTCGCTTTTTGCATCTTGGCCATTCTCATGTTGACCGGCTTTAAGAGCTTGAGAAATCTTTGGCAGCAGCATTGTTGCCCGCAGGTCTCGACATCACCGAGTATTTTGGCCTCATCGCGTGAACCAATTTGATGCATTTCGATTCTCGTCTGGTATTCGTTTGCCAGATTTTTCACCAGCTCACGGAAATCGACTCGGCCGTCGGACATAAAGTAGAAAATGATGCGTTCGCCGCCGAATATGTGTTCTGCGTCAACTATCTTCATTGGCAGGTCCAGTTCTTTGGCGAATTGCCTGCAGGTTTCCATTTCTTCTTTGGCAATCTTTCGCAGGTGCCGCTCCTCACTTATATCCTCTGCAGTTGCGAAACGCAAAAATTTACCTGCCCCTTTGAAGGAAAAATCTGTATTGTTGTCATCGAAATACTTTTTAAGCTGGTCATCACTCAGCTTGAATTGTCCGGCCCTGTATGCAGAGAGCTGGCCCACGAGATATGCCAATTCAAGACCTTTGTCGGTTTTTATTACTACGCGAGCGTTCACTTTGGGTATTTTGGTTTCGTTGTGCTCGAAGAATCCAAGCGTATTCATCCTGCCGCGGCGAATCAGCATATATTTTTTAGTTTTGGCCTGCTTGCCCTTTTTTGTTGAAGGTTCTGCCATCTAATTTACCTAAGCAAATAACAGCACAAAGCTTAATTCTTAAACCTTTATTATATCAGAACCGGCGAGGTTTAACAATAGCTGCTCGAAAATAAGTTTCTCATTGACAGCCGAATCAATCCAGCGCAGCGTCATATAGCAATCGGCGATTTTTTCTGCGGCCTGTTCAGGGTCAAAACGTTCAGCTAACTTTTGTATCTCTGCTTTTTGGTCGAAATTTATAAAATCTTTTTCCGGCCCCGTTAGAAATTTTCCTTTTTTGGACTCACTTTCTGCTGGCAGAGGTCTTGGGTACTCTGGGGTTTCTAACGGGGCCGGTGTGACATTTCTTTTCATTACATCGCTTAAGACTGATATGATTATCTGGATGAGAGTTTTTTGGGCTCTTCGGGTGATATCGGTTTTGCTTGTGGTCTTGTCGAAGTTGCCCCAGGCGGCAGCAATTTTTTTACTCTCGTCCAGAAGCTTACCAGCCAGGTCCAGGGCCCCGGCTAATTCGCAGCTGACCAGAGAAGTTACCAGCTTTTTCTTTGTTTTGTAAAGATTTACATCGGCGAGCTGTGCCCACTGGCAGGCCTGGCCTAAGCTGCCCTGAGCCAAACGAGCGAAGTATTGGGCTTGTTTTTCTTCGAGGCCAATTTCTTTTAGTTTTTCGATTATTTTGCCTTCGTCGATAGGATTAAAACGGATTATCTGGCATCTTGATTTGGTGGTGGGCAGCAGTCTTTCCAGACGGGTGCACAGCAGGATAATGCAGCAGTATTTCGGCGGCTCTTCCAGTACTTTTAACAAACAATTCTGCGAAGCGGTGTTTAGCTTTTCAGCTTCGCTGACGACAAAGACTTTTCTTTGCGAGACTGTTGGTCTGGTTGCCACTTTTTCGATTAGAAATTCTCGAACAACATCTATCGGTAAATCAACAGGCGTTTTTCTGCCTTTACCCTCTTCTGTAAATTGAATCAGTTCCTTATAAATGTGGTTGTAGTCCGGATGTGAGTCGGCTTCGAGCAATCGGCAGGATTGGCACGAGCCACAGCTATCAGCGAATCCATTTGTTGTAATCGGACTGTTGCAAAGCAGCAGCTTGGCCCATTCGCGGGCGGTTTTGAATTTGCCGACGCCTTCCAAACCGGCAAAAATATATGCGTGCGGGACCTTACCTGAAACAAAGGCCCGCTGCAAAATTGAAATTGCTTTGTCCTGGCAGAAAATATCTTTAAGTGACATATAAATGAGCCACAGATTACACAGATTTCTCTGATTTTTAATTCTCGCCACCGATATACGAAGAAGTGTAAAGTGCCTAAAGTGACAGCAAAGCTGTCATTCTGAGCGAGCGTCCAGCGAGCGAAGAATCTCAAACCTCATCAGAGAGATTGCCACGTCGCTGCGCTCCTCGCAATGACACTCCGTGTCACTTTAGCTCACTTTTCTCTTCCTCATGTCTTTGTGGCTAAAATCCTTTAACTACTTCTATTATTTTTTTGTGAACGGTTTCAATGTCGCTGCCGGCATCGACTACCACGATGTTTTCCTGCTGACGAGCCAGTTTTAAAAAGCCATCGCGGACCTTTTTATGGTATTCACGGCCCTTGGCCTCCATTCTGTCGGGCTTGCCCGGCAGCCGCTTAAAGCCAGCCTTCACATCGACGTCAAGTATGATAGTCAAATCAGGCCAGAGTCTTGCCAGAGAATCCGTTGCCAGTTTTATTACCTTTTGCATTCCGAAACCGCCGGCGTTGCCCTGGTAAGCGCAGGTGCTTGAGACCCATCTATCGAGAATAACGCAGTGATTGTCTCGAAATGCCGGCGCCATTTTTTCCTGCCAGAGCTGTGCCCTCGCCGCCATATACAGAAGCAGCTCTGTTCGCGTGCTCATTGCGATATGTTCGGGGCTCAGCAGGATTTGCCTGATTTTTTCGCCGATGTATGTATCACCGGGGTCACGAAAGCTGCTGGTGGGAATACCCTGCTGGCTTTGCAGCCATCCAGTCAAAAGTTTCGCCTGCGTGGTTTTTCCGCAGCCATCCGGCCCGTCAAGGACTATAAATTTACCTCGTAATTTACTTTCAAATGCCATTTTTGCTTAACCCTTGCTTAGTATTCTTGCAAACTTTCTGAATTCAAAGAAGCTCCATAGTCGTCGTAAGGCAAGTCGTGAGAAGCCACAAATCTAACAGCCATGACCGCTATTATCAAGCTAATAAAGTATGTTATGATAGAAAATACAGTTGTCAAAATGTATTGTGGAGTTGTTGTTATGTTGCAGCAGGTAGTTCCACAGCTTGTGCCCCAAAAGTATCGTGACAGAATTGACCTAAAAAGGCCAATGGCAATATTACCACAGTATAAAAAAATCAACTCTTTTGCGTTTGATAGCTTATACCTCCTGAGAAATTTGAAACTATCGAAGACTCTACAGTCTAACACAATTATCAAAGCTGGTATTAAAACTATAAGTTTAATCAGGATTAAACTCACCAAGATAGGATATAGGGTATGAAGCCATGGAATAACGCTCAAAGACATTAGCTTGGAAAACACTATCATTAATAGTATAAACGGAAGTGCGTAAATCAAACCCAATACAAACATTCGCCAGAAGAAATGTATTCCTGTTCGTAATAAAACTACCAGTGTTTGTTGTTTTTGTCCTTCTAAATAAACAGTCCTAAGAAAACCAAGGCGGAGAAGTATGCTGATTAACGAAAACAGCAAGGGTATAAATAGGGTAGCTGAGTAGATAATTGATATTGATTTTACTCCAGCGTTTAAAAGAAGTTTTCTTGATAATATAGCCAGAAGAGGTATGCCAATGATAAAAGCTACTTCCAGCCAGCGGGCTTTAAGGATTGCTAATGTTTTTTTGATTTCGGTCATTTTACCAACTGGAAGTTTTCTTCGCCAACGAGCTGTCGCATTTTTCTGCAGAAATCGAGGTCCGGATTGACGGAAAGCTCTCTGTCGGCTGCTGCATGTACCTTGCCCTTGTCGGTTCTTATCGCTACATAAACGGGGCTTTTCCCCCTGTGATGTTGACAGATGCTCTTAATCATAGCCACCTTTTCTTTGGTAACCTCTTTAGCATCGAGACGAATCCTTACTTTAGCAGCTAACTTTTCCCTAACATTGTCTAATTTGATGATTTCCGCAGCTAAGATATTAGGTCTTTCCCTTCTGTAATCGAGTTTTCCTTTTACGAAAACAATCGTATCCTGGATCAATACATCGCTGTATCTGTTCAAAACATCCGGAAACATCACCACTTCGACCTGGCCCTGCAGGTCTTCGAGTGTGAAGACGGCCATTTTCGAGCCGGCGTTTCGACCGGTCTTTGTCAGGTTATATCTTATCTTTGCTATCATTCCGCCGATTATGATTTGCTTATCCGCCGTAAGGTGTCCGCCGATAGGCGTGGCCGAGCCCACTGCGGACTGGCCGGTCTGGTCCAGTTGCGAGCTATTGTGTGTGGAATAAAGGTTTATCGTCTCAGCGTGATGGCTCAACGGATTACTGGTAACATAAAAACCGAGAACCTGTTTCTCATAAACTAACATCTGTGGCTCAGGCCAGGGAGCAACATTGGGCAGGTGATTATGGTCTTGCGCATAATCGGTCTCACCGGCCATCTGAGTAAAGATGCTCATCTGGCCATTTTGTTTGTCGGCCTGTAGGCTTGTACCATATTCCATTGCCTTTTCAAGACCTGCCATCATTTGCGCACGGTTGCCGCCAAGCTTATCGAAGGCGCCCGCCTTTATAAGTGCCTCAAGCACTTGCTTGTTGGCGGCTCGCAAATCGACGTTTTCGCAGAAGTGGAAAAGACTCTGGAATCTGCCGACCTTTTCGCGAGCAGCGATGATTTGTTCAACGGCCTTGCCGCCAACACCTTTTACCGCAGCCAGGCCGAAACGTATTACTTCTCTTTTCTTTCGGGTTGCGGCGGACTCCGCCCCGACGAGTTGGTTGCTGTCTGGCTTGTCGTAGAGCGGCGTAAAATCAACGCCGCTTTCATTGACATCAGGTGCCCGCACCTCGATACCCATTTCGGTGCATTCGGCGATATATTCGACGACTTTGTCAGTATTGCCCATTTCATAGGTCAATAGGGCCGCCATAAATTCGATTGGCCAATGCGCCTTCATATAAGCGGTTTGATATGCGATGAAGGCATAGCGGGTTGAATGACTTTTATTGAAGCCGTAGCCGGCGAATCGTTCGATAAGTTCGAAAATCTGCTGGGCCTGCTGACTCTTTAAACCTTTATCCACACAGCCGGCAATAAATCTTTCTTTCTCCTTGGCGATAGTTCTGGCTTTCTTTTTACTTATTGCCTTAATCAAGGTGTATGCCTCTCGCAGCGGTATATCGCCCAGCCGGTTGCAAATCCGCATCACCTGTTCCTGATAGATCATAATGCCGTAGGTCTCGTTGAGAATTTCATCCATAATCGAGTGCGGCAGCTTCCACTTTGTACCGTGTTTTCGGTCAATATAATCCTGGATGAGTATCATAGGACCCGGCCGATATAAGGCATTTGCCGCTATAAGGTCTTCAATGCGGTCCGGCTCCATCTTAATCAGCATGTTCTGCATACCGGCTGACTCGAACTGGAAAACCCCTTTTGTTTTACCATCGGAGAAAAGCTTAAAGACCTTTGGGTCAGCAAGGTCGAGTTTTTCCAGGTCTATGTCTGTTCCGTGAAGCTCCTTGACCAATTGGCGTGCCCGCTCCAATACGCTCAGGGTCTTCAGCCCCAGAAAGTCCATTTTTAACAGGCCCACTTTCTCAACCATAGGCCCTTCATACTGCGTTATGATGTCATCGGAAGCGGGCGCTTTATAAAGAGGTATAAAATTTGTCAACGGCTCATCGGCAATAACAACGCCGGCCGCGTGAACCGAAGCGTGGCGGGCAAGACCTTCGAGCTTTCTGCAGATATCAATTACTTTTCCTGTTAGCTCATTTTGCTCGTAAGCCTCTCTTAACTGTGGCTCGGTCTTCAGAGCTTTGTCGAGCGTCATATCGAGAGAGAAGGGCACAAGCTTTGCTAACCTATCGGCTTCAGCCAAGGGTACTCCAAGTACCCTGCAGACATCGCGGATAACCGCCCGCGCCTTCATTGTTCCGAAAGTTATTATCTGTGCGACGTGCCCGTATTTCCGGCGGACATAGTCAATGATTTTTAGCCGGTGAACCTGACAGATATCGATATCGATATCGGGCATTTCGTTGCGCTGCGGGTCCATAAACCGTTCGAAAAGAAGGTCATACCGAAGCGGGTCAATATCGCACAGCCCGAGGCAATACCCGACGAGTGTGCCTACGCCGCTTCCTCTGGCACCTATGGGGATATTATTTTCGTGTGCGTATTTGCAAAAATCCCACACAATAAGAAAATAGCTGGCAAAGCCTTTCGATTCAATCACATTCAGCTCTCTGTCAAGCCGGTTTTTTACCTCATCAGTAATTTCACCATATCGATTTTTTGCTCCCGCATAGCACAATTTCGTAAGAAACTTTTCGGCTGTTGTGTCGTCCGGAGGGTTAAAGTGAGGTGCGTGGTGTTGTTTTAGGTTGAGCTCGACGTTGCAGCGGTTGGCAATGGTCAGGGTATTGTCGCAGGATTCGCTTATCTCGGCAAAAAGCTCACGCATTTGCTCGGGGCTTTTCAGGAAAATATCGGTCGGGTAAATCATTCTATCGGGGTCATCGGCCCTTTTGCCGGTGCTTATCGCACAGAGGCAGTTGTGTGCTTCGTAGTCTTCAGCCTGCAAAAAGTGCACATCGTTGGTCGCAACCAGGCCCAGCCCCATCTTTTTGGCGATGTCGATTAGCGCCTCGATGACATCGGCTCCATCATTTTCGTGCTTTTGTATCTCGATAAAAAATCTATCGGGGCCGAATATTTTTAGATAGCTTTCCACAGTTGCAATTGCTGCTTTTACATCACCGTTGGAAAGTTTCACTGAAATCTCACCTTTTAAGCATCCTGAAGTTGCTATCAAGCCTTCGTTTAGCTCAGCCAGAATTTCCTTATCAATTCTTGGACGGTAGTAAAATCCTTCCGTGTAGCCGCTGCTGGCGAGCTTCAACAGATTCTGGTAGCCGATATTATTTTCAGCTAAGAGTATCAGATGATATGCGGCATCGGAGATAGTGGTTTTTGTCTTGTCGAATCTGCTGCCGGGGGCAACATACGCCTCGATTCCAATGATTGGCTTGATGTGGGCTGCGATTGCTTTTGTATAGAACTCGACCGCCCCGAACATGTTTCCGTGGTCGGTTACAGCCACAGCGTCCATTTTGAGTTTTTTGCAGTGTTTGAGCAATTCGTCAAACGTTATTGCCCCATCGAGAAGCGAATACTGACTGTGCAGATGAAGATGCGTAAACCCCGTTAGAGACCCCCTGTTAGAGGGTTTTTCCATTGGGCCTCTGACGCAATGGGTCTCTAATGGGGTAAATCCTTTATCGGCCATAACTTGCGTTGTCCTCTGAGAGCTTGTTTATCTTTAGCATGATAGGATAGCTAAATAATCTTGTCAATCAAAATGCCCGGATTCCATGGGTATGTCCCAAAAAACCACAATTTCCCATTTTTTCCTTGACATT
>Ga0315548_1002457_pt1 | contig 14393 bp, 14 predicted proteins | sample SalMarSW160110MG_2_FD_202540 | JGI IMG/M metagenome (GOLD analysis project Ga0315548, IMG submission 202540) | Salt marsh sediment microbial communities from the Plum Island Ecosystem LTER, Massachusetts, United States - Salt Marsh Sediment SW1601-110 ...
AACCACCGGTGCCAAAAGCCCGGCTTCCAGTCCACGAATGGAAGCGGCAATGGAAATCAGAGTGTAGCTCCAGCCGAACTCTCCGGCTATCGGCTCGAAAATGGCGGTGAACCCGTAGAAGACCGCGCCCCCCATATAGAGGGCAATGATGAAACAGGCGCTGACAATCCACCACCCGTAAAACACGCGAGGGAAACGCCGCGGTGAAGGCATTATTACTCTGCTCTCACCCACCTGGTCCGGAGAACCAGCAGCGGAACGGCAATCGCCAGCACGATGACGGCGATAAACTGCGCCTGATGCAGGCCCAGAAGAAAGGGACTTCCTTCACGCAGGAAATCCGTGCCCAGACGGTATACCGAGTACAGGCTTATGTAGATCAGATAGAGAGAGCCGTCGGGCTTGAGGTGACCTTTCAACCTGAGCAGTATACCGAAAACGATTAAATTCCAGAATATCTCGTATACCTGCGTCGGGTGAACCTCCACACCGACCGGGCAGAAACTATCGGGATTCGTGTAAACAATGCCCCACGGCAATAACGTTTCCAGTCCATGGCAGCAGCCATTTATGGTACAGCCAATGCGGCCGACCGCCTGCGCTAGAATAACGCCCGGTGCCACCACATCGGCGAAGTAACCGAAGTTCGTCTTGCTGAACCGGCTGTACACCCAGACGCCGATGGTGGCGCCCAGCACCGCCCCGTAGGCCGTAAGCCCGCCGCCGCCGATTATCTCCCCCGGATGCTGACCGTAGTATTCCCAGAAGTCAATCACATGAAGCAGCCGGGCCAGTACCAGGCCGGAAGGGATGCCGGCCAGCGCCGCGGCGAACACGGTATCATAGGTGATGCTGGCCCCTCTTTTCACCTGCCAGGCGGTCCACAGGACAACGGTGAGAATCGCCAGAGCGACCATAATGCCGTACCACCTGATTTCAACCGAGCCGATGGTGAAAACGATCGGGTCAATGCTTATAGCTATCATCGGTGCTCCTTGCAGCTAGGCACATAGCGCCTCAACAAAAGCCCCGGCGTCAAACTCGGCCATGTCCTCCAGTTTTTCCCCGGTGCCAACATACTTTATGGGTATTCGCATCTCATCGCAGATGGCGAGAACGATGCCCCCTCTGGCGGTGCCGTCCAGCTTGGCCAGAAAAATGCCGGTGACACCGACGGCGCCGGTGAAGTATCTGGCCTGAGTCAAGCCGTTCTGGCCGGTGGTGGCGTCGATGACCAGAATAACCTCGTGCGGCGCCGCATCATCCATCTTGGCGGCGACCCGTTTTATCTTCTTCAATTCCTCCATCAGGTTGTACTTGGTGTGGAGACGGCCCGCGGTATCAATGATAACTTCCTCGACCTGCCGGTGGCGCGCCGCCTGCAATGCGTCATAGACCACCGCCCCCGGGTCAGCCCCGGGCTGGTGGGCGATTACTTCTACTCTGGCCCGCTCGCCCCACTTCTTCAGCTGGTCGATGGCCGCCGCCCGGAACGTGTCCGCCGCCACCATCAGCACCCGCCTGCCGTCTTTCTGCAATCTATGGGCATATTTGGCGATGGACGTCGTCTTGCCGCCGCCGTTGACGCCGACAAAGAGAGAAACCCGGGGAGGCTCCGGGGCTGCGGGTTCTCCCTGGGGAGCGATATTCAAAATATCGAGCATCTCCGCCTCCAGGGCGTCACGCACCAGCGAGCCGTTCAGCTTCTCCCTGCCCGCCTTTTCCCTCAACGCTTTAATCAATTTTTCCGCGGTGTTCATGCCGACGTCCGCGCCGATGAGCAGCTCCTCAAGCTCGTCCCATACCTCATCATCAATCGTGGTGCGGTCGAAGAGGCGCATGGCCCGGGAAAACCAGGTCTCCCGGCTTCTCTTCAACGCATGAATAAGGCTGGCTATCTACCTCACCCCCTGTGTCCCCCTCTCCTTTGAAGGAGAGGGGGAGAATTTTTTAGAAGAGGGGCTTCGCCCCTCTTAAACACCATGAAATCACCATTAACTCCCGAAGTCATCATTGGATACCCCGGAACTGGCGGTGCATATAAGTTTTAAGCGAGCAGTTCTTCCAGCAGCACCCGGGCCGCTTCTTTGTCCAGCGGCTGGTTGTTGTTGCCGCACTTGGGCGACTGGATGCAGCTCGGGCAGCCATCCTGGCACGGGCACTCCGCAATCGTCCTTAATGTAGCTTGCCACAATTCGGTGATGATGTCAAAACCTTTCTCGGTGATGCCGACGCCGCCGGGATAGGCGTCATAGATGAATACCTGAGCGCGGCCGGTGTCCGGGTGCAGCGGCGTGGACACGCCGCCGATATCATTGCGGTCGCACATGGCAAACAGCGGCAGGATGCCAATGGCCGCGTGCTCCACCGCGTGCAGGCCGCCGGCAAAATCGAGCTCTCTGTCGTCAAGACGGGCTTCAACTCCATCCGGCAGGTCAAACCACAGGCCAACGGTGGCGAAGGTTAGCGGCGGCAGGTCGAGCGGCTCCTCGCCGACTACCTCGTCGGTATACTGCGCCTTCTTTTTAAAGCCCACGACGTGATTGGTGACCTCGACCTCCCCCAGGTACAGGTTCACCCTCCCGACTTTTTTCCTGTCCAGTACCTTCACAATGTGCAAATCCTCAATCTCTTTTGTCTGCGTGTAGTGATTGACATCGGTCGGCTCGGCGTAGGCGGTGCGGTTATTCAGGTCCAGCTCTTTTATCAGGTAGGACTCCCCCTGATGCAGGTAGATGGCACCGGGGTGTATCTGGAAGAAAGCCACGCTTGCTTCCACCGTCTCCAGCAGTGAGTCCGCTGCCGTGTCCACCACGTCGAAACTCCTGCCCGACGTGGAACGGATATTGACCGCCTGCGCCGGATAGGCAATCGCCGGGGACAGATACCACCTACGGTTTCTCTCACGCAGGACACCCTGTTCCGCCAGCATGTCTCTCTCCGGCGCGAAGGCGGGACCGAATATCTTTTCATCATCACTGTCGAGCGGGCATTCCCAGGCAGCGCACAGCAGGTGAGCCCGCAGGATATAGGGATTTGCCGGGTTGACCAGCGCGTTTTCAAAACTTTTGCCGAAGAATGAGTCGGGATGCCTCATATAATACTGGTCCAGCGGGTTGTTCAGCGCCACCAGGAAACTAACTGACTGCTCCTGCCTCCGCCCGCTTCTCCCGGCCTGCTGCCAGGTGCTGGCGATGGTGCCCGGATAGCCCGCCAGCACCGTCGCCTCAAGGTCGCCGATATCTATGCCCAGCTCCAGCGCGTTCGTGGCCACGGCGCCGGCGAGCTGCCCGCGGAAAAGCTCCCTTTCGATTCGGCGACGCTCTTCCGGAAGGTAGCCAGCGCGGTAGGGCGCTATCGGCGGCGGCCGGCCCACGCTTATCTCGGCCAGCCTTTCCTTGGAATAGATATAGATTAACTCGGTGAGGCGGCGGGAGCGGGCGAAGGTCAGGGTGCGGGTGCCCTGGTTCACCAGCTCGGTGAACAGATGGGTGGCCTCGCTGTTGGCGCTGCGGCGGACGCTCTTCGCCTCATCAATCAGCGGCGGGTTCCAGAAGACGAAGTCCTTGCCGCCGTGAGGCGAGCCGTCATGGTCGACCACCTCAAAGGGCAGCCCGACAAGCTGCCCGGCATGTTCACCGGGGTTGGCAATGGTCGCCGAAGAGCAGATGAACTGCGGGTTGGAACCATAGAGCTGGCATAAACGCCGCAGCCGGCGCAGCACGCCGGCCACGTGCGAGCCAAAAACGCCGCGGTAGGTATGGGCTTCGTCCACCACCACGTATTTTAAATGGCGCAGCAGCCTCGACCAGTACTGATGATTGGGCAAAATGCCCACGTGAAGCATGTCGGGATTGCTCAGGATTATCCGGGCGCGCTTTCGTATCTCGGCCCGCTCATCTTTGGGCGTGTCGCCGTCAAACGTGTCCAGCTCCTCAATCTGGAAAAGGTCGGGGGTAAATAATTTATGTAAAGCACGCCGCTGGTCCTGCGCCAGCGCCTTGGTCGGGAAAAGATAGATGGCGCGGCTCCCCGGCTCCGCCAGAAGCGTCTCGGCGACCGCGATGTTGTAACAGAGAGTCTTGCCGCTGGCGCTGGCCGTGGCCACCATGACGTTCTGCCCGGCGCGTATCCTGTTGACCGCTTCCGCCTGGTGCCTGTAGAGAGGAAACAGCCCCTGAGCCTGCAGACGCCTCGAAAGTTCCGGAGCCAACGGCCGGTCAAGCTCAGCGTACTCCGCACGGCGGGGATGGATATGCTCTATATGGGCGATCTGGCCGGCAAAGGTGGGCTGGGACTGAAGATGGTGCAGGAAGGCCAGAGTATCCACCATGACCCTCCTTTACCAGATAGGCAGTATCTCGATTTCGTAATCGAGAATCTCGGCCTCAAATCGACTGTTGATAACGAAATCAACGACCTTGGACAGGACTTCGTTGGCGTGCCGGTTCTCATTGCTGACGCAGCATATGCCGATGGTCGCCAGCTGCCAGCGGTCCTGGTTGTCCACTTCCGCCACAGAGACGTTGAACTTGTTTCGGACGCGACTGGTTATGGATTTCAGTACCTGCCGCTTGCCTTTAAGAGAAAGGTTTTCCGGCAGGCGGAGGTTTATCTTGCACATGCCAACGTTCATGGCTATGTCCAGTCGGAATAAATGAACAAACCAAAACTGAACCTGGTCCGGCTCCGTAATCACTCCTGACTCTAATGTAGCATTCCACTTCACGGGTGTCAAACCGATAACCGAATGATGTGTCCACTCTGCTTGCCTCTAACGGGCAACCTGTGCTATTATTATACATCTGTTCCTGAACTGACCCGGAAACCAGCCATCGTTGTTTTCCAAAGGTGAATAGCCAGATGCCGAAGATTTATTTTATTGACGTCACCAACCGCGACGGGGTACAGACCGCCAAGCTCGGCCTGTCCAAGCTGGAAAAAACGCTGATGAATTTTTACCTGAATGAGATGGGCGTTTTCCAGTCGGAGTTTGGCTTCCCTACCACCAGGCACGAGACCCTGTACCTCCAGGCAAATCTGGAGCTGGCGGAGACGGGCGTCCTGAAGCCAATTCGGCTGGAAGGCTGGATCCGGGCCATTCCGGGCGATGTAGAGACGGCGTTCCGACTGGTACCGGGTATCAAACACCTGAATATCTCCATCTCCACATCAACCCAGATGATAAACGGGAAATTTCAGGGCAGAAAGCAGCAGGAAGACATCATCCATGATATGACCGAGGCGCTGGACGCGGCCAAAGCACGGGGCACCGAAACGGTGGGCGTGAATGCGGAAGACGCATCGAGGACTGACATCAAATTTCTCACCAGGTTCGGTCTGGCGGCAAAAGAACACGGTGCCGACCGACTCCGGTACTGCGACACCCTCGGCTACGATAACCCGTTCACCATCTACGAAATCACAAAGAACCTGGCGGAAGACATCGGCATGCCGCTTGAAATTCACTGCCACGGCGACCTGGGGATGGCGGTGGCCAACTCCCTGGCCGGGGCAAAAGGCGCCATTGACGGCGGCCAGGATGCTTACATCAACACCACCGTGAACGGCGTTGGCGAAAGGGCCGGCAATGCTGACCTGGTGGCGGTGATTCTGGCGGCCATGAAGTCAAAGCAATTTGCCGAGAAGTACCAGCTGGGACAGCCGATTGACTTATCCAAGTCGTTCAAGATAGCCAAGTTCGCCAGCTACGCGTTTGACCTGCCGATACCGATAAATCAGCCCGGAGTCGGCGCGAACGCCTTCGCCCATGCCTCCGGCATTCATGCCGATGGCGTACTGAAAGACCCGGAGAATTACGAACTGTACGGATATGAGGAGCTGGGGCGAGGTGACCCGGTAATGGTGGAAACGGGGAGAGAAATCATCGCCGGGCAGTACAGCGGTATTTCCGGGTTCAGCCATATCATGGGCAAAATGGAAGTACAGTTCAGCAGCCGTGAGGAAGCCGGCGAGATTCTGGAGCTGGTCCGCTATGCCAACGTCGAGGCGCAGAAACCACTGGTTGAGGACGAACTGCTTTTCATCGCCAGATACCCCAAGATAGCCAAAAAGCTGCTGACGCTGACGCCGCTGGAGTAGCCCCTCTCATTTACCAGCCACGCAGGAGGTGACCGGAAATAGAGAAAGATAAGCCCGCCTTCAGCGTAAAGCCCATAGGCACGGTGAGAAACGAGGTCCAGAAACCGCCAAAGCCGCCTTACGACTGGGACAGGGTTATGTCCCGCATCGAGATTGAACCGGATTTGACGGAGGCGCTCGACAATCTGGATGAATTTTCCCACATCATTGTCCTCTACTGGATGGATAGGCTGGCCGCCGAACCTCAGCCGCTGAAAGTCCACCCCAGACGTGACCCGGAACTCCCGCTCGTAGGGCTTTTCGCCAGCCGTTCTCCCAGAAGACCCAATCCCATCGGCGAGGCCACGGTGAAGCTGCTGAAAAAGGAGGGCAATGTGCTCACCGTGTCCGGCCTGGACGCTCTCGATGGTACGCCGGTTATCGACCTCAAGCCCTACCTGCCCGGTTATGACTCGGCGGCTGACGCCACACCAGCCCCCTGGTCGAAATCACATGCCGAAAGTTAACGCCAGCTGCGCCAGTCTGTTATCATGCCCAAAATCACTAAATAATCGAAAAAGTTGACGCTAACCCAGCGATTACGTAATAATTATATCTGGACAGTCAGTATGGTGGGTGAAAAAATGACGGCTAAAGAGCTGGTCAGGTTGGAGAATGTCTGGGTTCACCATGACAGCGTTCCAGCACTGGAAGCGATAAACCTCTCCATCAAAGCAAATGACTTTCTCGGCATCATCGGCCCCAATGGCGGCGGCAAGACCACGCTGCTTAAAGTCATCCTGGGGCTGATAAAACCAAGCCGGGGCAAGGTCACCGTACTGGGCACGTCGCCGGAGCGGGCCCGGAAACACATCGGCTACATCTCACAGTTCAACCTCTTTGACCACGATTTTCCCATCAGCGTTTTCGAAGTGGTCCTTATGGGCCGCTATAACAAGTCCGGCCTGCTCCGACGTTTCAGCGAAGAAGATAGAAAGGCCGCCATCGAAGTCCTGAAAACTGTGGAGATGTTTGATTATAAAGAGCGGCAGGTCGGCAAGCTCTCCGGTGGAGAGCAGCAGCGCGTCTTCATCGCCCGGGCCCTGGCGACCAATCCGAAGCTGCTGCTGCTTGATGAGCCAACCGCCAGCATCGACCCGAATATGCAGGCCGAGTTCTACGAACTGCTGGACAGATTAAAGGAAAGCATGGCCATCGTCCTGGTCTCCCATGATATCAGCGCCGTTTCCATTTATGTCAGCGAAATTGCCTGCCTCAATCACCAACTGTTCTACCACGGTTCCAAAGAGGTATCGGCGGAAGAGCTGGAGAAGTCTTACCACTGCCCGATCCAGCTCATTGCCCACGGTACCGTGCCCCACCGGGTACTGAGGGAACATTAAGCCATGCTCGAAGCACTTCAGTATCAGTTCATGCAGAATGCCCTGCTGGCCGGTCTTCTGGCAGCCATCGCCTGCGGCATCGTCGGCGTCTACGTGGTGGTCAAAAAAATCGTCTTCATCAGCGGTGGCATTGCCCACGCCTCTTTCGGCGGCATCGGGCTGGGATATCTGCTGGGCATCAATCCGGTGCTGGGGGCGATGGTCTTCACCATCGCCTCGTCGCTCGGCATTGGCCTGGTCACCAGACGAAGCAGGTTGCCCGAGGACACCGCCATCGGCATCCTGTGGGCGATGGGCATGGCACTGGGCATAATCTTCATCGGCCTGGCGCCGGGGTATGCCCCCGACCTTTTCAGCTACCTCTTCGGCAACATCCTGACGGTACCATTCTTCGACCTTATGCTGATGCTGACCCTGGATGTGGTGATAATTGTGCTCGTCGCAATTCTCTATAAGGAATTTCTGTACCTTTCCTTCGATGAAGAGTTCAGCACGGTATCGGGAGTGCCCACCGAAAGACTTTACCTTCTCCTGCTCTGCCTGGTGGCCCTGACCGTGGTGGTCCTGATACGAGTGGTCGGCATCATCCTGGTCATCGCCCTGCTCACCATCCCGGCGGCGCTGGCCCGGCAACTGACCTACAGCCTGAAAAAAATGATGCTGCTGGCCATCCTGGCCGGCATGTTCTTTACCTTCAGCGGGCTGTGGATTTCCTACGCGCTCAATTTAGCCTCCGGCGCGACCATTATCCTGGTCAGCGGCACGGTGCTGTTCATCTCATTCGGGGTCAAGAAGCTGCGCCGCAGAATCCGGGAACAGGGCCCTGATGCCAGCGCAGCCTGATTGCCAGGCTGTTGCCTTCTAAGTTGATATAGTCTATAATTGGCTGAAGAAGATGGCACTGCGCATTACCACCCTGAGTGAGAATACGGCGGGGACACGCGACCTTCTGTCTGAGTGGGGCCTCAGCTTTCTCATTGAAAGCGAAGGGGAAGCCATCTTATTTGACACCGGCAAAACCATATCCACCGCCCATAACATTGATACTCTCGGCGTCAACCCCAAACAAATCAGCAAGATTGTGTTGAGCCACGGCCACTATGACCATACCGGTGGCCTGCGCCAGGTGCTGCGCCGGATAAATAAAGAGATAGAGGTGATTGCCCACCCCGATGTCTGGGCGCCCAAATACCGCCACCGCAAAGGGGAAAAGGACAGGTATATCGGCATTCCCTTCCAGCGCCAGGAACTGGAAAGCCTGGGCGCGATTTTTAAACTGACCACAGAACCGGTGAAGGTGGCCGATAACTGCCTGACTACCGGCGAAGTCCCCATGATAACCGATTACGAGACGATTGATTCCGGCCTGTTTGTCCAGACCGATTCCGGCTGGCAGCCAGATAAGCTGCTTGACGACCTGTCGCTCATCATCAACACCGCACTGGGCCTGGTGGTGGTGCTGGGCTGCGCGCACCGCGGCATGGTCAATATTCTGCACCACGCGCAGAAGTTAACCGGCGAGAAGAAAATATACGCCGTGCTTGGCGGCTCCCACCTGTACAGTGCCTCCAGGGAACGGGTGCAGAAAACCATCGCCGACCTGAAAAAGCTCGACGTGCAGAGGCTGGGGCTCTGTCACTGTACCGGCATGCCGGCAATTGCCACCCTTGCCCATGAATTTGGCGACCGGTTCTTTTTCAATATTACGGGCACCACTTTTAAATTGCCTTAGGTAGCGGTGATGAACCTTTCCGTTCAGTTAGCCCCCGGACATGAGAAAGGGTTACGGCTGGCCAATCCGGTCATGACCGCATCCGGCACTTTCGGCTACGGCACGGAGTACAGTCACCTTTTTGATATTCAGAAGCTCGGGGCCATCGTCTGCAAGGGAACCACCCTGAAACCCAGGGACGGCAATCCCCAGCCGCGCCTGGTGGAAACTCCCTCCGGCCTGCTCAACTCCATTGGCCTGCAGAACATCGGGGTGAAAGCCCTGATAAGAGAAAAGGCGCCGATATGGGCAAAATGGCGCGTTCCGGTAATCGTCAATATCGCCGGCGAGACGGTCGAGGAATACGCCACACTGGCGAAAGAACTAGACAATGTCCCCGGAATCAGCGGCCTTGAGGTGAATATAAGCTGCCCTAACATCGGTGCCGGCGGGGCTGAGTTTGGACTGCATCCTGAGCCCGCCGCCAGGGTAACCGCCACAGTCAGGGCAAACACCCATCTTCCCGTGCTGGTGAAACTGACCCCGAATACCGGCGAGATTACCCGCGTGGCCGCGGCGGTGGCCGAGGCCGGTGCTGATGCCATCTGCCTGGTCAACACGGTACGGGGTATGGCGATTGACATTTACACGCGACAGACACTGCTCGGCAATGGCACCGGCGGCCTTTCCGGCCCGGCGATAAAGCCGATCGCGCTGGCCATGGTGTACGAGGTGGCTGGTTCAGTTGAGCTGCCTGTCATTGGTTGCGGAGGAATCACCTCTGGCAGCGACGCTGTTGAGTTCATCATGGCCGGTGCCAGTGCCATACAGGTGGGCTCGGCCAGCTTTGTCAATCCCCGCGCCCCCCTCGATGTCCTCGAGGGCATTGAGCAGTTCATGGCCAGAGAGGGAGTCAAGGACATCAGCGAGCTTGTTGGTGCCGCCCGGCGCTGAGGCTATGTCCTCTCTTTAAGCTCCAGCCCGACCTTATACGCTTCGGCAATAACCTCACCGAAGGCCCTGTAGTTCCTGGCCGTTATATCGAATATCATCGGCCTGATTTTGTCCGCATCCGGCCTGCCATCGGTGAGGCAGTCCCCGGATACATATGTCCCTTCCACCTGCCCGATGATGAAGTCATGGCTGCCCAGGTTCAGTATCTGCACCACCCGGCACTCCAGATTGACCGGGCATTGCTCTATCATTGGTGCCGTCTCCAGATGCCCGTAAAACACTTTGAACCGGCAAACCTTGACTTTATCAACATTGGCACCGGAGGCGATGCCGCAGAAGTCCGTCTCCTTTACCAGGTCAACCGAAGGAGTATTAATGGAGAATGTCCTGTTCTGCCAGATACCCTTCAGCGTGTAACTCCTGTGCCGCAGCAGCACACCCATCATCGGCGGTTCAGCGTTGACCACCCCGCCGCCACCCATCGCCATGAAGTTGGCTTTACCGTCGACATTGGACCCGACCAGAAGCGTTGGCCGGGGATACATGAGCCTATCGGGCAGTAACTCTACCTTGTTCACCACTCTATTCCTCCCGGTTCAAAATGATTTTATTCAAAATCGCCTGCTCTCTGGCGGTCATCTCCCGTTTCTGCTCCGGCCTCTCATGGTCATAGCCGAGCAGGTGGAGCACGCCGTGAATGATGAGGATGGCCAGTTCTTTTCTCACGGGATGCTGGTGCTCCTGCGCCTGCATCACTGCCTGGGGATAGGAAATGACGACCTCGCCGAGATGGGTCACGCCATCAGGAGGCACCACAAACAGGGATGGTTCACCCTCGTGTTCCTCCTCCGGTATCATGTGAAAGGCGAGGACATCTGTCGGCCGGTCCTCTCCGCGATAGGTCCTGTTCAGTTCCTGTACCTTTTCCTGTCCGGTTATCACCAGGCCTATCTCGGCGTTTGGGCCGCTATCCTGAGCCTTAAGAACCTGCGCCGCAATGCGCCGAAGCCAGTCTCTCTCAGGACAGCCCCCAAATTTTCCGTCGATGATTACGTTTATCTCCATGGCCGCTATGTGCCAATCATCATAGCACAGGCCCGAATGGGCCAGCAAACCCCAACCGCTGATGATTGAGCAAAGCGAAAAGATATGTTATATTAGAGATACCTAAGGTATGGCTCGAGGTATGGCTCGCGGGAGGGATCGCATAGTGGCCTAGTGCGGGCGCCTGCTAAGCGCTTACCCTGGGAAACCGGGGTCGTGGGTTCAAATCCCACTCCCTCCGCCATGAAAACCAGTGACGTATACCCCTGAAAAGGGGTATATTACTATTAGAGATAATTTGCGGGGAGAAATGCCTGACTATTATATCTGGACCATCGGCTGCCAGATGAACAAGGCAGAGTCGGAGCGGCTGGGCAGCTTTTTCGAGCATCTCGGCTACCGGCCCACGGACGCCGCCGAGAATGCTGACGTTATCGTGCTCAATAGCTGCGTGGTGCGTCAGAGCGCGGAAAATCGGGTGGTGAACAAAATCAGAGCCCTGCAATCTTTTGCCCGGGCACATCCAGGCGCCACTCTGGCCGTCACCGGCTGCCTGGTGAATTCCGATACCACGCGTTTGAAAAAAGAATTTCCTCACGTGGATTATTTTTTCAAGCCGGGCGATTGTCCACCCTGGCTGGAAAAGCCCGAAGCGATACTAGCATTGCCACAAAGACCTTCCCCTGCCACCTATGTCACTATCATCCAGGGGTGCGATAACTTCTGCTCCTACTGCATCGTCCCCTACCGTCGCGGCCGGGAGGTAAGCCGCACCATATCAGAAATCGCCTGCGAGGTCAAAGAGCTGGTCAGGCGGGGGGTCAAAGAGGTAACCCTGCTGGGCCAGAACGTGGATTCGTACGGGCACGACCTGCCCGATAAGCCTGACCTGGCCGATTTACTGGAAGAGCTTAACAAAATTGATGGCTTAGTACGAATACGTTTCCTGACCAACCACCCCAAAGATATGAGCGATAAGCTCATTGGCGCCATCGCCAGGCTGGACAGGGTCTGCGAATGGATAAGCCTCCCGGTTCAGTCCGGCAGCGACGACATTCTCAAATTGATGAGGCGGGGCTACACCGCAGCACAATACCGACAGATGGTGAAAAGGATAAGGGATACCGTTCCCGGTGTGGCGCTGAGCACGGACATCATCGTTGGTTTCCCCTCGGAGACAGAAGCCCAGTTCCAGGAAACGGTGAACCTGCTTGCCGCGCTCAGGTTCGATACCGTACACGTTGCCGTCTATTCGCCGAGGCCGGGAACCAGCGCTTCCCGCGAGCTTGAAGATGATATCCCTGCGGCGGTGAAAAGGGAGCGCTTGAACATCATCGAGCAGCTCCAGGAAAAAATCGCCGCTGAAATCAACGGGCAGCTGCTAGGTACAATGGCCGAAATTTTAGTTGAGTCCAGAGTAAAAGACAAATGGCAGGGTCGAACCCGCACCGGCAAACTGGTCTTTTTCGAAGACAGCCGTGATTTTCTGGGAAAGCTGGTAAGCGTTCGGATAGAAAAGACGAGCCCGTGGTCATTACAGGGCACAGTTGATACATCGAAGTAAGGAGGCACAATGGTAAAGTATGGTCTTATGACGGGAATACTGCTCACGTTTCTGGCGGCACTCAGCGGCTGCGGAACACTGCCAGAAGGAGGTAAGGAAGGTGGAGGCTTCGACTGGACACTCATTGTCTTCATCGTCCTGCTGGTAGCCATCTTCTATTTCCTGATTATTCGACCGCAGCGCCGGCAGCAGAAAAGACACCAGGAACTGATGCAGGAACTGAAACGCGGCGACAAGGTCATCACCACCGGCGGCATCTACGGCGTTGTGGAGAGCCTGAGCGATGACAGCATTGTCTTGAAAGTTGAGTCGGGAGCCAGTATACGCATGGCCCGAAGCAGCATTGCCGGCCAACGCCAAGAGCAATAGCCACATGAATCGCTACGACTATATCATCATAGGCAGCGGTATCGCTGGCCTCTATATGGCACTTCTCGCCAGAGAGCAGGGCAGCGTGCTGGTGATAACCAAGGGCAGTATTGAAGACTGCAATACCAGACACGCCCAGGGAGGTATCGCCGCCGCCATCGGTCGGGATGATTCCCCTGACCTGCACTTCAAAGACACCATAGAGGCTGGAGACGGTCTATGCGATGAAGCGGCGGTACGAATCCTGGTTGACGAGGCCCCGGCCCGCATTGCCGAACTGGTCAATCTCGGTGTCCCGTTTGACACCCTGAACGGCCGGATTGCGCTTACTCTGGAAGCTGCCCACAGCGTTCCCCGCATCCTGCATGCTGGCGGTGATGCCACCGGCGAGCACATTGAGGTCACCCTCAGCCGACGGGTTCGGGCTGCCAGGATTCCGGTGCTTGAAGACAGTCAGGCCACGGAAATCCTAGTGGAGAAGAATACCGTCAAAGGTATAAAGGTGCTGGACTGCCACACCGGTTCCATGGAGACTTTTGAATGCCGGAACCTCATTCTCGCCACCGGCGGCGCCGGGCAGCTCTTCAAATTCAATACCAACTCCGATATCGCCACCGGTGACGGCATCGCTCTTGCCTTCAAGGTCGGGGCGGAAATCATAGATATGGAATTTTTTCAGTTCCATCCTACCGCCCTGCACCTTCCCGGAGTGACGCCTTTCCTCATTTCGGAAGCGGTCAGGGGCGAGGGCGGTATTCTGCGCAATGCCGAGGGGCATCCCTTTATGCCCGAGTACGCCCCGCAGGGCGACCTGGCACCGCGGGATGTGGCGGCGCGCAGCATCCTCTACGAGATGAAAAAGACGGGCTCAGACCGGGTTTTTCTTGATGTCGCCCACCTCTCTCCCTACGTTATCACCACCCGCTTCCCCCATATATACCGCTTCTGCCTCGACCATGGTCTTGATATCACCAAGGAGCCAGTTCCGGTGGCGCCGGCCGCCCACTATATGATGGGCGGCATCAAGACCAATAGCTGGGGAGAAACGAACGTGTCCGGGCTATTTGCCACCGGTGAAACCGCCTGCACCGGCGTGCACGGGGCAAACCGCCTCGCTTCCAACTCCATGATGGAAGTGGTTGTCTTCAGCAAGCGCATTATGGAGAGAACTGCCCGAGGTGCTGAAACCGGTTCATCGGCTGCCTCCAAACGCCAGGAAGTCAAAGGCAAACTGAGTGAAAGACGGGTCGCCGGGTCATCGCCAGCA
>Ga0315548_1002463_pt1 | contig 14386 bp, 18 predicted proteins | sample SalMarSW160110MG_2_FD_202540 | JGI IMG/M metagenome (GOLD analysis project Ga0315548, IMG submission 202540) | Salt marsh sediment microbial communities from the Plum Island Ecosystem LTER, Massachusetts, United States - Salt Marsh Sediment SW1601-110 ...
AAGTAGGCGCTGGTTTCATGGGCGACGGCGCGGGCGATGAGGGTCTTGCCACAACCGGGCGGCCCGTGTAAGAGAACACCTTTGGGTGGGTCAATGCCCAAACGCTCGAACACTTCCGGGTAGCGTAGCGGCAGCTCGATCATCTCGCGGATACGGCGGGTGACGCGGTGCAGCCCACCGATGTCCTCGTAAGTGATGGCGCCGCGCTCGCGTTTCGCCTCTCCATCTGCACTGCTCAGTCGAATAGCTGTGGACGGGCTGATGAGCACGGGGCCGCTGGGGCTTGTCTCTACGACGGTAAACATCTGGGCGCGGGTGCCGAACAAATCAACCCTCACCTGGTCGTTGACGGTTACGGGGATGCCGTCCATCAATCGCGCCAGGTAACGGGCCTCGCCCCCTCCTCCCGACCCCCCCTTAGTAAGGGGGGCAAGGGAGATTGCAGCAGCGGCTAAAACCACAGTGCGCGCCGGCTGCACGGTCACGCGGCGCACCGACACCCCTTCATCCAGGCTAGCCTTGGCATTGGCGCGCAGGATGCCGTCTATGTGGATGAGGCTCTGGCCGCGTTGGGCAGCATAGGCGGGCATAGCGCGCGCCACGGTAGCGCGCTTGCCTGTGATTTCCACCACATCGCCAATACTGATCCCCAATCGTTCCAAATCCTGGGGATCTATGCGCGCTAGCCCACGTCCAGCATCTTTTGTAGGGGCTTCAGCTACTCGTAGAGTAAGGGTTCCTTCTTCGGTCGTTACTTTTGTCTCTCTCATCATTTTAGATAGGAGTGTTTAGTTCGTCCGGCTCGGATCATCCAGCAGTTGAACTGCTGGATGAACTGAATAATTTTGCCCGCACTTCACTCACCAGCCCTATGCCGCGACAATAGCCACAAGACAAAGGGCTATCGGGCCAGAGATAGTCGGCAGCCCGGCCTGTACCGCCGCAGGCCGGACAGGCGACGGCCCCTGGGGGAACGTGAACCACCCCCAATCCCCCGCAACTGGTGCAGGTCAGGCGGGAACGGGGATGTACACCCGTACCCCTGCAGAAAGCGCAGGAGGTGGTGGGCATGAAGAGCGTATGCTGTCCCGCACCACCACACACCGAACAAGTAGCCAGGGGAGACATGACGCCGAAAGGATCGTGGCCCTGACCGCCACAAAAGGCACAAATGACTTCTACCATTTGTCCTGAAGGATTCGATGCAGTCATGCAGCCACCTCCAATTTAGCCTCCAATCGATCCAATCGTTCGCGCAGCGTGTGATTTTCCTCTTCCAATTGCCTGGCGCGGGTGGTGAGATAGGGGTCGCTCTCCCACCAGTTGATGCCCATCTCCATAGCTTTGTCAACCGAGGCGATGAGGAGGCGTAGCTTGATGTTGAGCAACTCCACATCCACCAGGGAGATGGTAATGTCGCCGGCGATGACAATGCCTTTATCGAGCACCCGTTCGAGAATGTCGGCCAGGCTACTGCCCTGGATGGAATGTTGCATACGTTGATCTGGCATCGCGTGTCCTCCTTATCTCGGCTGGCGGCGTTCGTCCAGTTGCCCGGCTCTGACCACCAGGCTGGCGGTCTTGTGACGCAACTGTGAGAAGTTATGGCACAGGCGGCAGTCCAGGCTGCCTTCGTCGTAAGACTTGCAGGCCAGGAGCACGTCCACGGCCGCTATCAATTCCTGGGCAAAAGGCGCTTTCTGCACGGCGGTGGGGGCCTGGTTGATCGCTTGAGTCAGCCGGTTGACTTCCTCTTCTTGACTGGGGAAGAGGTCAATCGGGCAAAGGATGTCGGCCTGGCTACTAGTCTTCATGCTCCTCCTGAGAGGCGGCTTCCAGGCGGTCGTACACCCGCATGGCGACGTGGAACTGCCCTTTTTTGCGCATGCCCTCGGCAATGGCCAGCACTTTTTCAACGGCCGCTGGCACTTCGGGGGTATCCAGATAATGTTCGATAATTTTCAGGTAAGGGGTGAGGGCCTGGTGGACCTTACCTTGCTCTTCCAGGGTCATGGCCAGGGTAAGCAATGAGGCGCTGATGGCCTCGTGAACGGTGGTGGGTTTTTGTTTTGGCATGGTTATCCTCGCTATTCTTCTTTTTCCATAACCTGCTCGCGCAGATAGCGCCGGGTGCGCTGGTAACTGAGCAGATTGCCTTCATCGTCCAGCAGAGATTCGTAGGTAGCCAACACGTCGCGGGCATCAGGGATGCGTTTCATCTCAACCATCTCCACCATGACGTGCCAGCCCTGTTCATCTTTGGCAATGGCCGACACGGTGTCGGGTTTCAGCCCGGTAAGCTGGACTAGCTGTTCCTTGGCCCGCTGTGCAATTTGTAATCCAGTCATCATAGCCACTCCTTAGATGTAATTCATGGTTCTTGGTGCGTAAAACGGAACACACAATAATGTTTTACTCTTCTTGTTCTGCTTCCTGGCGTTCACGGGCGGCCCTGAGTAGTCTCAGCAGGGTTTCCTCGCCCTCCAGATACTCTTCTTCGCTGATTTCTCCGAGGTCGTAGCGTAATTCCAATTCGAGAAGCTTGCCGCGCACGGCTTCCTCAGAGTACAGTTCCTTGTCGGCCTGTTCGGCGATCTTCTCGGCAATCCAGACCACGCCTTTGACTGGTCCCATCAACGGGAAGGTCAGTAAATCGATCAGCCAGCCCACGTCACATCTCCGCTCCTTATTTGTCCCAATGGATAGTGATGTTGACGAAGTTATACGGGGGTACCGGCCCCACGTATTTGAACATCAGCCGTTTGCCCATGTCGGTGTCGAGGCGCTGCATAGCCTGGTCGAACTCAACCTCATGCTCGTGGTTGACCAGAAAGGCGGCGTTCAGCACCATCTTATCGGTGATGACTTTGTTGGAGCGGCTCTTATAGACCAGGGGTCGCAGGCGTTCGAGAATCTTTTCGGCGTCCTCATCCCGTTTTTTCGATAAGGCAGCCTCGATCATTTCGCCGAGGCGAATGCGTTCATAGTACGTCTCTTCGGCCGAACGACCCATCAGTCCATCCCGCAGACGACGAATAGGCTGGTTCTCTTCCACGATCTCCCGGAAGATGGCCTCTTCGTACCAGAAAGCTTTGACGCCCAACTCGACACGGTTTTCCACTTCTTCAAAGGCACTGATCAGCCCGCCATAGCGTCGCTTAAGCACCTGTTCTTCTATGGCCTCCGTATTGGGGGCAACCGTGCCAAAGCGCACCGGCAAGATGGTGAACTGCCGCATGACTTCTTCGAGCACCAGAGTGTGCGCCATCATGTTGCGGCGGCTTTCTTCGTATTCCACGATAGGCGTATCGCTGACCACGACGGTCAGATTCATGAAGTTCACCGTATGGACGACATCGCCGCGCTCACCCATGCCCAGGGTGGTAAACGTGGGTGCAGGAGCTCCCTCGCCGAACTGGGGAGAGCGAATCAGGCAGTACATATATTTTCCGGTACGGGTATCGGGCTTGGGCATGTTGTTTCTCCGTGCAGTGTGGTTCGAATTGCGTAGTCCGTAGCGGAATACGCAATACTCCTCATATTTCGCGCTCTTCCACCGTCCACAAACGAAGCTGTAAGGTTAAGCCTTTTTCGGCGAGGGTCTTGACTAGGATGTTCAGTACTCCATTGCCCCACACCATTAAGTCGAGGGATCCCAGGTCGGGTCGTAGGGTGAGGTATTGATCTTTCAAGGCGATGAATGCCTGCACCGCCAACGGGTCGAGGTGGGGAAAAACAGCGATTTCGAGGGACGCATCCAACCGCCGGCCCTCGGCGGCGCGGCCGGCGCGGTAAAAGGGGGCTACTTCCAAAGACAGGGGTAGTTGACCGTTCAAGTCGCCGACGAGCAGGAGCAAGTTAGCTCCCGCGGTGGTAAGGTCTCCCTGGGCTATTTCTCGCTGCAATTGGCGAGTCAGCTCCTCCCGGCCGGCGACGCTTCGGGCGGCGTTCTCCACGTTGCGCAAATTTAGGTGGAGCAGAGCTTCGGCAAAGCCGCTCCGGATGGCCATCTCGTTGGCAAAAATCTCACGGGGGGCGAACAGGCACAGCTTTTCGGAAAGGGAGGTGAGCACCGGAGAGATTTTAGATTTTAGATTTCGGATTTCAGATTTTGAATTTTCATCTTCTTCAATCTGCAATCGCATCTGGCGTGAGAGACGCGTGGCTACGTTCTCGGCCAGGGGGTGAGCGTGCTCGTGGGCGAGCAATCCCCGCAAGGCCAGGTAGTCTTCCCAATAGTCTTGCGCCACCATCGCCCGGCGATTCACGAAGACATTACAGCCGCTCAAATCAGCCAGATCGTAGAGGTTGACCAGCGGACGCTTATTCAGTGCAGCAGCGCTCTCCGGTAAGAGGTTATACCCTGCCGCCCCTAAGCTGGCGGGAGATGCCCCCCGGTGCAACTGGCGTACCAGCGGTTTCAGGTCTTCCAGAATGAAAAGCGTTACCCAGCGATGCGGCCAACGCGCTTGCCGGGCGTACTCGCGGATGATGGCCTCTTCCACCTGGATGAGCGGCAATACACCCTCCTCCACGTCAGCGACGACACGCAGCTCGGTGGCCGCGATACGGTGCAGACTGATGTGTTTGACAGTGCGAGACATTCTAGACTTTCTTCAACCGCAGCTCCAGGATGCCGTTCTTGTACGTCTTTTGCAACGTCGCCGCGTCTACCAGGGCGGGTAGCAGGATCTCTTTGGCGTACTTGCGCTCGCCAGAGGTTTCCAAGGAGAGCACGTCGTCCTGGATATCGACGCGGATCTCTTCCTCGCCGACGCCAGGGAGTTCAGCGACGACGACAATTTCCTGCTCCTCGTCGAAGACGTCTACCAGGGGTTCGCGCACCTCGACCACTTCAGGCCCTTCCTGGGTCGTGCGAATGTTGCCGAAATGCTCCACCCGGGGGATGCCTCCGATGCCGGTGCGGATGGAAAAGCCGTAGACGCCGCGCGCCTTATCGCCGAGGCCTTTGACCTTGAACTCCCCGGTGCGGGTGGTTTCTTCCTCGCCCGTCTCGATCATTTCGGAGAGCAGGTCGAGGAAGTTCCCCAGGCCTTTGAACAGGCCGCCCAACCCCAGGTCAATGGAGATCTCCGCTTCGGGTTTTCTCTTTTTCTTGGGTTCATCCATTTCACCACCTCCAAATTCGGCGCATGCCTGATTTCACATGCTTTTCTTCTGCCTGTAGTTGCTCGGCTTCTCTCAAACGCGGCCAGCGCGCCCGCCTCGGCCCGGTGTTGATAGGGATGGAGTAGCGGGTGCGGATGTTTCTGTGGGTGCGGATGCGCCCGAGGGTGCTGAGGCGTTTCATGGTCAGATCCTTTCACGGTTGCATGTTGCGGGTTTAAAGGTTGCAGGTTCAAGGTTTAGAGCATGGAGAGTTCTCGCCTGAGTTAATTTTCAACCTTCAAACCTTCATCTCAATATTCCAGCGGGACTTCCCGGTACTTGCCGGTCTTTTGTTCATTGTCTTCGTCAGCCTGTTCGCCGGAGGCGGGAGAGTTCGCTGGCCGGTGTTTTTTGGGGGAGAGTTCTTCCATCACGTGCTGTAACAAATTGAGACGTTCTTGTACTTGCTGAATGCGGTCTTGCGTCTTTTTCTGGTTGGCGAGCCAAATATTCAATTCCCGTTCCAAGCGAGCTTTTTCGTGCTCCAGGCGAGCCAGTTCACTCACGACCTGTTCCCGGCTGGACGGCATGGCGCGGTTCCTTAGCCCCTGGATGGTGGGAATATCTCTCATATTGCGAAGATATTTGGTTTTCATACCTGTTATCCTTTGGGTTGAAGGTTATAGGTTCAACTGACCTTCAACCGCTGTAGTGTTCGATCAGGCTGAGCAGCATCTTGCGCTGTTGGGCGCGCCGCTCGCGAGCCTGGATGGTGAAAGCGGTTTTGGATTCAAGAACATCCAGGCAAATATGAACAAAACGTGGGTCATCTGCCGTTATGCGTAGGCTTTGTTGTGCAGTGACACGGGCGATCATGATGCAAGAACGCATGGTGGGAACTTGATCGTATTCCCCCGAGGCGCGAAAGTCCCGCACCAGGTCAACTATCTGGGCCACAGCCTCAACGGGCAAACCAGACCGGGCCGCAGTGATGGTGATCTCTGTCTGGCGGTCGTAGTATTCCAGGTCCATGGTGACCAACCGATCACTGAGAGCATCCTGCGCTTCGTGGACGCCGGCGTACTCCTGGGGATTGCTGGTGAAAATGGCACGAAACTCGGGGTGGACCTTGACATAGCCATCCCTCTGGTTCATGTTGGGCAATACGAGCAGGCGTTCCTCCAGCACCGCCAGGAGAACGTTATTGGCTTCCGGGCGGGATCGGGTGAACTCGTCGTAGACCAGGGTGAAGCCCTCGCGGCAGGCGGTTGTCAGGCGATTGTCCACCCATTGTTGGGTGGCGTCTTCCTCGTACTTGAGGACAGTGTGGATGAAGCGGTCCACGACTTTGCGGTAGCGGTAGCCGTACTGCCCGCCGATCAGGTCCGAGGTGGCAAATTCCTCGTCGCCGGCAATGAGCATCACCGGCCGCTTCAGGCTGGCGGCTACGTGCAGGGCGAGGGTAGTCTTGCCGGTGCCAGCTGGGCCGCGAAAATGCACTGGGAAGCCGGCCACTAGGTAGGCTAAAGCGCGCTCTTTCAATTCCTTGATGATGGGGGTTTCGATAAAATCGGAGCGCGGGCGCACAGCCAGGGCCGCCGGGGTTTCCTCGGTCAGGGTTTTGGTTGCAACAGTCATCTATGTGCCTCCTAAAGTGTTTTCAGTTCCACCGTCAAGGCCCGGTACCACTGGTCGCGGTCGGCGGCGCAGGCGGCCGGGGCTTCCTGCCAAGCGCGGAATTGGTCGTACACCCGACGGAAAGCGGGCTGGGCTTGCTGCCAGACCTGGTCATCGAAGGGAGAGCCGAGGGGGGGCTGGGAGCGGCCTTCATCCCAAAAAAGATGGTGGGCCATCCCTCGCTCGAAGTCGGTGCCCAAGCTGGTGGGGTTACCGGTGATCAGATAAGCCACCGCGTCGCCGAAGGCCAGGGCAAACCTTCCCTGTAAGCTGAGGTGGTATCCGGCGGTGACGGCCAGAAAGGCCAGCAGCCGTGTGAGGGCTTCCTCTTCCCCTTCGGCACCACCCCCATTGTGGGGGGGCGAACCAGACTGGCCATGTATTCGAAGGACGGCCAGGGCATCGGCGTAGGCCAGGGGAGGGCATTCCTGCCAGTGCTGAGAAGGGAAGAACGCCAGCGTGAAATCGGCCAGGGAGAAGTCGGGCAGTTCACCAATCTCTCCCAGGCCCAGGCGAATCTTCTGCCAAAGGGCCTGAAAAATATCCTGTGCAGCGGTCAGATCCGGTTGCAGGACGATTTCCGGGCGAGGTCCATCTCTAACGGTCAGGCGGCAATTGACCCCTTCCAGTACCTGCAATAGGGCCGGCAGCGTGATTTCGATGCTGCCGCTGGTGCGGCCGGCGGAGCGGATCTTACGGATACCTAGATACATCGCTTGTCTCTTTGCTATTTCGTCTAGCCCTTTATCTAGCAGAAAAGCCTGTATAAACGTTCAAACATTCGAACGTTTTTTATGGTCTTATAAGGCCAAATCGCTCGCTTGGGCGATCCAGGTCTCAACTTTGGCCAGCCGGCCAACGTTCCCTAAAGCCCGCCGCAGCTCATCGGGCGTGTTGGCAGCCAGTTGTGCAAAGGTGGAGATACCAGCCTGATGCAGGCGCTGCGCCATGCCCGGGCCGATGCCGTTGATAGCCGTGAGATCGTCAGCAGCCAGGCTCGGCTGTTTTGGGGTTGGCGCTGCTACTACGGGTGGCTCGGTCACCAACGGTCTGGCAAATCCCTTTTTGGGGTGTTTTTGCACTTTGAGCATGTTGAAATTCCGCCACACTTGGCGCGCCTCGTTTTGATCTGCCCGTATGGCATTTTGTTGTGTCTGGAACCGCTGACGCATCTCGTCGAACCGATGGCGTAGCTCGTCCACCTCCTCGCTCAACCGTCGTTTTTGCTCAGCGGCCATCTCTTGATGGGCGGCGCTCACGTCGGCGCGGAAGGCGGCCGTGTCAGCAGCCAGGACGGCGCGTTGCCCGGCTAGCTGTTGGTCCTGGTCGGCTGCCATGGACTGGTGAGCTATGTCCAGCTCGCTCACGAACGTGGCCGCGGCGTGGCGTAAATCTCCCACTGCCTGGTGCAAGTCATCGATGTACTCGCTCAACTGTTGTTCCTGTTCGTGCGCCATCTCTTGATGGGCGGAGCTCACGTCGGCTCGGAAGGCGGCTGTATCGGAGGCCAGGCGGGCGTGCTCTTCGGCCAGGTGCTGTTCCAGGTCGGCGGCCATGGATTGATTAGCAGCGTCCAGATTCCCCAGGAAAATGGCCGCCACCTGTCGCAATTCACATACCTGCCGGCGTAAGCTGTCCACCTGCTCGGCCAGCCATTCCTGTTGCATGGAAGTCATGGCCTGGTGAGCCGAGTCTATTTCTTTTAGGAACGTGGCCGTGGCCTGGCTGGCCTCTGCCACCCGGCGACGCAGGCTGTCCATGTGCTCATTTAGTCGCTCCTTCTGCTTGGCGGTCATGGCCTGGTGAGTGGCGCGAAAATCGGCCAGTTCTTGCCTTACCTCGCCGCGGAGGTCGGCCACAGCCTCCTGGCGAGTAACGTAGTCTTTCAGGAGGTTCTGGGCCAGCGTGCGCATTTCAGAAGACAATGCCATAGAAATGCCTCCTTCTCACATCTGTTTTTCCACCGGCAGCGCCTCCTTTGCTAACGATGCCCAGGAGCAGGGGGCTTTTCCATCACCCCCCTGCGCCTGCACATGTTCGCTACCAGATACGCGGACGATGCTGTCGAAACAAGGTTCACCGAACCTCGCTTCACCGAAATGATTTCCCGCCGCTGTCCAGCGAGGAACTGCCGGACAACCGGTGGCTTTAAGCAGGCGCTGCGGCAGCAGCCGTCAGACCCACGGCCTCGGCATACTTCAGGTAGGTATCAACCCCAGCGACGACCACCCGAGCCTCAATGGCCAGGAGTTCGATGCCAACTAGGGAGATGCGCACCCAGGCGTCAATGACAATGCCCTTGTCCAGGATGCGATCCACTACCTCGGCCAGGCTGGTAGATGCAATAGTTTTCTCAACCGCCATTTTAATTCACCTCCTTCCTTTTTTTGGATTTCAACTTCCCGGAAGCCGGTAAGTTGTCTTTTGAAACTATATCCATTATAAGGGTGAACTGGCCGGGGTGCGCGTAAGACCTGTGTGTGCCCTGCGTTAGGCTTACGTTAGTACCGGGGTACTACCCGAAGGCGAGCGGCGCCTTTCGATCATATAACCGTGCCGGGACAGGTTGCGAATGTAAATCGGTTGGGTCGGATCGGGTTCAATTTTGGAGCGCAGGTTTTTGATGTGCCAGCGCACCAGGCTGGGATCGGCTACTTCCGGAGGATACCCCCACACCTGTTGCAAGAGCTGTTGGCTGGAGAAGACTGCACCGGGGTGGAGCATCAAATAGTGGATGAGTTCAAACTCGGTGGTTGTCAATTGGACGACCTTCTCCCCGATGCGGACTTGGAAAGTGTGTAAGTCCAAATTGAGGGAACCGATTGTTATCATTGAAAGGTCCTCCGAAGAATCACCGTTTCCATAGTAGGTCGGCTGGGACCGGCGCAGCAAAGCCCGAATGCGGGCTTTCAACTCCCGCAGGTCAAAAGGCTTGACCAGGTAATCGTCGCCGCCTTTGTCAAGGCCTATTAGGCGGTCCTCGACCGTGCCACGCACGGTCAGGAGCAAGATCAGTACGGCTGCCAGGTCCGGGTCGCGGCGAAGTCTATGGCAGACTTGTAAGCCATCCAGCCTGGGCATGACGATGTCGAGGACGATCAGATCCGGACGGTGCTGCTGGGCGGCAGCCAGGGCCTCCAAGCCATCGTAGGCGGTGATCACCTCATAGCCCTCATCGATCAAGCTGTGCCGGACGGCCCAGACCAGGTCTTGTTCGTCATCCACCAGAAGAATGCAGCACATCGGAAAGACCATCCTTTCTGTTCAATTCCACCGCTCGACGGGCAATCAGGCGGACCTCATCTAGTTTAAAAGGCTTGGCGACGAAGCCAACGTAAAGGTTCTTTTCCAGGCCTTCGACGACTGTTTTGTCTTCCTGGTAGAAATAGCCGGAAATCAGGATAACAGCCGTGGGTGGGCTGAGCTGGCAGATGAAGGCGGCCAGTTCCAGGCCATCCAGATCGGAGAGTTTGGCGTCTACGAAGGCGGCGGCATATTGTTCGCGAGCCAGCAGTTCGAGAGCCTCAGCCCCCCGGGTCGTTGTCGTCACGGCATAGCCGGCCGTAGAGAGGATATTCTCCAACGCCCAGCACATATCTGGCTCATCGTCTACGATCAAGATGCGGGGCAGGTTCTTTCTCACGGGTTGCCTTATTTTGGGGCCGGCAATCGCACCGTAAAGGTGCTCCCCCGGCCCACCTGGCTCTCTACGTCTATCGTGCCCTGGTGCTGGCGGACGATGCTGTAGCAGATTGAGAGGCCCAGCCCGATGCCTTTTCCGACCGGCATGGTCGTAAAAAAGGGGTCGAAAATCTGGGGTAATTGTTCCTCAGGGATGCCAAGCCCGGTGTCTTTGAACAGTATTTCTATTTCGCCAGATTCACTGGCCCGCGTGGCCACGGTTAACGTCCCTCCCTGGGGCATGGCGTTCCAGGCGTTAAGGACCAGGTTGGTGAAAACCTGTTGTAGTAGCTCAGGGTTGGCGAAAACGTTGAGCAAGCCGGGCCGGAGCTCCTTTTTCAGGATGATTTTCTGTAGAACCATCTGGTTGGCCAGCAGAACCAGGGTTTCCTCCAGCACGGCGTGCACGTCCACTTCCCTTTTCCGTCCATCCTGAGGGCGGGCAAATTTCAGCAGATTCTCTATAATCAATGAGGCGCGCTGCGTGGCGGTGCAGATTTTTTCCAGACCTTGACAGCGCAGCTGGGTATCCTCGGGGCGCTCCATCAGCAACTGGGCGCTGGCGGAGATGATGCCTAGGGGATTGCGCAGCTCGTGGGCGATGCCTCCGGCCATTACGCCGAGAGAGGCCATCTTGGTAGACTGGATCAGTTGGGCCTCCAGCCGGCGCCGTTCGGTCAGATCGCGGCCCACGGCCACGATCCCCACTACTTTTCCGGCATCGTCCCGCATGGAGGAGCAGTTCCAGGCAATGGGTATTTCCTGGCTGGTGGCGGTCAGCAGATTGACCTCGGTATTCTGCACATCCTCGCCGCGGGTCAGTCTCTTCAATATCTCGGCCATCACCGGGCGCTGTTCGGCAGCGCACAAAGATAGCAGGGATTGTTCCCTGACCTGCTCGGCCTTTAACTCTGAGATGTTCTCGGCCGCCCAGTTCCAGGTCACGATGTTCCCGCCGGGGTCCATAGAGATCACCAGGTCATTGGCGCATTCCACCACGCTGGCCAGGTGGCGTTCTGCTCGCCGGACTTCCTCGCCCAGTTGTTCGCGTTCGGTGATGTCGTCCATCAACAGCATGACGTTTTCCACCGCCAACTCGGTTTTGAGGGGGATAAGGCGGTAATAATAGATGCGGGTTGGCAGGCCGGGGGCGCGGTAAGCCACTTTCCCACCCTCGATAGTTTGGCCAGTGCTAAAAACCTGTTGCGCCTTCTGATCTAGGCGAGTGTACTCCATCAAGACCTGGGGGAAGACCCCTTCGACCTTGTGCCCCAGTGTGGTGCGCGCCTTCCGCTGGGCTTTCTCGAGGAAATTGCGGTTGACCGACACAACGCGCAGGCGTCGGTCAATCACCATCAAGGAGCTGGGGGTGCTTTCTACGATGAGGGTGATGAAGCGTTCCTGGCTCTCCAGCCGACTATGCATGCGGGCGTTTTCGATGGCGATGGCGACCTGGTTTGCGAAGGCGTTCAGCAGGGAAAGCTGTTCGTGGAAGGTCCCGGGACGTAGGCTGTAAACATGGAGTACCCCTAGCGGGCTGTTATTGATTGCCACAGGTAAACTGGCGAATGACTTGATGCCAGCCTCTACGATGGTAAGGTTTGCCGTTAGCGGAGCACCAGATGCCGGTTTGGGGTTGATCGCGCCGCTTGATTCGATGCTGTCCACGACGACTGGCTGACGTGACCGGATGATCCAATTAGTGAAACCTTTAGGGCGGATCCGGTAAACCAGGGAAGGAGTCCCCGTGAGGTTTTCGGTGCTCTGGTTGGACTTGCCCTTCTCGTCTACCAGCACCACGCTGGCATAATCCGCGCTGGTCACTTCGCGCGCCAGGGAAACGATCTCAGCCAGCGCCTGGTCGAGCTCGAAGGTGGCGGTAGCAACCCGTGATACCTGATTTAAAAAGGAATCCTGCTTCATTGCTTCCTCCCAACTATGAGCGTGGCAGGTTACGCATCGGAATCCTTTAGTATGTTTTTCAATAGCACACTGAGGAAGGTTTTATATCATTTCTGTTGCAAGTTTCGTGCCAAATTACAAAATCACATTTTCCAGTCTACTTGCCAACCAAGGAATACAAGGGATCGGGGCTTTGAGCAGAAAGAGTGGGCAAATGTAGGCTTCAAGGTGAAAGGCATCATAATGATCGAAAGTATGCATCTAGCAACCGTTTTGCGTTGGTGGCTCACTCGAATACAGCCATATAGAGATGAAGATGCCTCTTGTTGACGCTCGAAATGAGAGCAGGTAATTGGGCGACCTATATAGCTGGTACCTCCCAGCTTCTCATATAGATGGGCGAAAGCTCCATAAAAATGAATGATATGCCCATTTAAATAATTAACGCCTGACTGATCCGGTTCGGGCACGGGAAGCACTGCAATGTCCATATCCTGTCCCAAAGCTGCCAAGCGAGAATTGAGAGCCAGTTTAACTCGTCTGGTTACTATTCGGGTCACCATTAACCGTTTGCGGACAGCTCATTTTTACAATACTAATTGTTTACAGACATAGCTATAGACAGAAAATTACCAAAGTAAGGCGAGATCCACTTTAATCACATAATAATGGCTGGTGGATGAGATAAGTAGCCAGTACAGGTTAATAATACACCACATTCGTAACGATTCCATTCGATTTTCGAAGGCCTCTGGGGAAAGTTCCGAGAATGTACTTTGGCTGTGCTTTGCTTTTGCAACAGCTTCCCTAAGCTATGACAGGCTTATGAGTGCCTCGCTTGGGGAGATCGCATGTTTGGTACGAAAGAGCATTGCCCGGGTTACGCCGGACTATGTTCACGGTTCCTTGAAAACACTTGAAACCCTTCGGCGCAGAAGAGGCCTGTCAACAATCGAAGATATCGAGGTTAGGCACCCTCAAAGCGGTTTGGTAGTTACAAACCTCGCTCGTCTACCCCTCTCGAGCATTGATTTCGGATGGGGTCCTCTGGTAGGTTTCAAAGCCAGTGCTCAAGCCCATCGAGGTGTTGTGATTCTGCCATCTGATGATGGCGTCACTATAAGGGCTTTTCCACCTTAGCGTGGAGATACCACAAAACGCCGCATTTCCACAGAATGAGTTCTCACTCCAATCTCAAATGGATGCAATAAACTTCTCTGGAGAGGGCACCAAACCCGTCTGGTAATTGACCGTCTAACCAGCTTAATAACTTAGCTGTTAAGTACATGACGAGCTTCCCAAACCATCTACCTAGGTCAGCCCTTTTCCGTCGGGCACGCCGGCTGATAAAAGTGGCAATAAACTTGCAATACATGGAGCGGAATTAAAACTAACCAAAGATATTCACTGGATTTACCTTCGAACTTGCAGAGACTTGGAACAAACCAGCATCTCCTGGCGTCTGTTCCTTTAAATGGAAGGGGAACAACAAGCATCTGGTAATGTATCAAGGAGGGTTCCGGTCATGCTTCAAAATCTGAGGCGCTTTTTTAGCCATTATTGGCTCGCAATGCTTATCCCGCTGGTCCTGCTGGTATCCGTGGCTGCTTTATTGATTATTCGAAACTTGGTACCTGACAATTCGCAGGGCCAGGTGATCCCCTCACAGATCGACTCTTCAGCTGATTCCGGAAGCCTATCCACGCCGGTTGGCGATGATGGTAGCCCATTCATCCGGCTGAGCGCCGGCCAGCCTGAAGTCCAGACGACCGAAACCATCCCAGTAACCACCGGAGAGCCATTATCTGACCAGGAAATTGAGGACATCTTAGTGCGGCTTCCGGCTTTAACAGCCGTACCAGTAGATCACTTAGAATTTAATCTCCCCGAGGATTCCATGCCCCCGCCACGCACTGGGGACACCATCGAGGAGACCTTCCCACCACCGCTAAAGCCCACTGAGCCCTCCCCAATCGACGCCACCCCGTTGGAAGTGCTGCGCTTCGCTCCTGAGGGA
>Ga0315548_1002464_pt1 | contig 14385 bp, 7 predicted proteins | sample SalMarSW160110MG_2_FD_202540 | JGI IMG/M metagenome (GOLD analysis project Ga0315548, IMG submission 202540) | Salt marsh sediment microbial communities from the Plum Island Ecosystem LTER, Massachusetts, United States - Salt Marsh Sediment SW1601-110 ...
GACAGCACCTGCTCGCTTTTTGGATAAGTCAGCGGTGTATAAGGAAATAAGGCGGTTCACAAAAATCGAAGGTCAGGTTTATTGGCCTGTAATAAGAACTGAGAAGACAGAGCAGGGCAGTGGTGCCGAAGAGGGAGTTATTTTCTGTCGGAATCAACAAAGCTCTATGATTGATGTTGTGTGGTATAGTAGTGAAGGTTCTGATGATTTATTAGCTGTTCGGGGTTATAATTATACTCAAATCAAAGAGGGTAGTATCGTGTTGCCTCAGAGGGTGGAGATATTCAGTGCAAGTTCTGACGGAGTTTTGCAAAAACGGCTTGCCAAGATAGAATATCGCTGGTAGTGGAGGCGGATTTAAGATTGCCGGCCAGGGCGGTCTTAAATAACAACAGCAGGCCTCAGCGGATTATCGGGGCTTTTCTTGTGTGAAATTCTCAATTATTTTTTGTCCCTAATTATTTTTACGTGAATGATTCTGGTTGTCAAAGTACGCACGTTCTTATTTGACCCCTGCTTTTTATCTGTATTGCCAATTAAAAAATTATCGGTCCTGGGGCTTTGATAAAAATGGAGTAAAAGTTGGCTTGAATTTTGTCTTAAGTTTATGGAGTTAAAAAAGTTAAGGAGGCCTTATGTTAAACCGATAAAAATTTATCGAGCGGCTTTGAATAAGAGATTTTGGCTTTGTCCTGAAGGCGCTAAAGAGAATTACAGGGAAGTTTAGGAATATGGAAAAGATACAGAATATACCATTTGTATCGGCTGGTGATACGGTTTTTCAAAACTTTTTTAGATACTGTATTATCTTGGTAATTTTCTGCGGATTTTTTTCCGGTTGTGACCATAACAACAGGGTTCTTGACCCGACGCAGATAGGCAGGTTTCGTCCGGTGCCGGCAGTAAATGTCATACTTGATTCGTTGGGTGTTGAAGATGAGGAACCGTCGGCTTTTGAGGAAGCTGAAGAACCGCTTCTATCCGATATTGTTGCAGAAGAGGCTGACTATACGTTTGGTCCGGGAGATGTTTTACGGGTGCAAATCTTTGAATTGCTTGCGGATAATGCGACTTTTGCACAAGATTATCAGATAAACGAAACGGGCAAGATAAATATAATGGAAGTTGGCGTGGTTGAGCCAAGCGGTTTGACTGAAAGGCAGCTCGAAGAGGAGATTAAGAATATTCTGAGACCGCACTTATTAAAAACCCCCTTAGTGAATGTGACTATGTTGAGTTCACAGAAGCGTACATTTACCATATCAGGACAGGGAGTAGCTGGTCCCGGCAGGTTTGGAATTCCTCGTTATGATTTCCGCATGCTCGATGCTATAGCCCAGTCCGGTGGGGTAGCTCAATTTAATGTCAGCTATGTTTATGTTTCTCGTCGGGCCAAGGAGGTAAGAAAAGCAATTCCAGCCATAGAGGAAGAATTTCTCGGGCCAATCGACACCGAGGAAAGGTATATGCCGGAACAGGATATGCTTAGGATGATAATGCCGAGGAGCGAAAACGACAAAGGCAGAAGTAATGAACTTGTTATGACTTCTTCAGAAATGGCCACAGACCGGGAACTTCTTAGTGCAGTATCCCCCGGCGGAACAGATTTGCTGAGCGAGCTTTCAGGCTTTGAACTCGGTTTAGGACAAGCGGGAGAAACCGGCGAGGTTGAATGGATATTCAAGGATGGAAAGTGGGTTCCGGTTGAAGTCGGTGGTCGGCCTGGAGGAATTGGCAGGATGGGAGAAGAGCCGGTCTTGCCTTACGAGTTTGAATGGGAAGCCGAAGAGCCACTCGAACCTAAGGTAAGACTTATTAAGATTCCTACAGATAAATTATTGGCTGGCGATCCGAAGTATAACATTGTGATTAGGGAGGGAGATGCAATTTATGTACCGGCAGACATTGTTGGAGAGTTTTATGTTATGGGTAATGTCAACCGGGTTGGAGCTTTCGTAATGAGCGGCCGGCCTTTAACATTAAAGATGGCAATAGCAACGGCAGGCGGTCTTGGTGGTCTTGCTTGGCCAAAACATTGTGAGGTAACAAGGCGTATCGGAAGAAATAAAGAAGAAACCGTAATGGTGGACCTGGATAAAATTGCCAGAGGCGAACAGCCGGATTTTTTCATAAAACCGCATGATTTAATCAATGTTGGGACACATCCGTCGACTTACTATCGTGCTATCTTACGGAGTGCCTTCCGTGCCAATTACGGATTTGGCTTCGTTTATGACCGCAACTTTGCATACAGGGATTATGCTGTATACGAAGATTTAAATCCAGGGAGTTGGGATATTCGGTGGTAAAAAAAAATATTACCTTGTTATAGTGTATAGTGGACGATATTGATTATTCTGTTGTCGAAAGCACCGTTTGCGTTAGGATGGCTTGCACGGTTACGAATTGCTTTTTGTACAACCTATGGCTTCGGCTTTATTTATGACTGGAATCTGCTGTTGGGATTTTGGTTTTGAAAGGCTGTCGGACCTTTTTGGCTGTGAAAAGCCTGGAAATTTTGGTATAATGCTGAGATTATGGCAGAGAGTTTTGAAACGGTTAGTTCACACAGCAAGCAAGCAAGTACGACTCGGATAAGCTGGCTTGAACTCGGCTTGCACAGCTACATAAAGATATTGATAATTGGGGTTTTGTTCTGGTGGACTTTTCGATACGAGATAGAGCGAATCGTTTTTAAATGGATTTCGGATCCGAGCTGGTCTCACGGATTTCTCATTCCCTTTTTCAGCTTATACTTTATAAATCAGCGTAAAAAAGAGATATTGACTCTGAGGTCCAGACCTAACTACGTCGGTTTGTTTTTTTTGCTGTGCTGTCTTGTATTTTATATTCTCAATATGTCCATCCCGAGCCTTAGGGCTACCTATATTCGCCAAGTGTTGATGGTTACAACTCTTGGAACAATTGTGTTTTTTTTGTGCGGCTGGCAAATGGTACAGTATACCTGGCTTGCTGTATTTTTTTTGATATTTGCGATTCCACTGCCTCAGGGCTACTATATTCGGCTTACTATGCCGATGCGAAAGCTGGCAGCTGTGATTGCAACAGCTTTGCTTAATTTGGTTGGTGGTTTGGAAGCTTCGGTCAGCGGAGTGATCATAGATGTCTTTTACAAGGGAAAGCACATGGAGCCGGCATTAAATGTGGCAGAGGCCTGCAGCGGTATGCGATTGCTAATGGCCTTTTTGGCTTTGGGTGTTGCGATGGCGTATTTGCACTACCGGCCTATATGGCAGCGCATGGTCCTGCTGGCATCTACTATACCGATAGCGATATTTTGCAATATTGTACGTGTTACAGTTACCGGTTTTATTCATGTATTTATAGACCCAAAGTATGCACAGGGTTTTTACCATGATATTCTCGGTATGGGAATGCTGGTTTTAGCATTTGGGCTGTACTATTTTATAGCTTGGTTTATGTCAAATTTATTTGTTGAACCAAAAGTGATTAGTGAAGAAGACGTAATTGTTCGAAAAAGCCCGTAAGTTATTTTTTTAAAGATGGTTGATTGTGAAAGCTAAATCTGTTATAAGATTATATGTACAACCAGCTTTTTTGATATGTGTTACGGTTCTTGCAATAAGTGCGGTTGGGATGCCGATATTGATACGAGGCCTCGGAGGGTACCTCAAAAAAGAGCCATTGCCTTTAAGGAAAAGTCTGGATTATCTGGATGAGGATGGTTTGGGTCCGTACATAGTTTTTGCCAAAGAAAAAGTGGATTATGATGAAGTTGTTAAAAGCCTCGGTACAGAAGATTATATTCAGTGGTATTTAGAAGATACAGAAGTGCCTGTGAATAGCCTTGTACGGAAATGTTTATTGTTTATTACTTATTACGAGCTTCCGGATATGGTGCCTCATGTCCCTGAAGAATGTTATGTGGGCGGAGGTAATCAGCTTCTTGAGTCAAAGAGTTTTTCTCTTGATATAACGGTGGGAAACTTTGAAAAGAAAATCCCCGTGAAGTTTCTTTTTTTTGGTAGTACGAAACAAGACCTTTTAGGTTCTGAAGTACGTTTTCCGGTCCTTTACTTTATTAATGTTGATGGCCTTTATGCAAACAGCAGAGACAGTGCAAGGTCTATTCTTAGTAAGAACTTTTTTCGGAAAAATTCGTATTTTTCGAAGGTTGAGTTTGAATTTTTTAATGATACCGAGTTTGGAAAGCGGCTTTACCCAAGCCAGCAGGAGGCTATTTCGGCAAGCAAAAAGCTTTTAAGCATTATTTTGCCGATATTGGAAGAGAAACATTGGCCTGAGATGGAACGATAAATTATAAGCAGAAGTGATTTGATGTTCAATGATACTAATGTGAGGTTGGATTATGGCAGTAAGAAAGCTGAATAAAAAAGTTGCGATTATAGGTTTGATTATATTTTTGGTTGTAGTATTTGGCGCGACTATGCTGATTCTTCAATTCCGCGGCGATCCTTATAGTTTTATTTCAGATGGTGAAAAAGCGGTAGCAGCGAAGGATTATGGATCTGCAGAAAGCAATTTTGTAAAGGCCGTTCGTAGGGCCAGAAAAGACTCATTGAAGGTAGAGATATTTTTTAAGCTTGCCGATGTTTATCATGCACAAGAGGATTGGTCAGGAATACGGAATTGCTGGGAGAATATAGTTCAGATAGACCCGACTAATGCTAAGGCTCGCCTTGAACGTTTAAGATATAATTACATAATGGCGAGCAGCGGTGTGGACGGCTTGTGGCAAAGGATCGACTCAGAGGTTTCTGAATTCTTAGAAAATGTAGATAGAAGTTTTTTTTCTGAAAGCCTATCCGAGTGGGAAACATTTGATGAGCTTCAAGACTCTCTTTCAAACCGGCTTGACTGTTATTTGTATTTGCTTAGAGGCAGAGCCAGATTCGAGATGGCAAGGAGGGGAATAGTGGGTGCACCGGAGCAGGTATGTGAACAAGCAATGGAAGATTTTAGACAGGTTAAAGAGCTTGAGCCGGCAAATGTTAATGTTAGTTGGTTTATGGCGCAGGCAATACGATTTCAAGGTGAGAATCAGGCTGGGAGAGGTGATTTTGAAGCGAGAGAAAGATCGACACAGCAGGCTGAGGCACTTTTAACCGAGTGTGTTGAAGGTGCAGAAGATAATGTTAGAGCGCATATCAATCTTCTGAGTCTAAAGCTCACGTTAGCAGGCAGAGAAGGGCAGGAAGCGATAGAATCTCTTGAACCTGAGTTTTTATCACTTGTAGAAAAGTTTGATTCAAGTGCACGAGCATTTGCGATGTTGTCAGGTTATTATTCGTTAATTGGCCCGAAAAATATTGATAAAAATGTTGCTGCTATTGACAAGGCTGTTTTGCTGGATCAGGAAAATGTTTTGTATTTAATAGGGGCGGCAACGATGAATTATTTTAAGTTTTCAATTGACGGCAGAACAGACGAGCAGGTTTTAGAGAAGTCGATAAGTTTGGCCAAGAGAGCTCTTGAACTTCCTGGAGCACAGGAAACAACAGGCCCGCGAGTGTGGGAAAATAGGACGAATCGGTTAGGTATTTATAGTTTCCTTGCGGACCGTTATATCGAACAGTTAGTTGAATCCTTTAGGCCCATATCCGAGTCTGAGAAACAACAACTTATCGCCTCAGCTGAAGAAGCAGTGTACCAGATTGAACAGATATTCGGCAGTGGTGAGAACATCAATGTTACTAAATGGGAGGGGATGCTTGAGTTTGCGAAAGGCAATAGAAGCGTTGCAATCAGAAAGATGTATGCGGCATATGAGCAGATAAAAGCCTCTGAAGGAACTGTCCGAATGGACCCACAACTTCCTTATCTGCTTGCCAAGGCTTTTGAAAATACTTCTGAACGAGGAGGGTGTGTAACGTTTCTTTCCGATGCTATACGATCTGGCATTTCCAGTTGGTCGAGACCTGAGGCGGTTCTTGACTATTCCGAGGCTCTTATTGGAATGGAAAACTGGACAGCAGCTTTGACAAATATAGGTCATTATGAAAAGGCATTCGGTTCCAATAAGAGAAGTCGTTCTCTTAAGATTCAAGCTTATATAGGGGCTGGTCAATTTGAAGAGGCGTTAGAAGCGTTGGCTTTGGAGCCGCAGGAGGATGTTGATACGCTCAAACTTCGAATAGCATTGGAGCAGACCAGAGTAAAACAAACGCAAATAGCTTTGACCGAGAATAGAATAGATGGGTTTGCACAGGGGCTTTTTGAAGTAGAACGTAGAGAGGATAGAAGTCGGCCTGGAGTGCCTGAGGGGGTCCTTTTAGGGGAATTGTCCCGCCATGAAGACGCTTTATCTTCTCTTATAATCAAGTTGTCGAGCATAGAAGCCTCGGCTGTGGAAGATGCCTATGTTTCCAGATTTTGTGAGGATAATATCTTTTTGGGAAGGTTCGAAGAAGCGAAGAATTTGGTAGATGTGATTTTGCGGTCTTTACCTGATAATGCTACCGCTTTATTTTATAAGAGATTGCTTGCCGAACCCGAGCCGGACAACATTGCTGACCGCAGGCGTGATGAAATAAAAGAGTCTGTTTTGAAGCAGGCATCGGACCCGATGAAAAGAGCTTTTGACCTTGGTTCTTTATATGGAAAAATGGGACAATTGGATAAAGCGGCGCAGGAGTATAGGAAAGTAATAGGGGAATATTTGGTTGGGGAAACTATTCCGGAAATTCAAGGTGAAAATGAACAGGTAGTAATTAGAAAGCGTTTAGTTATCAGTGACTTTTTTATGGTTGCTTTGCAGAGTCGAGACTGGCAGCTGGCGGAGAGGCTGAAAGATATTGCCAAAGTTAATAATCTTGACGAGTGTGAGGGTAATTTTTTTGCTGCTCGTCTTGCTGCTTCTCAGGGGCAGGTGGATAAAGCCTTGGCTTTATATAACGATTGTTTAGAACAAAGGCCTATTTTTTCTTACGGTTACTTGTTAAGAAGTAAAGTTCATATGGCTCTTGGAGATGAGCAGGCGGCCCTGAAAGATGCTCGAAAGGCGGTGTCCTTAAATCCTCTGGATGGTTCCATTGTCACAAATCTTGCGGCGTTTCTTAGTCAGCGTAATCAAAAACTTGGAAAAGCTGTCACGCTTGAGCAACAGGAAGAACTCAAGAATACTCTTGCCTTAGCGATGAAGGTTAATCCAGGCGACTTAGATTTGTATAGATTTTATGCTGGCTTGGTGAGATCTACCGAACCAGATAGAGCTGTGGCGATTTTGCAATACATCCGTAGTGTTTCTTCGACTGTACGGGATTCGATTTTGCTTGGCGATGTGGTGGGGGATATAGCTATTAAGGAAACAGATAAGGCTCGTAAAGAAGGAATGATTAATATGGCGATTTCGGCATACAAAGATGCTCTATTGATAGAGCCTGATAATCAGGAGGCGACCTATAGTTACGCGAATTTTTTAAGAGCTATCGGGCGAGGGGACGAGGCAGAAAAGCTGTTAGCAGAATCCGAGAGCCAGAGGCTACTTTGGTCATATTATTATCAAGTTGGTCAGTACGAAAAAGCCGAAAGCATTTTAGAACAGTTATATGCGGAAGATAAGACAGATAAGAGAGTACTTCGGGGGCTTTTGCTTGTTACTGAAAAAACGCTGGAAAAGGAAAATGCACAAAGGTATTCTGAAGAACTGTTGGCCCTTGAGGATAATATCGGCAATCGACTTTTGCAGATTCAGGTTTACCTCAATGTCGGCCTGATTCAGCAAGCAGAGCACAAGCTGCAAAGCTTGAGAGAGAAATATCCTAATGAGCCGACAGCACAGTACATTGAGGCGTGGTTGCTGATGAGGCGCGGCCGTCTGGAACAAGCGCTTGATATGGCAAACCGAAGTATTGAGAGCGACAATAAAAATGCGTCAACCTGGTTGTTGAGAGGGCAGATATATCTATTAATGGCTGATTATAATAAGGCAATCAGTGATTTTGACAGGAGTGAGATGCTGGCGACTAATACGGAGACAAGGCTTTTCCGGGTAAGAGCTTATCTGGCACAGGGTCGTAGTGAATACGCCATATCTGAGTTGAGAGATATAATTAATTCTTCGGAAGCTTCCCTCGACGCGTGTTTGTTGCTTGAACAGATATATTTAAGGCTTGGCAGAAAACAGCCTTTGAGAGAGTTGTACGATGATACACGTAAAGAATTTCCTGACAATTTTTACTGGCTTAATAGAGCAGCCGCATTTGCTTTGCAGGAAGGTGATTTTAGACTTGCAGAGCAGTTGTACAGCCAGGTTTGGAGTAAAAGCAGGGAGAATGGGCAGGGCAGTTGGCCGGCGTTAAATGGATATTTTGAGGCGCTTTTGAAGTCTGGACAGTATGATAAACTTTTTAATGAAGCTGAAAAATATATAAATACAGAATTTGCTCCTATAGCCTTTATAGAGATGGCGGATGCAGAGGCGAGGCTTGGAAATAAAGACAAGGCTATACAATATGCCCGCCAGGCAGCCGATAAAACCGCAACTAATGAGGCCCTCCAATTTGAGATACTTAAGGTTATGTACCAGCTTATCGGCAGAGAGCAGGTGGAGGCGTATTGCGAAGAAAAGATCCGTCAGGACCCGAAATCATTGTCAGCGAATCTATTTATGTTTAACCTTAGTTTAATTACAGGCAAATACGACGAGGCCATTGAGATTATCGACAGGTGCATTGCTATTATCGGACCAGACAACAGAATGAGTATGACTTATATTGTTAAAAAGTCAGATGCCCTTTACGCTGCTTATAAGCAAAGTTCCGATAAAAGTTATCTGCAAAGGGCTATCGATGGATACGAAAGTTTGCTTAATGAAATGCCGAAAAGTAGGAGTGCGGATGTTTTGAATAATTTGGCTTTTATGATAGCAGAAAGCGGTGAAAGGTTAGAAAAGGCTCTGGAGTATTCAAAGCGAGCATATGAGATCAGGCCGAACCACCCAGAGTATTTGGATACTTACGGGTACGTTTTGTATTTAAACGGGAAATACACCGAGGCGGAAGGATATATGTATGAAGCTATACAGCAGTTTCAAATGCGTCAGATGAATGTATCGTGGAATGTCTATGAGCGTTTGGGAATGATAAGAGAAAAACTCGGGGCGAAATTGCAGGCTATCGACGCTTATAAACAGGCGCTTGCTGTGGGCGGTAATAATATATCTCAGGTCGATAGTGAAAGGATAGAGTCCGCGATTGCGCGGCTTTCAGAAGACTGAATCTTGTTTTGAAGAAATTATATGTTTGACGTGAGCGGCACATTGAAGTGGGAAATGAAGCGAAAATGACGAAACAAATGCAAACACAAGTAGCAGGTAGGATCGCAAGACCGGTTCCTGAAGTTGCTGCAAGCTTAACAGCAGGTGAAGTAATAGGAATGCTGCGTCAGCACATTTTTCTGATAATTTTATCCACCGTGGCCGGTCTTATTGTCGGAGTTACTTCCTGGTTTTTACTGAAAAGTTATTTTCCGGATTATACAGCGGCTACGTATATTGAGGTTTTATCAGCTGCGGAAAGGAATCCTATGCAGATAACACCTTATATGGTAGGCCAGGACATTCAATATTCTTATCGCAGAACCTTAGCTTCGCAATTAGCCCAGCAGGGTTTTTTTCGTGGATTATTGAGCAGAGACAGGGTTAAAGAAACTGAGTGGTTTAGAAATTTCGGCATGACCAAAGGCGGTTCAGAAGGAGAAATAAGCGTTGAAAAAGCAATTAGAAAGGCGATTCCGAATTTAGAGAAAAATCTTAGGGCAACACCTGAAAGGGATAGTGACCTGATTACTATTTCTATGACCTGCCATAATCCGGATGAAGCAGCACTGATAGCAAATGAGGTTGTTAATTTGTTTGTCAGGGAGCGCGGAGAGGGAGAAGCCAGTGGTATAAGAGAAAGGTTAAAGATCTTTCGGGAGCAATATACGAGCGTTCGTAATGAATTGACGACAATACAAAATAATTTGGATACTCTTCGCCTTAAATCTGGTTTTACCGACCTTGAAACACATAACTATATGGATGTAATTACACGAAGAGTTTCTGATCTTGATCTGGAAAAAAATGATTTAATTCTCAGTATTTCAAATACAAGGACAGCTATAGCAACCTTAGAAAGACAGGCTACGGGTCCGATAAAAGAGCAGGTTTCCAGGATGGTGGAAAGTGACCCTGTAGTTACTGGTCTTCTTCAGACTCGTGTGGCATTGGAAGTGGAATTAGCAAGCAGGCTTACAAAGTATGGTGAAGATCACAGAGTGACGCAACAGATACAGGAGCGGATAGATGAAATCGATGAAAAGAGGGAACAAAGAAAAAACGAGATAGGCGAATTGATTAGACAATCAAATCTGAAAAATTTTCAGGATACACTGGAGATATTGAAGAGCAGTCTCGATGAGTTGCAAAAACAGAAAGAAGAAGCTGAAGCGGTTCAGAAGCAACTTGATTTAGCACGAGTTCAATTTGAAGACATGCAGATTCAAAGAGAAGAAAAACAAAAAGATCTGGAAGAGATTGACAATGCTATTTCAACGTATAGTATAAAACTTAATGACCCGGAAACATCAAAGGTTAGTAAAATGGGCGAGGCTCTTGTCCCGCTGGATGTAAGTTTTCCTCGCTGGGAGATGTTTTTCCCTGGCGGTACGTTATTAGGGCTTTTTTTGGGAGTGGGCATTGCATTTGTTATAGAACGCTTGAATGATCTTGTGCGGACACCTCGAGATGTTGGCAGATATTTGCGTATACCTCTTTTGGGTGTGGTACCAGATGTTGCCGAAGATGAGCAACTCAAAAGTATTGACCCTGTTATGGCAGTAAATAAAGCGCCCTATTCAGTGATAGCGGAGGCTTACCGGAGATTCAGAAGCAATTTGATATCGTCTGCACCTGACTTCAGGATTTTTCTGGTAAGCAGTGGTATGGCTGGTGAGGGTAAAACTTCTGTGACGGTTAATCTTGCTACGACAATGGCTTGTCAAAATAACAAGGTGCTGCTTATAGACGCGAACTTCTGGCGTCCGAGTATAAGTACGATTTTCACATCTTCCGAGCCCGTACCGGTTCTAAAAGCTGAAAACGACAATGAAGAAAGCGAGGAAAACAGCGGTTATGAATTGGGTTTAAGTACCGTACTTTCCGGCCTTTGCGGTTATCATGAAGTAATTAGACCAAGCAGCATCGAGAACCTTGATGTGGTTAGCGCGGGTATGCTGCCGCCGAATCCGGCTGAACTGCTGGGTAGTGCGGCAATGGAGCAGTTTATCAAATATCAACGTGAGAAATATAATTATGTTGTTATTGATGGGCCGCCAGTGCTTCTGGTCAGTGATGTAAAGCGGTTGGCTGGTCTTGTTGACGGAATTGTTCTGGTGTTTAATGCGACGACAACAACCAGAGGTGCAGCCTTGAGAACTATAGCTGAATTAAGGCAGGTGAAGGCCACTATCATCGGCTGTGTACTAGTAGCAGTACAGCCAATGAAGGGCGGTTATTTCCGAGAGCAGTTCAAAGCATATCGTGAGTATCAGAAGCTGCAGATGGCTAACGCCGTGGCACATTAAAGCTCATCGTCTGGTTAAACTGTATAGTTTGCTTCAAATTCGCTGTTTCTAAAGGATTTTTTGATGGAAAGATTTTTGGTCACTGGCGGAGCCGGTTTCATTGGTTCTAATATATGCATAAAACTTATTGAAGAAGGCTGCTTTGTCAGGGTAATTGATAATCTGTTAACGGGCAAGAAAAGCAATCTCGCCTCTATAATCGACAGGATTGAATTCATAGAAGCGGATATGGGTGACGAGAGGGTCGCCCGTGAGGCGATGAAAGATATCGATGTTGTTTTGCATCAGGGGGCACTTCCTTCAGTTCCCAAAAGCGTAGATAATCCTGCAGCTACTCACAGACATTGTTTGAATGCGACTTTTACTGTGCTGCTGGCGGCGCGCGATACGGGTGTGAAGCGTTTTGTTTATGCGAGCAGCTCTTCTGCTTATGGCGATACGCCTGTTTTGCCTAAGGTTGAGACAATGCGGCCGGAACCTTTATCGCCTTATGCAGCTTCCAAGCTTGGGGGCGAATATTACTGTAAGGTGTTTTTCACGGTTTTTGGTCTTGAGACTATATCTCTGCGTTATTTTAATGTTTTCGGCCCCCATCAGGACCCCACCAGCCAGTATGCAGCGGCAATACCTGCCTTTGTAACAGCGATACTAAAAGATAAGCCGCCGACAATCTATGGTGACGGTGAGCAAAGCCGTGACTTTACTTATGTTGATAACGTGGTTGATGCCAATTTGCTTGCTGCAAGGGCAAAGAAGACGAACGGAGAGGTGATAAATATCGCCTGTGGAAAGGCTGTGACCGTTAACGAAATTATCGATATGATAAACAATCTTACAGGTAAGAATGTTAAACCCGAATACACGGACCCGCGGCCGGGTGATGTAAAGCATTCACTGGCTGATATCACAGCAGCCGAGAAGCTTATCGGCTTCAAACCAAATGTTTCGTTCGAGCAGGGTCTGCAATCAGCCATAGACTGGTATCACGAGAATCTTTTGTGAAAAAAAGTTTGATTAAAAAAGCGGATTCAGACCATCTCACTTTGCGAATTCTTTTAAGCTTATATTACTGCATATTCTCTTTTAAGTTTTGAGCGTCCTGGAGGAGCTGCTCTCGATTGACTTCTTTTTTAGGTTCGAGCTCGAAAGACCATTCGTATTTGTCGACAATCTTTTTTGGACTTAAAATCTGAGCAAAGAAATCGAAGGGGAATTTATCATACCAGGGGCCTTTTAATTCGCGGTGTGTTTTTAATGTTTCAAAACCCTCCTTGCGAACAGTAACATTATAGTCACCATACCAGTTAAAATTGACTGTAACGGGGGATAAACCGATTTGTTCATCGTTGAGCTCTATCAATGCACCTGAAGGTACTGTATTAATTGTGAGCTGTCGCTCCACACAGCCGGACATCATAATACTTATAAGCAGAGAAACTGCTAACAGCCAAAATGAATTAACTCTTCTCATAATAGATACCCTTCAATATTAGTTTGTCATATTATAAGCAAAAAATGAAAATACGGAAGAATAAAATCTGCCGTCAGAATATTTTATGTTCTTTGACTTATAATCTGTAAATACAGCATTATAAATCGGTTATTGACAGCACGAGAGCCCGGCAGTATCTTATGGGCAAATTCAGTTAGTTTTTTTGCGGTGTTTTGATTATGAAAATCCTGTTGAGCTGGTTGAGCGATTATGTCGAGGTTTCAGAATCTGCCGAGCAGACAGCACAGATTCTAAGCGATATCGGCCTTGGCTGTGAGGGTATTGAGCATTTGGGGGACGATTCAGTAATCGATATCGAGGTTACAAGCAATCGAGGGGACTGTCTGAGCTATATAGGTATTGCGCGAGAGCTTGCTGCGGCGACGGGTAGAGAGCTGAGGCTGCCGGCTGTTGAGCTGGCAGAATCGCAAAAAGAGGCCGGCGAGTTTGTCAGTGTTGAAATTGAAGATGTTGATTTGTGCGGCAGATATACTGCGAGGATTATCGAGGGTGTAAAGGTCGGTCGTTCACCGGACTGGATGAGGAAAAGGCTTGAAGCAGTGGGGATGCGTAGTGTCAACAATGTTGTGGATGCAACGAATTATGCGATGCTGGAGACAGGCCAGCCGCCGCACGCCTTTGATTATAAAAAAATTAAAGAGGGAAAAATAATAGTAAGAAGAGCACGAGCCGGCGAGATGATAGTCAGTATCGATGGTACAAAATGCGAGCTTACTAATGATATGCTTGTTATTGCCGATGCTAAAGAGCCTGTAGGCGTAGCTGGTGTGATGGGTGGTTTATATACTGAGGTCGGAGCCGATACTGATACTATCCTGCTGGAAGATGCGTATTTTGACCCGGTGACGATTCGCAATACAAGCAGAAGACTTAATCTTCCTTCTGAGGCGGCTTTCAGATTTGAGCGTATTGTCGATATTGAAAATGTTGACCGGGCTTCCAGAAGGACGGCACAGCTTATTGTGCAGGCGTCAGGCGGTAAAGTTGCAAAGGACGTGGTAGATGTTTATCCCAAAAGACCTGAGCAAAGAAAGGTGTCACTGCGGCCGGGCAGAGTTAATAAACTGCTTGGTATCGAGGTAGCTGCCGATGATGTGATGAGGATATTGTCGGCGTTAAGTTTTAATCCTGAAAGAAAAAATGATTTTATAGAATGCAGCGTTCCTTCCTGGCGAGCAGATGTTTATCGCGAGGCTGATTTGATTGAGGAGGTTGCTCGTGTATATGGTTACAATAAGCTTCCGACCGAAGAGAAAATAAATATCGTTGTTGCTCCTGTTGATAAGCGTCAAAAGCTGAGGGGA
>Ga0315548_1002468_pt1 | contig 14372 bp, 6 predicted proteins | sample SalMarSW160110MG_2_FD_202540 | JGI IMG/M metagenome (GOLD analysis project Ga0315548, IMG submission 202540) | Salt marsh sediment microbial communities from the Plum Island Ecosystem LTER, Massachusetts, United States - Salt Marsh Sediment SW1601-110 ...
GCGACGACAAGTTTTCCTCCGCCGTCCAGTGCCCGTTTTATCTCAACGTCGATTACCGGCTGGGACACGGTCGGGTCGGTCCCGATAGCCAGGATACAGCCGGCATCCGCAACTCCGGATATGAAATCCAGCATCGCTCCCTTAGGCGGAAGGGATGATCGTCCGAGCCGGGCGGCGTGGTCGATATTATTCGTGCCCAGTACATTTCGCGCCAGTTTCTGGAGTAAATAGTTTTCTTCGTTGGTCGTTTCCGCACAGCAGATGACGGCTATCTCGTCCCCTTTATACTTGCCGAGCCGTTCGGCGGCAAGGTCAAGCGCTTCGTCCCAGCTAGCTTCAACAAGCTCGCCGTCACGTTTGACCATCGGGGTTTTAAGCCGCTTGAGGTGGTTGGCAATCCCGGTAATACCGAAGCGCCCCCTGACGCATGCCTGTCCCTTGTTCAACCCATCGGCAGAAGGGACCACACCGATTACCCTGCCATCCCTGACCTCCAGCTCGAGCTGACATCCGACTCCACAGTAGGGACAGGTGGTAACAACGGTCTTTTCGGGTAGACCTTCCCATTTACGCCGCCTGTCCGAAAGAGCCCCGGTGGGGCAGATATCTATACAGGCACCGCAAAAACGGCAACCCGCCTCCTGTAACGATTCGCCGAAGGCTGTCCCCACCAGCGCCTGCCGACTCCGGTAGGTAAAGGCTATCGCCCCGATTCCCCGCACTTCCTGGCAGACCCTGACACAGCGACCGCAGAGAATACACAGGTTATAATCACGCTCGAAGAAAGGGTCTCTCCGGTCGGGTGTTAGCTGCCGGTATTTATTCGGCAGCCTGACCTCGGTCAGTCCGACGTACTCAACCACTTTTTGAAGCTCGCAGTTACCGTTATTCGGGCAGAACTTACAGCCCGTGGTTACTCCCACCTTACGCATCGAGGTGCGGTAAGGGTCGCACTCACCATTGCGGTCGCAGGTAAGGCAGGTGCTGGGATGCTTCGCCAGCATCAGTTCCAGAAAGCCTTTCCTCAATTCCTGGAGCTGCAGGGTACTGGTGTGGACTACCATCCCATCGGTAGCCGGAGTGGTGCAGGCAGTGGGAATACCTCTCATCGCTTCTATTTCGACGATACACATACGGCAGCCGCCGTAAGGAGTTAAATATGAATGATAGCACAACGTGGGGATATACACGCCCGCTGCCTCGGCAGCTTTAAGCACGGTAAGTCCGCTGTCAACGGTAATCTTTTTATCGTCGATTGTCAGTGTTATCTTACTCATTACTTCTCAAGCAACCTGTTTCCCGCCCTTATCTCTCCTCCAGGTCACACCGCAGGCAGCGCCCCGTTTCTTCTCCGGCACATTTTTCATCGAAGCCAAGTACCACCTGGGCGAAGCCCTTGAGTCTCTCCTCTACGGGTAACATTCTCAATTCAGGCCTGTATTTGTCCGCCTCGATTTCATCCGGGTTCAGCGGCGGCAGTTCCCCTTCATGCAGCGTCAGCACTTCTTCGATATTGCCTTCGCCACCCAGGTAAATATCCATGGATACAGCCGCCTGCCTTCCGGCAGCTATCGCCTCGATTACCGATGCCGGTCCGCTGACAACGTCGCCTCCGGCATATACTCCTTCACGCGAAGTAGCCAGGGTATATTTGTCCGCGCTGATTCTGCCGCCGCGTTCCGTTTCCAGACCGTATTTATCGGGAACCACGGACTCCTGCCCGAGGGCTTTTATCATCAGGTCGCACTCGGTGGTGAACTCGCTTCCTTCCATCGGCACGGGCCTGGGCCTGCCGCTTTCATCGACCTTACCCAGCTCCATGCGAATCAACCTTACCTTCAACCCGTTGTCCGAGCCGGTAACTCCGGTGGGCGTGGTCAAGTATTCTATCTTTACTCCCTCCTCAAGGGCTTCATCTATCTCTTCCTCGCTTGCCGGCATCTCTTTACGCGTCCGGCGGTAGACAATCGTTACCTCTCCGGCTCCAAGGCGAAGGGCGGTGCGCGCCGCATCTAAAGCTACATTGCCGCCTCCGACCACCATCACCCTGTCCCCTACTTCCACCTTTTCACCCAGATTGACAGCCCTGAGAAAGTCAACACCGTCCAATACGCCGGGTGTGTTCTCTCGTTCAATGCCCATGACAACGCCGCGGTGGGCACCAACGCTGACGAAGACGGAATCATATCCCTGCCCGAAAAGCTCATCCAGCGATTCAACCGGGTTGTTCGTTTTTATCGTCACGCCGGCATTCTCGATTTCCTTAATTTCTTTATCCAGGACTTCCGGAGGCAGACGGTAGGCAGGTATACCAACCCGCATCATTCCGCCGGCAACCGGCAGAGCCTCGAAAACCGTTGCCTCGTGACCCAGCCTGGACATGTAGTACGCTGCGGTCAACCCTGCCGGTCCCGAGCCTATCACCGCCACCCTTTTACCGGTCGGCGGGGCTTTCTTAACATTCTTTTTCCACTGCCCGTCGTCATTATCGGCGGCGAACCTTTTCAGTTCCTTAATGGCAATCGACTGCTCCAGCTGTCCGCGGCGGCATTTGGCTTCGCAGAAGTGAAGGCAAACATAACCGAGCACGGACGGGAACGGCACTTTCTCGCGAATTATAGCCAGCGCCTCGCCGTAATTGCCCCTGCCGATTGCCCGTATATACCGCGGCACGTCAATTCCGGCAGGGCAGGCATTCTGGCAGGGGGACCTGACCAGTCCGCTGCACACTCCCGCCCGGCAGTAGCCTTTCTTGATATGCTCCTCGTACTCCTCCCTGAAGTAGCGAATGGTGGTCAGTACCGGATTGGGCGATGTCTGTCCCAGAGCACACAGCGAGCCGGACTTCATCAGGTTCGCCAGCCACTCAAGGTACTCGATATCGCCTTCCTGTCCTTCACCGTTGGTGATGCGTTCCAGCACGCTGAGCATTTCCTCACCGCCTTCGCGACAGGGAAGGCACTTGCCGCAGGACTCTGCCTGGGTAAATGAAATAAAGAAACGGGCAAGGTCTACCATGCAGGTATCTTCATCGCCGACTATCATACCCCCGGAGCCTACTATGGAACCAGCCTGGTCCAGCGACTCGTAGTCAACAGAAAGGTCAATCAGGCTGGCGGGAAGACAGCCGCCGGAAGGACCTCCCGTCAGCACCGCCTTGAATTTCTTATCGTTAACGATACCGCCACCGATTTCATAAATGATATCTCCCAGCCGGATACCCAGAGGTACTTCAATAAGCCCGGTACGCGCCACCTTACCGGCAAGCGCGAAGGTCTTGGTGCCCCGGCTTTTCTCGGTGCCGTACCTGGAATACCAGCCGGCGTCTTTCTGCAGTATCGCCGAGACATTTGCCCATGTTTCCACGTTGTTTACATTGGTCGGCTTACCCCAAACGCCGGACACCGCCGGGAAAGGAGGCCGGGAACGCGGCATCCCTCTCTTGCCCTCAATCGAGGCAATAAGCGCCGTCTCTTCACCGCAGACAAACGCCCCGGCGCCTTCCTTTATCTCTATCTCCAGGTTAAAACCGGAACCGAGAATATTTTCTCCCAGCAGGTTATTCTCTCTCATCTGAGCCAGCGCTGTCTTCAGGCGCTCGATAGCCAGGGGGTATTCGGCGCGGCAGTAAATATAAGCATAGTTGGCGCCGGTGGCATAGCAGCCGATTAAAATACCTTCGAGAACGGCGTGAGGGTCGCCCTCCAGCAGCGACCTGTCCATAAACGCTCCGGGGTCGCCCTCGTCGGCATTGCAGATGATGTATTTCTCGTCGCCCGGTGCTTCCAGGAGTCGCTCCCACTTGAAACCAGTGGAGGCACCGGCGCCGCCTCTGCCCCTGAGACCCGACTTGCTGATTTCAGCGATAATTTCTTCGCGGGTCATCTTGAGAGCTTTGATGAAACCGGTGTAGCCGTCATTGGCGATGTATTGATTTATATCGGCAGGGTCTATATGACCGCAGTTGCGTAAAGCCACCCGTACCTGGGGTTTCAGCACCGGCAACTCGAAAAGCTTGGGAATCCCGTCAACGATATCCTCGCCGATTGTACCGAGAGCCAGGTCAGGGCGGGGGTTATCGTTTATAAGGTAGTCTTCTAAAAGCTGAGGCACGATTTCCGGCGTAACTCCAGCATAGCTGATGCGGGGACGACCAGGCTTGATAATATCCACCAGAGGTTCGGCATAGCAGAGACCTATACAACCGACCTGGGTTATAACAGCCTCGATGCCCAGTCTCTCGAGTTCGTTGTTGATAGTATCCAGGACTGCCAGGGCTCCGGCTGCCCGACCGCATGTAGCCGTGCCGATAAGAATACGAGGTTTATCGTTCTTCTGTAATGTCTCCCAATCTGCTGTAGCTTTTTTCTGAATCTCAGCAAATGACATAGGTAGTTTTCCTCAGAATTGGGAAAGTATTTCTCTCGCTCTGGCGGGAGTCATTCTACCGTACACCGTTTTGTCTATCACCATCACCGGAGCTAGAGCACAGGAACCAAAGCAGGCTACTCTCTCAAGGCTGAATTTGTAATCGTCCGTGGTTGTCTTGCCTTCGGGTAAATCAAGTTCCTTCCTTATCGCATCCAGGATACGCCTTCCACCCTGAACGTAGCAGGCAGTCCCCTGACAGCATTTCACGGTGTGTTCTCCCTGCCTTTCAAAACGGAACTGGGCGTAGAAAGTGGCAACGCCGTAAATTTCACTCTCGGATAAACACAGAATGCGGGCTATCTCAGGAATGACTTCTCGCGGGAGGTAACCGAACTCTTCCTGTACTTTTTGCAGTACCGGGATTAAGGCTCCTCTTTCACCTCGATGAGGTAATACAAGCGGCAATAAACGCTGTGAGTAACTCAATCCATGGTCAACTGTACCACCAACCATTACCCAGCGTCAAGCACTTTATGGGGTACTCACCCTGTATAAAACAGGTCCTCTTTTCAGCACTGATATACCCGGTTTTATTCTGTTTCAGGTATAATTCTGTTTCAGTTGATATTTATACTCACCCCCCTAATTCCCCTCTCACGCAGCACCTTATTTTGCTATGTAAAGATTCGAATGCGTGAAAGGGGGAGAGTATTCTAGAGAGTCCCGATGTATCGGGACTCTCTTTTTTTAACTCCCCTCTCCAACCAGAATAGTATCTCACTCAATCTCAATGGTGCTGGTTGGAGAGGGGTTCACCCTGAAAGGTTCTCCCTGAAGGGTAAGGGGTAAGGTAAACAAATACCAACCAACCTAAATATACCCCACACAGCTTGAAAAATAACTGTCTATTTGATATTATTCGTCGAGATGTAAAAGAGCTTCATACTCCCCTGCAAGACACTGATAAACCACGCCAAATTTTACAGGATAGACAGTAATATATTTCCGTGACTAAGTGTGAAACATAAATACTCTCAAAAGGGAGAATGCTGAATGGCGATAGCCGGAATAAGAGTAAACGATAAACAAATCATAGCCGGAGACGGTCAGACCATACTGGAAGCGTGTAAAGAGGCTGGTATCTATATTCCCAGCCTCTGTCATTTCCGCGGTCTCGCGCCGTTACCGGAAGTTATGCCTGACATGGCCTGCCAGCTCTGCCTGGTGGAGGCTGACGGTAAAATCGTCCTTTCCTGTAAAACTCCGGCTGCCGACGGTATGATAGTTTATACGGATACACCGCAGGTACAGGAGTTACGCAGAAAAGTCCTTAAATCGATTCTTTACCGGCACCCTCACGAGTGTTTAATCTGCGACCGGCGGGAGCGCTGCGGTCCTTTTGATATCTGCCTCCGCAACGTGGCTGTGTCGGAGCGCTGCGTGCTGTGTTCCAAGAACGGACATTGCGAACTCCAGGATGCGGTCGACTACATCGGGATAGATGAGCTGCCGGAATATCTCCCCAGGAAACTCCCGGTCAGGGAAGACAACCCGTTTTTCATTCGTGACCATAATCTCTGCATAAATTGCGAGCGATGCCTAAGAGTATGTGAAAATGTACGGCACGTAAAAGCCATCGAGCCCGCATATCCCTGCCACCGTGCCTGCCCGGCAGGTATAGATATTCCCCGTTATATCCGCCTTATCGCCAGGGGACGCCCTTCCGCCGCTCTGGCAGTGATAAGAGAGAAGGTACCCTTCCCCGGCGTACTCGGCAGAGTATGTCTTCATCCCTGTGAAAGCGCCTGCCAGCGGGGCCTGGAGGTGGACAATCCCCTCAGCATACGGATGCTCAAGCGTTACGCCGCCGATAACGGTGACGATTCGTGGAAAAAACTGGCAGTACAACTGCCGGAAACGGGAAAGAGTGTGGCTGTAATAGGCAGCGGACCGGCCGGGCTTACCGCAGCTTATTACCTTGCCAAGCTGGGTCATAAAGCGACCGTCTTTGAAGCCCTGCCGGAAGCGGGGGGAATGATGCGGGCGGGCATACCCGCCTACCGTCTGCCCAGAGACATACTGGACGGAGAGATAGAAGAGATAAAAAGTGTTGGCGTCGAAATAAAACTCAACACGAGGGTTGAATCCACCGAGTCCCTCTTCAAGCAGGGATATGATGCCGTATTTATCGGAGTGGGCGCCCACCGCGGTCTAAAACTCGGCGTCGAAGGTGAAGACCTGCCCGGGATTATCGATGCGGCTGAATTTCTCAGGCAGGTTAATCTCGGCGGGGAGGTAGATGTCGGAGAGAGAGTCGGGGTGGTGGGCGGTGGCAATGTCGCCATAGATGCAGCCCGAAAGTCGCTCCGAGCCGGGGCGAAAAAGGTGACCATATTCTACCGGCGCACCCGTGCCGAGATGCCGGCAAATCCCGAAGAAATTGAAGCGGCTGTCGAGGAAGGCATCGAAATACTCTACCTGGCGGCACCCGCCGCGGTTACCCGTGAGCGTGAAGTACTTAAGCTCGATTGCCAGCGCATGGAACTTGGCGAGCCTGATGACAGCGGTCGGAGGCGCCCGATGCCGATAGAAGGCAGTAATTTCATCAGCGAACTCGATACGATTATAGCCGCCATCGGTCAGCGTCCCGAAGTCCCGGAGGGTTTCGAGGTGGAAACAGGACGCGGTGATGTGGTGGCAGTCACCGACGATGTGAAAAGCAGTAAAGAAGGTATTTTCGCCGCCGGCGACTGCGTAAGCGGACCAGCCACCGTGATTGAGGCTATTGCCGGAGGAAGAAAGGCAGCGGAAGCTATAGACCTGTATCTCGGCGGTAAAGGCGATATCTCGGAATCGCTGGTGCCTGCCGATGAAGCGGAGGTACTGCTGGAGAAAGACCTGCCCGAAGAAAAAATGGCTGTTTTCAGCTATCTGCCCCCGGAAGAAAGGGTGAACAGCCAGGACGAAGTCGAGCAGGGCATGTCCCGGGAAACCGCCGAAGCGGAAGCCCAGCGCTGCTTTAGGTGCTACGTAATCACGCCTCCGGATGAGCAGACGCTGGAGGAGGCTGATTGCCAGTTCTGCGGCGCCTGCGTTGATGCCTGCCCCACCGGAGCCCTCTCCGAGAGGCTTTCATACATGGCCGGAACTCCGGACAGGACGGTCACCACGATATGCCCGTACTGCGGTGTCGGCTGTCAGCTTAAACTCGACATCAAGGACGAGAAAATTATCCACGTATCTCCTGACCCTGACGGACCGGCAAACAAGGGACAGGCATGCGTAAAGGGTAAGTTCGGTCTGGACTTCGTTAACAACCCGGAGAGGTTGACCACGCCCCTTATCCGTACTGGAGAGAGAGGAGCCGGCGAGTTCAGAGAAGCGAGCTGGGAAGAAGCCCTGGATATGGTAGCCGGAAAGTTCACTGATATTAAAAACAGGTACGGTTCGGATAGTCTGGCATTTCTTTCATCGGCTAAATGTACCAATGAAGATAACTACCTGATGCAGAAATTTGCCAGGGCGGTAATCGGTACCAATAACGTCGACCACTGCGCCCGTCTCTGACACTCCCCTACCGTGGCCGGTCTGGCCACGACCTTCGGCAGCGGAGCCATGACAAACTCCATAGCTGAAATCGGTGACGCCGAATGCATCTTCATCATCGGCTCCAATACCTCGGAAAACCACCCTGTCATCGCTCTCCAGGTTATGAATGCCGTCAGATACAAGGGAGCCAAGCTGATAGTCGCCGACCCTCGAAGGATACGGATGACCGAGTTCGCCGAAATCTGGTTGAGACACACACCCGGCACGGATGTCGCCCTTATCAACGGACTGCTGAACATCATTATTTCCGAAGGCTGGTACGACGCCGACTTCGTTAAAGAACGTACCGAGGGATTCGACGAGCTGAAGGAAGCCGTCAGGGAATACGAACCTTCGATGGTCAGCCGGATTACGGGCGTCCCGGAGAGTAATTTGCGCGAAGCAGCCCGCATCTACGCCCAGTCTAACGCATCCAGCATCCTGTACTGTATGGGTATAACCCAGCACACCACCGGAACCAATAACGTGATGGCTCTCGCCAACATGGCGATGGCAACCGGCAACGTGGGTAAGGAAAGCACCGGCGTGAATCCTTTGAGAGGACAGAACAACGTTCAGGGCGCCTGCGACCTCGGAGCCCTGCCGAATGTCTTCACCGGCTATCAACAGGTCGCCAACGAAGATTCACGAGCCAAATTCGAAGAAGCCTGGGGAGTAACACTACCTCCGAAACCGGGTCTAACCGTGGTGGAGATAATGAACGCCGCCGGAGAAGGCACCATTAAGGGAATATATGTTATGGCAGAAGACCCGATTATCTCCGACCCCAACAGCAAACACGTAAAAGAAGGGATTGAAAAACTTGATTTCCTGGTAGTCCAGGACATCTTTATGAGCGAGACGGCTAAGTATGCCGACGTGGTGCTACCAGCGACCAGCTTTGCCGAGAAGGACGGTACCTACACCAACACGGAGCGCAGAGTACAGCGGGCGCGGAAAGCAATCGAACCGATTGGAAACAGCCGCCCGGACTGGATGATTATTGCCGAAATTGCCAGCCGGATGGGATACCCGATGGCATACGAAAGCCCGGAAAAGATTTTTGAGGAAATCTCCGCTCTTACTCCTTCCTACGGAGGTATCAGCTACGCCAGGCTTGAGACTGGAGGACTTCAGTGGCCCTGTCCTACCGAGGATAGCGAAGGAACGAAATTCCTGCATGAAGGGATGTTCTCACGCGGTCTGGGCAAATTCCAGCCGATTCCATATAAAGAAGCCCCTGAACTACCAGATAATGAATACCCCATGTTCCTATCCACCGGCAGAATGCTGTTTCACTTCCACGGCGGGAACATGAGCCGCCACTCGAAAGGCCTGGATGTGATAAGACCTGAAGGAGAGGTGGAAATTAACCCCGCGGACGCCATAAAGATGGACGTTGCCGACGGAGACCTGGTTGAACTCGAATCGCGGCGAGGAAAGGTAATCACCAAGGTCAAGATAACCGACAAGTCGCCCGTGGGGCTGGCTTTTACGACATTCCATTTCAAAGAGGTACCTATAAACCAACTGACAGTCGACGCACTGGACCCGGTGGCTAAAATCCCGTCTTATAAGGTAAGCTCGGTACGCATAAATCCAAAAGAAAAGAAGTAAAAGCCGGCAAAGACAGACCTGAACGCTGACAGGCACTAAACCAGGTGTTCTTCTGAACCGGCATCTTCCTGCGGCAGGTTTTCGTCAGGCACCGCCTCCACCACTTCAGCCGCTACCTGTAAACCGATAGCTTCAGCCGCCTGTAAAGCTCCTTCAGCTGCCACCGATACAGCCTCATCTTCAGACATACCTAGCTCTATTGCTGATTTTCTAATTGCCTCCATGGCATATTTTGTTACGTCTGTGACATCAACTCCGGCTTCCACTGCTCCCTGCACAATCCCCTGGGTGGCACCCATTATAGTATCCCGGGGTTCAATGCCAACTTGTTTTGAAGCAGCTACGACGCCCTGCATTACCCGCTCTACAAGCTGCTCGATTTCCACCGGTTTTTCATCGACAACGTGCATAGCACCTCGAGCCGTATGCCTTATAATTTCTATCCCATGTTCTCTCACTTTTCTGCGGGAACGACCGCCTATACGTCTGATATTTGCGCCCAGTTCTTGGGCCATCTTCTCAGTCACCCTGCGCCCTCTTACTGCTGCTACAGCCGTGGTCCGGGCAAGTTCTGCTATCTGATATGCAGTTATACCCAATGCTATGTCAAGACCCGGAACATGTACTTTCTTAAAAAATCCTAACGGGAAGTTACTCAGAAAAGTAAAGCCGGGTACAGAGCTCATTGGTCGTGATATCTCTCGTACCGGAGAAAACAGGGATTCAAGTATTACCTCCCTGCCAACCTCCCCCTCCTCTCTGATACGGGCCAAGATTCCCAGAGTAAATATTCCCAGCAGAAAAGCTATCCCAAATAGAAAGTCTCGTCCGGTAATACTCAACACAGGGAGTTGGATTGTACTTGCCGGGTCTATCCAGGTAAAAGTAAGATTTAGGTGGCGAACAGCGAAGAAGTTAGCTAATAAACCTCCGACCAGAGGCCCTAAACCCGCACCGAGATTTGTTGCCAGCGATGCCCCAGCCAGAAATGAGGTAGCTTCGCCCTTTGGTGCCAGTTTCAGACCAATTGTACCAACAGTAAAAGTTACAGCAGCGCTGGCGATTCCGGCAAATATGTGTAGGAGTATTAGTAGCGGTATAGTTAAGAAATATCTCTCAGGCATGGTAGTGAATATCCAGCCAGCTATTACAATGAGATACATAGATACACCCACGGAAAGTACTGACTTATTACTAAATCTGTCGGCAAAGCCGCCCCAAACGCGGAGAAATAGTAAATTGAACATCTGGCTTAGAATACTGAATCCTATAACCCAGGAGACCGGTAAGCCAAGCCGCTGAAGCATATGAACGGCGAAAAACGGTATAGCCAGATTAGAAGCGAATCCCCAGTAAAAGAGAAATTGTATTAACCTTCTGAAATTTGCATCCCTGAACGGTGCCGCAAGTGTTTGTCTCAAGGTAGGTTGTGGCCCGGTTAGGTGCTGCATTAACGGTTCGGGCATAAGTGACATGAATATTACACTGGCAAGTCCCAGAAAAGTAGCACCAAAGAGGAGAACATAGGTATATCCATATACTGTGTTCTCCCCTGCTACATTAGTACGCCAGTAGTCTATAAAGAAAGCGGCACCCAGACTAAAGACAACTCCTGATATAGTTGCATAAGCCATCCGCTTCGAGAAAAAGCGTCCGAGTATCTGCTGGGGCACAAGGTCACGTATCCAACCATTCCAACCAGAATTAGTAATAGCTGAGAGTAATCCTCGAAGTGCTATGAGCCCCAGCAGTAAAATGACTGCCATGTTGCCCGGGACCGGGAGAAAAAACGGAATGAGTGCGATAGGAAACCAAAATAACTGTGCGGGAAACCAGCTAAGGACTGCGATTGCTTTACGCCGGCGCCACTTGCCTACAAGCCAGATTCCGGGAATCTGAAGAAGCTGCATAATAAATGGGATAGCTGCCAGAACGCCAATCTGGAAATTATCAGCCCCCAGTGCAAGGGCAAATGCAACCAGAATCCCGCTGGTAGTGATACTATTGAAGCCCAAGGAAACAGTGCCTTCCCAAGTAAGCCAGCGTAGCCCCCTGGATACTTCCTGTTCAGAAAGGGTAGGTCTTGGTTGAAGAAAACTAAAGATGTTCATTAGTTAATCGAGTCGGGTATGGCTAAAGCCATTATAATTACCATTTCCTGCTATTATCAAGCGGAAATATTCTGCAACATCCCCTGTACTTTAATGCCAGCCTTTCCTCACTTAGCACTCAGGACGTCCGGCACTAAAAGACTCGCTCTCAGTTCGGTATTGTAGGAAGCTGAAAAAAGCACCATAACAGTACATATTACCTATGTTACGATAATTATGTTTGTGGTAGTATCTGATACTCTGTCAGGTGGCAAAAAGTACCATAACCGTACCTGACCAATATCTAGGAGTGAATATCTTGAACAACTCGTATAGAATACTGGGGCTAAGTCTCTGCCTTGCCGGGGCTATATTCGCACCACTATCATATTTCATCATCAACTCAGTCCCGCTAACCGCTGTCGGGGCTTCCACAATTGTGATTGGTTTCACCTGCATCGCCCTAGCCAATACCCGGCCTTATATCTCGCCCGAAGCTTGCGAAATAATACTTAAAACCGGAATGGAAAATACCACGGCACTCCTGGAGGAGCTCGGGCTCAGGAACAGGGCAATATACCTCCCGTCTACCATAAGAGACGGACACCCACAAGCCATAATACCCTTGACGGAAGATGAGGACATCCAAAAAGTCAAAATGAAGATACCGGGTCGATTGATTGTCAGATACGGTATAAATACTGAAGATATGGCGATTGCGGTTACAACTCCCGGGAGTATTAACATCGACATGCTGGAAGGAAGGCCGGGACCGACAGCCAGTGACATTGAAGCCGCAGCTAACTATATTTTATCGGGAGTACTCGATATCGCCAGTTCGATAAGTGTGAATCTTACGGATGCCCGGATAGAAGCACAGGCTAACGGCTCCAAACTGCATTATGAGGATATATGGTATTATCGCTGCCTGGGGAGTCCGATAGCATCAATAATAGCGGCTATATCCAGTGAAGCTTTACAAAAACCGGTCAGGATTATAGACGAAAGCTACGGCAAAGGAAAAAGCAGGATCGCACTCGAGGTATTATCTTGAGGATATACAATTTATATATAGTGTCTCTTGCTCTGGCTTCCTGTTTGGTAAATGCATTACTGGCTTTCTCTGGCCAGACCGAACTTGAGATATATTTCACCGTAAATATAGTTATCTATCTAGTCATTACACTCCTTTTCACTTACTTCAACCCCAGAGCCAAGAGAACCCTCAATACCATCGGCGTGGTATTATCCGCCGGTTTCATAGTAATTGTAGCCCTCAAGGCAGTGGAAATTCTATCAGGGAGATAATATTGACCGGAAATATGAAAAAAGGGATGGTCGGAGTGATTATATGTGCAGCTATACTCGCTTTACCGGGTAACGTTGTACTCGCCATCGAGCCTCACGAAGACCCGGAGACGGCGACATCAGTATTCAGCGGCATCTCTTTGTTCAGGTACTATTCTGACTCTCTGAATTTTGTACTTCAGAAAAATCCCGTTGAAGTTGAGACCAGACTTGAGAAGATGCCTTTTGTCAATGTCCCTGAGAACCTGAAAGAATCAACGAACAATTTCGCCTTAACTGCTGTGGATATGTCTTACCTGGTGGCAACGATTGACGAAAATATAAACAGCCTCAGAGTGTTAATGCAACAATTCCGCCTAGAGGAGCTTGATGAACTAATACCTGTAATTTCAGATAATTTATCACGGGCAAATACTCAATTGAGGTCCGTCGAGCAAACAATTGAGACTATAGGTAATGTCCTCAAAGTATCTTCAGCTCCAGCCGGGAGCGACCTGAGACTTGCTTACAACGAATTACTGGAAAAAATCGACTTGATAAGAGAAACGCTCGTCCTGTATCAGGAGTTGTTGGAACCACCGGATATCACCTCAGAGGAGTTGCTTGAACCAACTGCCATAACCGCAGTAGTTACACCTGATATTGCTTTTGTGGGTGATAATGCACAAATCAAGGGGATACTGTCCTCCAGAGGCAGACCTCTTGCCGGACGAGAGGTTGATATCCTTCTCAACGGTACCCGAGACGTCACTGTCAAGACTGACATCCAGGGACTCTACATTGCCACTTTACAGGTCCCGTACCTGTACATACCTGAGATGGATATACAGGCTCTCTACTACCCTCGAGAAAACGATATAGGTCGTTATATAGCTTCGGCAAGCTCGGTGGTAAAGCTAAAGGTCATGTTCTATGAAGCAAGGCTTGAAATCACTGTAGAGGATAAATCCTACCCCGGACTGGAAACCACGGTAACCGGAAAGTTCGACTATAATGGGCCCACCCCGACTGACGAGAGGGACTTAGAAATTTATCTTGATGACATCCTTATCGCTGAGGCTAAAATAAGGGATGAGTTTACTCAAGAAATCAAACTGGACCCCGCAATCAGCACGGGTAAACATGTCATTACCATTTCCTCGGCAGCAGTGGGAAGGTATGCACCGGTAATCGCCAGTGCCATGCTAAACGTAATACGGGTAGTGCCAGTCCTGGACCTTGATGTACCCGGGCTAGCACTAATACCTGGCAGTATCGGATTACGGGGCAGAGTATATTCGGAACTTGGTCCACTGAGTGGGACATCCATTGAAATGGAGTTGGGTAACTCAAAAGTACAATTATTAAGCTCTGATGATGGCAACTTTGACACCGTGATTAAAGCAGGACCGAGCTGGA
>Ga0315548_1002469_pt1 | contig 14366 bp, 8 predicted proteins | sample SalMarSW160110MG_2_FD_202540 | JGI IMG/M metagenome (GOLD analysis project Ga0315548, IMG submission 202540) | Salt marsh sediment microbial communities from the Plum Island Ecosystem LTER, Massachusetts, United States - Salt Marsh Sediment SW1601-110 ...
ATGGGTCTTATCAGGTGATTAAGGCCCGTATCTATTCCTGCAAATACCGTTGATGTTGTTTGCTTAATAACATTCACCTTTGCCAGGAAGTAGCCGGCCTCACTGACCAGGAATTTGCCGGGTTCAAATATCAATGCCAGGTTTTTTCCATAGTCGCTGCAGAATTTTTTAAAGTCATGTGTGAGCTTTTTACCAAGGGCCTCGATATCGGTATAGATATCATCTGTTTTATACGGTACCTTGAAGCCGCTGCCGAAATCAATATACTCCAGTTCCTTAAACTCCCTGGCAGCATCAAGTAATATCAGTGCCCCGTTTGTAAATACATCAATATCCAGTATATCCGAGCCTGTATGCATATGAAGGCCTTCGACCCTCATGTTGTTTGCCTCCAGTATTCTGTGCACATGCGGCATCTGGTAAATAGAGATACCGAATTTCGAGTCAATATGGCCGGTAGATATTTTTTGATGGCCTCCTGCCATGATGTGGGGATTTATTCTTATGCACACGGGAATACTATCGGCATGCCGCAGTCCGAATTGCTCAAGTATGGAAATGTTGTCGATATTAATTCTTACACCGAGGTTAACTGCTTTTTCAATCTCATCTATGGAAACGCAGTTAGGTGTATAAATGATATCTGCAGGATTAAATCCAGCTTTCAGTCCCAGCTCAACTTCCTGGATTGAGACTGCATCAAGACCTGAGCCCTGGCTTTTGAAGAATTTAAGAATATTTATGTTAGTAAGGGCCTTACAGGCATAGTTAATTTTTACATCAACTCCCTTAAATGCAGTGAGCATCCTGGCATATTGATTTTTCATTTTTGCCGTATCATATACATACAGGGGAGTATCATATTTGCTGCACAGACTGAGAACGTCAATGCCGCCAATTTTATACCTGTTATTTACTAATTCCATATGAAACCGTTATTAATTAGTTGTCCGCCAGCAGACATATTTATTTTTTTGGCATTTTGTAACCCCTGCTTTTTGCCATTTTTTCGAGCCTCGCCTGGAAAGGGGACTTTTTCTTGACTTTTGATTTTCTTGCTTCCATTTTTTTCAGAATATCCTCTTCATTTATAAACTGCTTGAAAAGGAAGTTCTGTCCGAAAGTAATCAGGTTAGCGAGGAAGTAATAATATGTCAGTCCGGCTGAAAAATTGTTCAGTATGAACATGAACATGATAGGCATGAAATACATCATGGATTTCATTCCCGGCATTTGCTGGCTGCTGCTTGTTGCCTGGCTCCCCAGCTTCATTGTAAGAATTGTTGAAATGGTCATGAGCAGCGTGAACAGGCTTATATGATTGCCATACATCTTACTTATAACGGGAATGTTGCCGCTCCATTCCAGAATCGAGTCATAGGTTGACAGGTCCTGTGCCCATAGGAAGCTTTGCTGCCTTAGCTCTATAGATGTAGGGAAGAACCTGAACATGGCAAAGAGAATAGGAAACTGCAGTATCATGGGCAGGCACCCTCCAAGGGGGCTGACGCCTACTTTTTTGTATAGATCCATGGTTGCCTTCTGGCGTTCCATTTCCTTGCCCTTGGGATATTTTTTGTTTAACTCATCAATCTGTGGCTTCAGCACCTTCATCTTTGCCTGGGACAGATATGACCTGTAAGTGAGCGGGAAAAGAGCCACCTTAACAATAATTGTCAGCAGTAGGATAATAATTCCATAGTTGCTGATGGATCTGCTCAGCCAGTCAAATATTTTGATTATCACAAACTGGTTTATCCATTTTGATATTCCCTTTCCTACAGAGGCCAGATCATATAGCTGCAAATCCTTATATTTTTTAAGTGTGTTAAAACGGTTGGGACCTAAGTAGAATCTAAGTGGAACATTAACAATATTTTCTTTGGGCAGAGGTATATCGAGCTCTGCCGTTACATGTCTGAGGTACCTTGATTCATCATCAATTTTTTCTGATTTTACAGTGGCTTTGGAAAAGTTGTCATCTGCTATTATTGCTGAACTGAAAAACTGGTCCTTGAAAGCGATCCATTTCACGTTCAGTGTATTTTTCTTCTCTTCTCTTTTTGCATTTGTCGATTTATTATCCTGGATCTTCTGTTTTGAGCGTATACCAAGATTTAAAACCACATCATTGTCATATTTATAGTATATTGATGAGTAGTTGTTTTCGTTTTGCTTGCCTTTTTCCTGCTGGCGCATAAATATACTCCAGTTCAGTTCGAAACTGGGATATTCATTCTTTATAATGTCCTGTGCACCCACAATCTTTATTGAAAAGTCAACCATATAACTCGACGGTTCAAGAGTATATATGTATTCTATGTATTTTTTTTCGTACGAGTGTGAAGCAGTATCCGCCTCACCTGTATTTGCATACATTCTGAAACGCAGCGTTCCCGCCTCGTCTTTGACTTTTATGTTCTTTTTGTCTGACAGGGGAGTAAAGTAATAATCATTGGACGATATCAACTGGTTGTTCTCTGTAAAGAAGTTTAGTCCGAATACCGATGAGTCGCCTGAAAATAAAATAAGGGGCAACGAATCAAAGGTCTTATATTTTTTAAGCTCGACGCAGTAGGGTTTGCCTCCTTTAGTAGATATTGTAAGCCTCATAAGGTCATTTTCCAGGGTATAAAACTCATGTGTGCCGGGTTCAGGGCTGGTGAAAAGTCCGCTTACTGCCTCTGCCTGCCTGCTTGTTACAGTATCTGCCTTTTCTTCTTTTGCATCAGAAAGTTCCGGGATCTTCTGCTGTTCATCAATAATTGCCGTATCACGTTGTTCCAGCTGCGCCTGCCTTAATGAATCCAGCACCCTTTTGCGCTTCTCCATCTCTTCTTTATCAGGTTTGTTTAGTATACCCCACAAGAATATTATTGCCGCGATAATTACTATTCCTATAATTGAGTTTCTATCCATAATCGTTCTGAAATTTTTGTATTAAGAATTACTGTTCAGCCAGATCCGACAGTTTTTTATTTTTAAAATCCCGTAAATGTAAGTAATAAATTTATAAATATCGAAAATTAAATATCAAGACAGGGTATTGATTTTTAAATCAGTATGCTAAAAGCATCATGCAGGAATGGTTAATAAATGAAATAAGGCGGAACACAGTGAGTATGCAATAAATAATAAATATCAGCGTGATATGGTGGATTTGATAAAATCCACGAATAAGGGGTGCGGATTAAGGACAGTACTTCTGTATTCCGGGTGGAACTGCACGCCTATAAACCACTTATGGTTTTTTAACTCCATAATTTCCACCAGGTTTGTACCAGGATTTATGCCTGCAGCAACAAAACCAGCGTTTTCAAAATCTTTCAGGTAGTAGTTGTTAAATTCGTATCTGTGCCTGTGCCTTTCAATAATTTTCTTTTTTTTATATGCCTTATAAACTTTTGTATTTAACTTGATAACACAGGGATATCCACCAAGGCGCATGGTACCTCCCTTTTCCGTGATGCCCTTTTGTTCTTCCATGAGGTCAATCACAGGATCAGGAGTCTTGGGTTCCATCTCGGTAGAATGGGCTTTACTCAATCCCAGCACATTTCTGGCAAATTCCACTACAGCACATTGCAATCCCAGGCAGATCCCGAAAAAGGGTATATTGTTTTCACGGGCATACCCTGCAGCCAGTATCTTCCCGCTTATGCCCCTGTCTCCAAAGCCAGGGGCGACTATTATACCCTTAAGATCGCTCAGCTTTTCGCGGTAATTGTTCTCATTTATCTGTTCCGAATGCACGTATTTAACTTCTACAACGCAGTCATTTACCGCCCCGGCATGTATAATAGACTCGTTTATTGATTTATAGGAATCGTGCAATTCGATGTATTTGCCAACAAGTCCGATTTTTACACGGTGTTTCGGATTTTTTAGTTTTTTAAGGAAGTTTTTCCACGGTCCCAGGTCCGCTGGCCCATGCTCCTTAAGGTTAAGCTTTTTGAGGGTTGTCAGGTCCAGTTTTTCTTTAAGCATATGTATAGGCACCTCATATATCGTTGAGGCATCAATAGACTGTATAACCGATTCAAGTTCAACGTTGCAGAATAATGCAACTTTGCGCCTGATGTCCATTGTAAGCTCTTTTTGTGTGCGCAGAACCAGAATATTGGGCTGTATACCTGTTTCGAGAAGGACTTTTACCGAATGCTGTGTGGGTTTGGTTTTTAGTTCCCCTGAGGTGGAAAGGTACGGCACAAGGGTAAGATGAATCACAAGGGTATTGGAAACACCCAGTTCCCATTTTAACTGGCGCACTGCTTCGATATAAGGCAGGGACTCAATATCACCCACGGTACCACCGATTTCTGTTATAACCACATCGAACTTCTGCTTTGTTCCCAGCAGCTTAATCCTTCTTTTTATCTCGTCCGTTATATGAGGTATTACCTGGACTGTCTTGCCGAGGTAGTCACCGCGTCTTTCCTTATTTATAACTGTCTGGTATATACCTCCTGTAGTAACATTGTTTGCCTGGGAAGTGGAAATATCCAGGAACCTTTCATAATGACCCAGGTCCAGGTCTGTCTCTGCACCGTCAGCTGTAACGTAACATTCGCCATGTTCATAGGGATTTAAGGTGCCAGGATCAACATTAATATAGGGATCAAGCTTTTGTATTGTCACCTTATATCCTCTGGCCTGCAGAAGTTTGCCCAGTGAAGCCGAAATAATGCCTTTCCCCAAAGAGGAGGTCACCCCTCCTGTTACAAATATGTATTTTGTTGAAGGCAATTATTGTGGTTTAGTTATTCAATTTCATCAATAAGCTTAATTTTTTCCTTGAACAGAGCTATCCTCTTCCGGGCATCTTCAATCTTGGATTCAACTCCGTTAATCATGGATTCTGCATTTTTAGTTTTGGTAAAGAATCCTATATTGTTCTCCCACAAAACAATATCGTTTTCCAGCTGTTTAAGCTTACTTGCAAATTTGTCCCTTTCCTGCCTAATCCGTTGAATGCCGTTCGGCTTATTCTTGAGTGTTTCAAGCTTGGTTTTAAATTTGAGGATATTCTTCCTGTTTTCGTCAACATTAAGACTGTCAAATTTTTCGTTAATAACATTCCTGTATCTGTCCTGTATATCGTCCTTGTTCTTATATGGCACAAAACCTATTTTAGCCCATTCACGCTGCAACTCTTTAAGCTTCTTGAGGCATTCTTCAACCTTATTGCTGGTATCCAGATTTTCAATATTCTTTATCAACTCTTCCTTCTTTTTCAGGTTCTGTTCGTATGAATTGTCAACTTCAGAGAAATAGGCCTCTTTGCGGCTGAAGAATTTATCGCATGCCTGCCTGAATCTTCTCCATATTCTGTCTGAGTGCTTGAAAGGAACCGGACCAATTTCTTTCCATCTTTTCTGCAGTGTGATGAGTTCTTCAGTGGTTTTTTTCCATTCAGTGCTGTCCTGCAATGCTTCAGCCTGCACACACAGGTCCGTTTTAAGCTGCAGGTTATCGTTTTGCTGCTCCCTGTTCTGCTGGTAGAACTCTCTTTTTTTGTTAAAGAAGCTGTCACATGCGGCACGAAACCTGTTATATATTTTATTATTGTCTTTCTTTGGTGCAAATCCGATTGTTTTCCACACTTTCTGCAGTTCAATTATTTCATTGGATTTTATTTCCCATTCCTTATGCGTTGGTATGACAGTGTTGCTTATATCTTCTGCTTTTTCACAGAGCACGGATTTGGCTTCAAGGTTCTTCTTCTGCTCCTTTTTAAGGTTCAGAAAATATTCCTGGTGTTTTTTATTTATTTTTGATGTGGTTTCCTTAAATCTCTCCCATATTTCAACTCTCATATCAGCCGGAACGGGACCAATTTCGCGCCACTGATCGTGCAGCTTCTGTAATTCGTTAAACGCGGTGATGATGTTAGGCTCCAGCAATAATTCCTCAGCCTTTTCGCATAGCTCAATCTTAGACTCAAGGTTTTTCTTAAGGTCGAGATCACGCAGTTCCTTGTTAATTTTTATATAATCATAAAATGCTTCGACATGGTGATGGTATGTTTCCCAGAGGTCCTTTACATTCTGCTGTGGTACCAGTCCGATTGATCTCCATTGTTTTTGCAGTTCCCTGAACTCATGAAAAGTCTTGTTTATAGATTCTTTCCTGTTAACGAGGTCTTTTATTTCTTCTATTATCTGGTATTTATTTCTGAGGTTTTCGTGTTTTTCCTCTTCAAGCTTCTTGTTATACTCGGCTTTAAGTTCTTTATATCTTCTAAGGTATTCCTTAAGCATCTGTTCCAGGGGCTCTTCTTCAAGTTTAAAATCTTCGATGTCACCCCCTTCCTTAAGAAAATTCTTCTTTTTTTGATCTACCTCTGCCTTATGCTTTTTGTAATAATGGATTTTTATAATTTCAACGTCATTTTTTATCTGCAGCAAGGGTTTGTTGTCAATTATATCTTTAAGCGTGTCAACAAGGTCTTTTTTGTTCAGTGAAGCATAGTCAATTACTTCCTCTTCTTTCTTAGGTTGAGGTTGAGGCTCTGCAGCTTTTTCAGCCGTCTTTTCTGCAGCTTTTTCAGCCGTCTTTTCTGCAGCATCTGCCTTTTTCTGTTTCTTTGCCGGCTTTTCCTTTTCTTTCTTGTCCTTTGCCGGTTTCTTTTTAGCTACAGCTTTTTTTTCGCCGGCTTCATCCCCGGATTTTTTAACTGACTTGTCTTTTCCGGCAGTTTTTGCAGAGGATCCTGGCTTTGCTGTGGCTTTGGTTCCACTTTTTGTTTTGGCACCGGCTTTTGCTGCAGACTTTTTCTCTTTAGCTGATTTTGTGGTTTTTGGTTTTTCCCTGGTTGCCTTGCTTGTTCCTTCTTCCTTCATATTGATATCCTTAGCTGGTTCTGCAGGTTTCTTATTTAACGCATCAGACTTCTCAATATTTTCAGCATTTTCAGTAATTTCGCTGAATTGTTCATTAAGAACAGAGTGCCCTGATTTGTTCTTTACCATAAATATATGGTATTAGTCAGTTTAGTTATTGAATATAAAATACAAACTACGAAAATATACATTAACAACTAATAGTCAAAGTTTTTTAAAGGTAATTATGCATGCGGGAACGATTTTGATCTCTTAGTAATATTGAATTTCGGGATAATTAGAATCTTTTTACCTTTAGACTTAAGTTATTTACATATATTATTAAAATATCTAATTTATTAATAAACATTATTTTATATCAAAATATTATGAGAATTGATATTCTGACAATTTTGCCCGAATTGTTAAAAGGGCCCCTGGATCATTCAATAATTAAGAGGGCAAGGGATAAGGGACTTGTTGAAGTGGTTATGCATAATATCAGGAATTATTCAAAAAACAAACACCGGCAGGTAGATGATTATGCCTTCGGGGGCGGGGCGGGGATGGTTATGTGCATCGAACCTGTTGACCTGCTTATAGGCAATCTGAAAAGCGAAAGGCACTATGACCAGATAATTTATTTGACCCCTGATGGTGAGAAGTATAATCAGAAATTTGCCAATTACCTGTCTACACTCGATAATATTATAATCCTGTGCGGCCACTATAAAGGTGTTGATCAAAGGATAAGGGATCATCTGGTGACACTTGAAATTTCGATAGGGGATTATGTCCTTACCGGAGGAGAGCTTGCCGCTTCAATCATAGCTGACAGTGTAATAAGATTGTTGCCCGGAGTAATATCTGATGAAACATCGGCCCTCACCGATTCATTCCAGGATAACCTGCTGGCGCCCCCTGTGTATAGCAGGCCTGCGGAATACAAGGGATGGAAGGTGCCTGAAATTTTGTTGTCGGGAAATACAGCGGAAATTGATAAGTGGAGACTGGAGCAGGCAATAGAAAAAACCAGGAAGAGAAGGCCGGATTTGCTTGAAGGCTGAAATGCCCTCTTTAAGCATGCTCCCTGTGGCATATGCCAGCATAGGGACAAAATTCACATATCTTTAAATCTTCGGTCTGGGTGAATTGCTTCTTATCATTGTAAATATCGCTAACGGACTGCTGCAATCTGAGGCTGAATTCTTCTGACAGCAATCTGAAATCATCAACGGGATTAACATCCTTGCTGTCCTTTTTTAATATCAGCCTGTAATCAAAATCTTTATCAAACGTGTCCCTCATACAATACAAAGATGGTACAATTGCTGCTTCCCCTTCATTGAGCATATAGATCATCGAATACATCAATGCCTGAAAAACGGCACTGTTTCTTGCCGGGTCAGTATGATCGAAAAGGGAGTCTATACTTTTGAAAGAGCTTTCTACCTTGCCGGTCTTATAGTCAACTATCCTTATTTTTCCTTCCTTTTCATCAATTCGGTCAATAGTACCTCCAATTCTCAGGCTGACATCCTTATTCCCTATAACCACCGGGATATAAGCCTCATAATGTTTTTCAAGGCCTTTTATCCTGAAAGGGCAATATGTTTTGTCAATTTCAAGGATCTGGCTGACATACTTTTTTATGACTTCTTTTATTATCAGGTTTCTTCCTGTTATGTCGATGTTGCTGTTTTTATCCTGCCCCCTGAAATATTCAATAATAAAGGCTTCATTAATGACTGATTCATATATGTCTTTATTCTTAATAATCTTATTTATTGTATTTTCATTCATATGTTCATTGACATATGGCTTGTACATGATATTCACGGCCTTATGCAATATGCTTCCGAATATTGCAGGATCAATATTTTCAGTTATTTCTTCAGGCTCCTTTAATTCGGCAATATACCTGAAATAGAATCTCAAGGGGCAGTCCAGATACCTATTTAACGCGCTTGGGGTAAGGCAGATCGGTGAATCCTGACTGATATATCCTCTCATCGTCTTTGAGTCAATGGCTTTCTTAGTAGCAATTACTGGTTTCTTAATGAATGGCGAGATGTCGTATGTATAACTTTCTTCATTGACACTGAAAGCCGGTTCATAATAAAGCTGGTGGAGAAACCTGCTGCGTTCGCCGGTAGAAAGTCCGTCAGTTCTCGAATTATAAACAAGAAAAATATTACCGGCTCTCTGCATAAGCCTGTAGAAATAGTATGCATATATTGCATCCTGGTGCTCCGGTACCGGCAGGTCGAAACCATATCGAAGGCTTACAGGAATGAATGAAGGTATACTTGCCGATTTGGGATAAATGTCTTCATTCATTGACAGTAAAATGATGTTGTCAAAATCCAGTGTGCGCGTTTCAAGAATACCCATAACCTGTATTCCTGTCAGCGGCTCTCCGCTGAAAGGAATGCTCAGGTTTTTTAAGATGCCCTTAAGAAGACCGAAAAGCGTGCCTGCTGTGAATTCAATCTCCGTATTTTTAATTATTTCATTGAACCTTTGAATATAAGTGTAAGCGTGATAAATAAAATCCATTTCAACCCTGGCCGCCACATCTGTATCCGAAATGTTTTGCCTGTGTATATCAATAAAGGACTTAAGGATTTTAAGAATATATGCGGGGATAGTGAGCGGATTGTCAATATCGTGAAATATGGCGGCAAGGATTTCATTTGCATTCAGCTCATCTTCGCTTATTAATACCTTATTCTGGCCTGTAATAGCTTTTATAAGTGCATCAGCCTCATTCTTTATTATACCTTCAAATACCGGCAGTTTTAATAATGCTATAACATCTTTATGATAGAACTGTATCTTTCCGTCCCTCCCTTTTCTCACATTATGGTGTATATCTGCTAATTTCTCAATAAGAGTGTACACAGGTGTTTCTTTAAACGGATAACCCATTGAGACGTTAATCTCTTCAATTTCTTCCGGTATTGAATTCAGTACCGGCAACAGAAGGTTTTCATCGGCAAGCACGATAACAGATTTGTTCAAATCGATGTCCCTCAGCCCCCCTGTCTTTTTAAGGCACAGGGGTATAAGCTTGGCTTGCCCTATATTTGAGGGCACGGAAATAAGGGAAATGTTCTTTACTTTTTTGGATATGTTGTCATGTGAAAGCAAACCTGAAGGCGGGGCAAATTCTTTAATATTGTCCCTGAGAAAATAGCCTGCCTCATGCATGCTATTATTAATGTAGTAATCATCATAGTCCCAGTAAAACTCAGCTTTCCCGGCATTACGAAGATGGCGGAAAAGCTGTTTCTCACATTTATTGAGGGCATTAAATCCTATTATTATATACTTTCCGGCATCCAGTTTTTCTATTGTATTTCTGTTGAGCTTGTCTATCACCTCCTTGTATGCCATACCTTCATAGGCGAGTTTCCTGTTTTTTAGTCTGTTATTAAATGACATATATATGTTATACATCGAATCCCACAATGAGAGGAAGCTCTTCTGGTCTTGCGAAATATTTTCTGCATTAAAAGTATTCCAGAACCTGCGTATAACTTCTATTTGTCCTCCTGTAAGGTAATTGAAATAGCTCTCTATATCCTTTATGTTTGCCAGATTTTTAAAAATGTCTTTCGGATCAATAAGGTACTTGTCTATATCATCGAAGTCAGATAACATAATCTCAAGATAGAAATAGAAATCATCAAATCTTTCCTGTGACTTTGTTTCTTCCCTGAAAACCGCATATAATTCAAAAACCAGGGCCAGGGTATCAGCAATTTGAAAACCGGACAGCTCCTCCATTAACTCATTTATTGTGTAATAGCCGGGAGCCCATAAGGGCTTTTCTGTCAGTTCCGAAAGGTATTTATTGAAGTATAACCTGGCTCTTTTATTAGGGAATACTATGCATAGATCTGACAGGTCATCTTTATACTCTGAAAAAACATGGCGGGCAATATCCTGAAGAAAATAGGCCATAATATTTTCTACAACCTGTTAATCATGTTTGCCGTAAATCCTGCCCCGAATCCGTTATCTATGTTTACTACCGTCACTCCGCTTGCACAGCTTGTTAGCATCCCCAGCAGGGCTGACAGTCCGTTAAAGTTTGCCCCGTATCCTATGCTTGTGGGTACTGCTATGACGGGTTTATCTATAAGTCCCTTTACAATACTTGGAAGCGCACCCTCCATTCCCGCAACCACAATGATGACCCTTGATTTACGTATCTGGTCTATCTTGTCATAAAGCCTGTGTATCCCTGCCACGCCCACATCGAAGACACGCTGTACCTTATTTCCGAAAAACTCCGCTGTAATGGCAGCCTCTTCGGCAACAGGAATGTCTGATGTGCCTGCAGAAACAACAGTGATGGAAGTGTCGGGGGACTTAATATCTTTTCTTTTTATGGTGATTGTTCTTGCCAATGCATTGAAACGGGCATCCGGACAGAAATTGCTGATTTCATTAAACATATCTTCGCTGGCTCTTGTTGCCAGTATATTGTTATTTTTTGAAAGCATATGTTTTATGATATCACTTACCTGCCCAACAGTCTTTCCTGAACAGAAAATAACTTCAGGATAGCCCGTCCGCAGTTCCCTGTGGGTATCAATCTTCGTATGCCCCAGGTCTTTATATGAAAAATCTTTAAGCTGTTCCAGTGCCTGCTCAATATCCAGTGTTCCTTTTTTAACTTTCTTTAATAGCTTTTTTAAGTCTTCCTGATTCATGTCCTTAACCTTATTAAGTTTTATTATTTTTTATATTCATGCTGCCTGTCCGGTAACCCTCAATATCTATGGTTATATATTCAAACCCCATGCTCTTGAGCTTGCTCACTACCTTTTCCCTTATACTGTCGTTCAGGATATCAGTGATCCTTGATTTATCCAGCTCTATCCGCACCAGTTTATCGTGGCTTCTGACCCTGACACCCCTGAAGCCGAGACCCATTAGAAATACTTCGGCATGCTCAATGCGCCTAAGCTCCTCTTCTTTTATTTCAGTATTATAGGGAATGCGCGTGAGCAGGCATGCATAGGCAGGCTTGTTCCATGTGGGAAGGTTCATCAGCTTTGAAAAGTACCTCACATCTGTCTTTGTTATATTATTTTCCAGAAGGGGGCTTTTAATGTTCAGCTCTTTCAAAGCTTTTATCCCGGGCCTGTAATCCTGTGTGTCATCAGCATTTGTCCCTTCAATAACATGGTTTATACCGAGCTTTTTTGCCTCATCTTTAAGCTTTGAGAAAATAAACCTTTTACATAAGTAACACCTGTTGGGCGGATTGTTTATTATTGAGTCGTTAAGCACTGTCTCGAATACCATATGTTTAACAGATAACCTGCCTGCAATCTGCCGTGCTTCCTCAATCTCCCAGTCCGGTATATAGGGGGACCTTACAGTAAATGCAATAACATTATCCGCCAGGGTATCCCTTGCAACGGCGAGCAGGAATGTGCTGTCCGTCCCACCTGAAAAAGCAACGGCAGCCTTTTTAAGTCCCTCCAGGTATTCCTTCAGTTTGATATACTTTTTATTTTTTATCAGTTCATTCATGTTTTTTATTCAGTAATTTCTCTACCATCTTGTACACCTCGCCCAAAGGTATATTCTTTTCCTTTGCTATTTTTATACAATCTTCATATTCGGGCTTTGATTTTATAAGTTTATCACGGTAAAAGGCAGTCTTAACTTTAACTTCTCCATATTCTGTTTTTATGTATTCAGTTTTCCTGTTGAGCATTATTTTTTCGACGATATGTTTCCTTAAGCCAAGGGATGAGGTTTCCCTGAACAGTATTTCTTCAATCTGCTTTTCTGAATCTATATCGCACAGCACGCTTAATGTAACAGCGGGCCTCGATTTTTTCATTATTATTGGGGTTATATATACATCCCTGGCCCCGGCATTGAACAGGGAATCGATTGTAAAATCATAGAACTCGGGATTCATATCATCTATGTTGCACTCAATAATCAATGATGATATTCTCTCCGTTGATTCGGTTGCAGCATCATGTCCCAGGTATACCCTTAGTACATTTGGTATATTTTCATCCATGTTGCCAATACCATATCCTGTTTTTTCAATTGTGAAGTCAATATGGTCCGTGAATTTGTCAGCGCATGTGGCAACGATCGCTGCTCCTGTAGGAGTAGCTGCCTCGTAATTTACAGTACCTGTCCGCACCGGCTTCCCTTTGAGTATTTCTACTGATGCAGGTGCAGGAACGGGCAGTGTACCATGTGCACAATCTACAAATCCGCCCCCCAGTTCAATCGTAGAACAATATATCCTGTCAGGTTTCAGGTAATCCATACAAATTGCAGCGCCTACAATATCTACTATTGAGTCAACTGCCCCGACCTCATGGAAAAAAATTTCATTAATTTTTTTTCCATGAATAACTGCCTCAGCTTCAGCTACCTTAGTAAAAATATTAAGGCTTATTTTTTTGATATTGTCATTAAGACTGCTTTTATTGATTATTTTCCGGATGTTTTCCAGATTGCGATGCTCATGATTATGTTCTTTACTTCCGTGTCCGGTTTTTATTATAACATCAACCTTGGTGCCTGTGATGCCTTTTCTTTTATCTTTGGATATCTTCAGTTCATAGCCCTTAATGTTAAGCTTTTTTAACTCTGATTCCAGGTATTCGGATTTTACTCCGAGATCGACCATGGCGCCAAGGTTCATGTCACCGCTTATACCTGCAAAGCAATCATAATACAGTATTTTCATATCCTAAAATTAAATTATTTGATGTTAAATAACTGATAACCTGCTAAAATAGGCATTATTTAAGATTTGTTATATAAATATAACATAATGTTTCTTTTACGGCACTGCCGGCGTAACTTGATTTTTTTCTAAATACTTTCTAAATTCCTTCTAAATTTCAGGCAGTGTAACTATTTTCTGTAAAATTAACTAACTTTCACAGTTAAATTTATGTTTTATATTATTCACAAGAAGGGTACAGGATAGGTATCAAAAAAACGGAGTTATGAAAAGAAGAGAGTTTATAAAAAAAACCGCAGGGGCAGGAATTATGGCGGGAACGGCATTCTCTATTTTGAATAATAAAAATTTATTTGCGCATAGTGGTTCCGGATCAGGTTTATTGCCCTATGATCTTGTTGCCATTAAGGGCGGCGAACCTGTTGATATGTTTGACACTGCAATCAGGGCAATGGGAGGGATGTCCGGTTTTGTAAAGAAGGGACAGACAGTTGTTGTTAAACCGAACATTGGGTGGGATGCTACACCTGAGAGGGCTGCAGATACAAATCCCGAGCTTATCGGAAGGATTATTGAACACTGCCTGCAGTCCGGAGCAAAGACAGTATATGTGTTTGATCATACGTGCAGCGAATGGACGCGCTGTTATAAAAACAGCGGTATTGAAGATGCGGTAAAAAAGTCCGGCGGCAAGATAGTGCCGGGCAACAACGAAATAAACTACCGTCCGGTTAAGGTGCCGGGAGGTAAGATACTTAAGAATACAAAGGTGCATGAGCTGATACTTGATTCAGATGTGTTTA
>Ga0315548_1002471_pt1 | contig 14360 bp, 10 predicted proteins | sample SalMarSW160110MG_2_FD_202540 | JGI IMG/M metagenome (GOLD analysis project Ga0315548, IMG submission 202540) | Salt marsh sediment microbial communities from the Plum Island Ecosystem LTER, Massachusetts, United States - Salt Marsh Sediment SW1601-110 ...
AAATAAGGTTTAATCCTTCACTCCTTTACGTGTTCGTTAACAGGATGGACCAAAAATATCCTAACTGGATAAAGGTATCCTTAATATCCGGTCACAGCTGGCTCTTTTCAAGACGACATCTATGGCATTCAGTGGATGTGATCTTATTTTCAAGGGTTTGGCAAACCTTTTCGTAGTGCCAACGGTATATTCTGCCAGGGGTTCTGGTGGAGCAAACCCTTGAAAATAAGACCACTACAGGCCTTGGGTGGAATTCTTTTTGAGATGTCGTCTTTCCAAGAACAGCCGTGACCTCATGTCATGATATATTGCGCTATATGGGACATTAAGGTACTTATAATAAAGTTCAATCCTTTACTCCTTTACATACCCATTGACCGGATGATCCGTAGAACCTTTATCCAAGATGATAATTAATTTTGATTATCTTGACCATTATGAGATGGTGATTAAATTATAATTTTAGATTATTATCGGAGCATTACCTGCCATTTGACAGGATTTGTCGGCAAGTTCAAAAGGACAATATTATGACCGCTAAAGATTATTATAAGATACTTGGAATACCAAAATCAGCTTCTACCGATGAGATAAAGAAGGCCTATCGCAAACTGGCCATGAAGTATCATCCTGATCGTAACAAAGGTGATAAAGATGCAGAGGCGAGATTTAAGGATATAAGTGAAGCCTACGCGGTTCTCAGTGATAAGGAGAAAAGGAAACAGTATGATATGTATGGGTCCGAAGGTTTTCAGAACCGATTTACCCAGGAAGACATCTTCCGGAATTCTGACTTTGGAAGTATCTTCAGGGAATTTGGCTTTGAAACCGGTGGACGCGGGCAGAATATTTTCAGTCAGATATTCGGCGGAATGGGGCGGAATAATTTTAGAACCGGCAGATCCCGCTATAGTTCTCCTTTTGGCGCACACGGGGGCATGTCCAAACCATCAAAAGGCAAGGACATTGTATATGAACTTGCCATAACCCTGGATGAGGCCTTCAAGAAAAGCGAAAAGATCATCTCTTATCAAAACGAGGTCTATAACCAACAGAAGGTATCCGTTAAGATACCTGCCGGGATCTCCGCTGGGAAAAAATTGCGACTCCAAGGAAAAGGTTATCGAGGAGTAAACGGAGGCCCTAACGGGGACCTTTATATACAGGTTAAAGTGCTTGACCACCCCCTGTTTAAGAGAGAAGGAGATGACTTATTCCTCACCAAGGATGTCAAATATTCGGAAGCTGTTATCGGCGCCCAAGTGGAAGTGCCGGCTATTGATAAGAAAAAGCTTCGTTTGAGAATACCTCCCGGTTCCCAGGACAATGCCAGATTCAGAATGAAAGGTTACGGGATGCCCCGCATGAACGGTCAGGGACGCGGGGATGCCTATGTCATCCTTAATATATCCATACCCAAGAAACTGAATAAGAAACAGGAGGAGTTAATAAAAAAGATTAAAGAGGCGGGTTTATAATATGAAGGCCTTATCAATGTTTTCAGGAGGTCTTGATAGTATGCTCGCCTCGGAACTCATCAGGGCACAGGGTATTGAGATCCAGGCCATTTTTTTAAAGACCCCCTTTTTCTCTTCTAAAAAAGCAGCGAAATCCGCCAAAGCTATCCGATTATCACTAAAAGTGATCGATATTACCGACAGACATCTGGATATTATCAAAAAACCGAAATACGGATTTGGCGAAAATATGAACCCCTGTCTTGACTGCCACGTGTTGATGCTCCGTATAGCAGGCGAAATGATGGAGGATGAAAAGGCACATTTTATTGTTACAGGCGATGTACTGGGACAGAGGCCCATGTCCCAGAACAGAAAGGCATTATCTATAATAGACTCGGAAAGCGGGCTTGATGGTCTTATTCTTAGACCTCTTTCCGCAAAACACCTTCCACCCACAATGCCAGAAACAAAGGCCTGGGTCAGCAGGGAAAAAATGCTGGATTATTCGGGGCGATCGAGGAAACCACAGATAGAACTGGCGAGATCTTTTAGTATCATGGATTATCCTTCTCCTGCCGGGGGGTGTCTTCTAACCGAAAGCATTTTCTCAAGGCGTTTAACAGATATTATGTCATCGGATACACCTCTTTCATCGCGTGAAATTGAGCTATTGAAGATCGGCCGTCATTTTCGTATCGGCCCCGAAACAAAGATTATTGTGGGCAGGAACGAGGTTGAGAATCATTCTATAGGTATACTGGCAGCTGAGGATGAGATCCTTTTAAATACCGTATCCATCCCCGGGCCGACCGTCCTGGTCACAGGTGACATTTCCCCTCTCACTGGTGAGTTGGCGGCAGCTATTACCGCTTCCTATAGTGACGCATGTGATGGGGAGGCTGAAATCAGCTTAAAGGCAAAGAATGAATATAAGATAATTACAGCAAAGGTGAGGGATAAAAAAGAATTCAGAAAATACATGATTTAGAATGTTATTGTCTCAAAAGTTTTTCTAAAAACGGTGTTTTGTTCATCTCCTCAATCTCTTCGAGATTAGCGTTTATCTGTTTTTGATGGACGAGTATTTCAGCTTCAAGTGAATCCCTTTCTTGATTGATACTTTGGATCTCCATCTCCAGGTCCATTAAGGCAAGCTTATTTTTTCTGTCTACAACCTCATCTTCGAACGAGTTTTTCTCTTCCAATAATTCCATCTTTCTCGATTCCAGCTGGGAAATAGCCTTCTGCCGATCGCTTACAAGCGACCGACTCTCTGTTATCGCCTTCAACAAGGGCCCTTCCTTCTCCATGGTAAAATAAAGATAGAGGAATGAAGCTACGGCAATTATAATTAGTAAAGAAAGGATCTTTGCCCCCACCATTAGAATATTCCCGAATGGCCTTAAACTGTCTTTTAATCCGGCAAAGATGCTGGAGAATGATTTTTTGCCTTTATAAACCGCCGCTCTACCCAAAACCTGTATCTTTAATGTATTGACAGCATCGGCTATTGACTTGGTATCGGCCGTTAATTGACGGCCCAGTTCCCCTGCCGTACAATTCTTTTTAATATCGTCACTTTGTTCAATCAAAGACTTCGCGGTAGCGCTTATGTGTTCCAGTATAGGCTCGGTTTCCACCTCGGTCTTTAATTTGCCCGGGAAAACCTTTTTGAGAGAAGAGATATCATCTTTGAGTTTTATGATATCCTGCTCGATACTTTTGCCGATCTTGGTCAAGAAAACATCTTCACAGAGATATTCCTTACCGATCAAAAGCAAAAGCGCATTTTCCCTTATGTTGTTCAAAGCCCCTGAATCGTATTGGGTATTTTCCATTTTAAGCCTCTCTCATTTAATGTTTACTTTAAAGAAAAACAACCCAGGGAACCAAGCTTCCTTAGCTCCAATGCTTCTTTTACTCCAGCTTTACATCACACCTGAGACAGCGAATACACTCATTTCTAGCTGTCTTTTCATCGAGGCCAAGCTCCACTTCCCTGAAATCTTTGATACGCTCTTCAGGAGACAGCTTGGGCATTTTTGCCCCTGCCTGCTTGATCACTTCCTCTGGTACTTTCATGGTCACATTGATAGTTTGCAGGCGTTCTATATGTGGTTTATCACCCCTCTTCTGTGCCAGGTTTTTGTCTATCGCCACTGCCGCCCGTTTTCCATGTGCCAGGGCATCCACTACCCGCGCCGGTCCCGTGACCGCATCCCCACCTGCAAAGATACCTGGGAGATTAGTGATTAGGGAATGGCGGTCAACACTGACAGTACCTCTTTGGTTACTGAGCGATGAGGCAAAGGCAAGCTCAGGGGCCTGACCAACAGCCGAAAAGATGGTATCATATTCCTGGCTGATCACACAACCATCCATGGGAACCGGCCTTCGGCGGCCGCTGCGGTCAAATTCCTTCAGTTCACACTCGTCTAGTTCCAATGTCAGCCTGCCGTTGGTTTGACTAATGGACTTCGGCGCAACAAGTTCTCTGAGCTCAATACCCTCCGCAAGAGCATCCTCGATCTCTTCCTCATAGGCAGGCATATCCTTCTTTTCACGCCTGTAAACTATGGTCACTTCTGCTCCTATCCTCCGGCAGGTCCTGGCTACGTCAATTGCTACATTGCCGCCACCGATGACAGCTACCCTTTTGCCAACCTCCGGTGCAGTTCCTAATTCCATTTCCCTTAAAAATTCAGCGCCCCCTTTTACACTGGGAAGATCCTCTCCGGGAATCCGCATGGGAAGACTCCTGTGAGCACCGATGGCAATGAAGATAGCATCATAATCTTTTCGAAGCTGATCCAGCGTGATATCACGCCCCACCTTGGTTTCTGTTTTGACTTCAACGCCCATGTTTAGAATGAAGTCAATTTCCTGCTCCAAGATTTCTCTGGGGAGGCGGTAGGTGGGGATCCCGTAACGAAGCATACCACCCAGATTCGGCAATTCCTCAAAGACAGTAGGTTGATGTCCCATCAACGCTAGATGGTACGACGCAGCGAGACCAGCGGGTCCACCACCAATAATGGCCACTTTCTGGTTTTTTGTCTCCCCTTTCATGACATTTACGGTGATACCCTTCTTCCTGGCCATATCAGCCGCAAATCGTTTAATCTGTGGGATGCGCAATGCCTCATCGGTTTGGCCTCTGAGGCAAACCTCCGTGCAGGGATGGGTACAGACCCGACCACAGATGCCCGGCATCGGATTTGTCTGATAAATGAGTGAAATAGCCTCTTCATAACGGCCTTCTCCTACCAAACTAAGGTAACCAGGTACATCCTGACCGATTGGACAGGCATTGATGCACTTCGCGTCAAAAAGTTCCGAGCACACTCCTGCCTCGCATCTCTTTTCGATGATGTGATCTTCGTACTCATGGCGAAAATATCTCAGTGTAGAAAGCACCGGGTTTGGAGCGGTCTGCCCCAGCCCGCAGAGGGCGGAATCCTTAATAAACCGGCTCAACTCCTCCAAGACATCCAGATCCTTCAGATCTCCTTTCCCTTGGGTAATCCTCTCCAAGATCTCCAGCATTCGGCCGAGGCCCTCCCGGCATGGCGTACACTTCCCGCAGGACTCTTCGTGACAGAACTCAATAAAAAAGCGGGCCATATCCACCATACAGGTATCTTCATCCATAACAATCATGCCACCGGAACCCATAATTGCACCCACCCCGGAAATGGCTTCGTAGTCCGTGGGGGTGTCCAGCAGATATCCAGGGATACACCCTCCGGAGGGACCGCCCAATTGCACGGCCTTGAATTTCTTGTTATTTCGAATGCCCCCGCCGATTTCATATATGATGTCCTTGAGGGTGGTACCCATAGGTACCTCGACAAGTCCGATATTATTCACAGCTCCTGTGAGTGCAAAAACCTTTGTCCCCTTGCTGGTTTCGGTACCCACACTGGCGTACCAGTCTCCCCCTTTCATAATGATCTGAGCCACATTAGCCAGTGTTTCCACATTGTTGAGCACACTGGGTTGCTTCCAGAGACCCTCTTGGGCGGGGAATGGGGGCCTAGGTCTTGGCATCCCTCGTTTTCCCTCGATGGAGTGCATTAGCGCCGTCTCCTCACCGCAGACAAATGCTCCAGCACCCTGATAAACCTCCAGGTCAAAATCAAATCCTGTTCCGAGGATATCTTGCCCTAGAAGCCCGTAATCCCTGGCCTGACGGATGGCGATACCGAGACGCCTCAAGGCCAGTGGGTATTCGGCTCTGCAGTAGATATACCCTTGATGGGCGCCGATGGCCTTGGCCGCAATGATCATGCCTTCCAGAACAGCGTGGGGATCCGCCTCAAGGACACTCCTATCCATGAATGCCCCCGGATCACCTTCATCTGCATTGCAAAGCACGTATTTTATTTCCCCGTCCGCGTTGTTTGCGAATTCCCATTTCATCCCGGTAGGAAAACCTGCCCCTCCCCTGCCTCGCAGTCCAGATGTCTTTACCTCCTGAATGAGCTCTACCGGTGTCATTTCATCTAGTGCCTTGGCAGCGCCTAAATATCCGTCCCGCGCAATATATTCATCAATGTTTTCAGGATCCAAAAGTCCCCTATTTCTCAGCACACGTAACATTTGCTTTGAGAAAAATGGAATATCATCCAGGGAAGGAATGGCCTCACCAGAGGTCGGATCTACGTAAAACAGTCTTTCAACAGGTACCCCTTTGAGCAAATGTTCTTCTACCAGTTCCGGCATATCCTCCGGGGTCAGCTTTTGATAGAAAATGTTGTCAGGCTGAACCACCATCACGGGGCCCTGCGCACAAAAACCGTTGCACCCGGTTACGATCACCTGTATCTCCCTATCCAGATCTCTTTGAGAGATCTCTTTTGTGAGTGCCTCCTTTACTGCTTTGCTGCCCGATGCCGTACATGCTGTACCTCCACAGATCAGGATGTGAGTTCGATACATACTCTTCATATATCTCCTTTCGGACCCTATTGAAATCAAGTCATTCCAGGCAAGACAAAATCCGTTTGGACTCCTCCCTTCAGCACATGCCTATCAAAAACCTGGCGTATCTTGTTGGCATCCATATGCTGGTATATTACGGGTTCTTTACCTTCCATCTCAATGGTCACGTTCGGCTCACTGCTACATTTTCCTATGCAGCCGGAAACCATTACCCTGATATCCTGCCTCTCCGTTTCAGCCATCTCCTCCAGGAGGGCGTGCATAACCTCCCTCGCCCCGGCTGCGATACCACAGGTTCCCATATGAACCGTGATCTTTACTTTGGCCCCTCCCTCCCGGAGAGCTATTCCTTTCTTGACATTCTTCTTGATTCTCTTAAGGTCTTCGATGGTCAGTTTGGGCATATCATTCCTTCTACCGTAATATTAATCTATTCAAGTACTATTCCTTCCGGACACTCGCTGATATCTTGGTATCCTCACCCTACTTGAAGTAAAGGGTAGTCATATTGCTAAGTGTTATTACCTTCACTATTCATATGTGTTTAGAATTTCTAAAATACCACCCGGGGTAACACCTCCATAGGTATCATCATCAACCACAACAACCGGTGCAAGACCACAAGCCCCGAGACACCGAACGGCTTCAAGAGAAAAGCGCCTGTCTTCAGTGGTTTCGCCAACACCGATTTTGAAAACCCATGAAATCTTTTCAAGGGTCTGTTTTGCTCCCCGGACATAACAGGCGGTGCCCAGGCACACTTTTATGGTGTGTCTTCCTTTGGGGAACATGGTAAAAAAGGAATAAAAGGTAACCACCCCGTATATATCGCTGCCCGGAATATTAAGGGAATGTCCGATATATTCCTGAAGTTCAACAGGCAGGTATCCGACAACCTCTTGGCAGGCTGCCAGGACCGGGATCAGCGCACCCCTCTTTTTTTGGTTACTTCTTATAATAGCATCTACTTTGGATATCACTTCAGGGGTTAGGTCAGGATTTAATTCTTCAAGATTACTAAAGAGGGGCATACTATCTTCTCCATGGTATCATTCATGTGCAAACCGACCAAAAAGCTGTGAGAGTATATCAGAAATAAGAATTTTTTCAAAACGAATTGTCGAAAAAGGAGAATATCAACAGCAAGGTATTAGATCCAAGCCTCCCGAGAACATTGACAGGGTTTCATGCTCAATAAAAACCCAGGTCTAGCTAGTTATCGTCCGATTTGGTTTATTCCTTTATTTCAATCAATGACGGATCATAATCTTCCACCTTCTCATAACCCAAAAGGTTCAACAGGGTAGATGCCACATTTGAGAGGCCCTTATTCTCAAGATCAGCCATGCCATATTCTTCGTGATACGAGGGATCATAAATCGCGAAGGGGACCGGATTCAGGCTATGTGACGTTTTTATCATTTTATTTGAGCCTTCTTTGTCGATCATGTACATCTCATCTGCGTTACCGTGATCCGCCGTAACTACCGCAATGCCCTCCAATTCTTTAGTGACCTCTAAAAGCTCCCCTACACACCGGTCCACCGTCTCAACTGCAACAACCGTTGCCTCCATGACACCCGTATGTCCAACCATATCTCCATTCGCGAAGTTTAGCCTGCCGAATCGATATTCCCCTGTCTTCAGCATATCAATGGCGCAATCCTTGATTTCTCTTGCCTTCATTTCAGGCCTCTTGTCAAACTGTATCCTGTCGGAGGGTATTTCCCTATATGTCTCCAGTGACTCATCAATATAACCGGAGCGGTTGCCATTCCAAAAATAGGTGACATGTCCGTATTTTTGGGTCTCCGAAACTGCGAACGACCTGATCTTTTCCGCGCAGAGGTACTCACTGATGGTCCGTTCAATAACAGGAGGTTCTACCAGAAAAACCGGCGGAATATGGGTATCGCCGTCATACTCCATCATACCGGCATAAAGGATATCAGGCAAAGGTCCCCTGTCGAATTCGGAAAAATCCTTTTCCGTAAATGCCCGGGATATCTCAATGGCACGGTCTCCCCTGAAGTTGAAAAAAACCACCGCATCTCCATCCCTGATCGGACCCGTGGGTTTGCCTGAATTGTCAACTATAACAAAAGCGTCCAGATATTGATCTGTAATTCCCGGATCTTCCTCGTACATTGTCCTGACGGCTTCAAAGGCGGATTTGAAATGCCGACCTTTCCCGTTCACATGGGCATCCCACCCTCTTTTTACAATATTCCAGTCGGCATTGTACCTGTCCATGGTCACCTTCATGCGACCGCCTCCCGAGGCTATGCAATAATCTAAACCTTTTTTTTCGGATATCCCCCTTAGTTTATCCTCTGTGGGACCAATGTAGTCTAAAGCGGATTTTTCACCCACGTCACGCCCGTCAAGCAGCGGGTGAACCCTTATTCTTTCAAGCCCTTCCTGTACGCACCTGTCTATAAGCAGATATAGCTGATTAATATGGGAGTGAACATTCCCGTCGGATAGCAGTCCGATAAAATGGACTGTTCCTCCTTTTTCAGCGCACCGGACAATACCTTTCCAAGCATCTGTCCGGAAGACTTTGCCTGTTTCAAGGGCCTTATTCACCAGACTGGCCCCCTGTTCAAATACCCTTCCGGCACCTAGGGCGTTGTGCCCGACTTCACTATTGCCCATATCATTATCGCTGGGCAGTCCCACCGAGGGGCCATGTGCCTTAAGCTGGGTATACAGTTTTGATTTGACCAAACGATCAAGGGTTGGAGTCTTGGCCATATAAACGGCATTGCCTTCATACTGTCTGCCGATACCGATGCCGTCCATAATTATCAGGAGAAGCGGACCCTTTCGTCCATGAAATGATCTCAGAGCATTAAGCTTTAATGCCATGAACAGCCTCCTTATCAGGATATTAACAGAGAATATGATTTCAAAGGTATTATTTCAAACTACACTCTAAAAGACTTCTTCAAGGTATGTATCTTTATCGATTGAAGTGCAAACGGAGATATCAGGGAGTTCCAGGGCCCTTTTAGCAAACTCAAATACTCTATCGTAGTCGAAACGCAATCCCATTTCTTCATAATACCTTTCCAGGACCCTTTTTGGTCGATGTTCCTTGAATTCGCACGGGATCGAAAGAACGGGGATACCTTTCTTTTCCAATGTATAAATGATATCGCAGCCGTTATATTTTATAATAGGTCTATAAACAGTATAGCCTTCATTCATCCTAATGAGTGGATAAAACCGCTGAGTTGTTTCAATAAATCTTTTACTGTTTCCAGTGATTTTGGGCACCTTGGAATCAAGAAATATCTCTCCCAAAATGTGTTCCAGTGAATATCCAACAATATCCCAAAGGCTGTAGCTGGTTATAAGGACGAGATCCGCAATATTATCGATTTTTTCCGCAATAATGGATTTAAGTAGTCCCCTCCGTATTCTTTGACAGGAAAGACACGGATTATTTGTGTTTTTAATCTCATCATCCGTCTCTATAAAATCATGCCATATTATATCAACACCTCTGGCACTCCAATATTCCCCTAACCTCCTCTTTTCAGCAGTTGTATATCTGTGTATAGGAAAGGCACCCGTATGCACATCAAAATCAAAACCGAAATCATTTTTGGCCCTTAGTACAAAATCCAAGGCAAGTGAAGAATCTTTTCCCCCTGAGAATCCAAATAATACTTTCTTTTCATTAAAAGATTCTAAAATAGACTTATAATCATTCTTCCATTCCGAATATTCTATTTTTTTCACTAGATATGTGCTCCTTATAGATTAGGGTTTTTTATTGTTATTATATCCGGATCACTCAATCCGTCCAACGCCTTCCTATTAACCTCTACACCCAATCCCGGCCCCTCCAACGGGCCTGCTTTACCACCAACGCCAAAAGAAACATCTTTGGTTGTTATATTTTCCTTTAACAAAAACGGATCATAGGACCCATCATAGTAAACGGCATCCCGGCACAAAAGACACAAGGCCCTTCCCGCTGCCGATAGGATGCCAGATTCACCCAGTTGACACCCTATCTGAAAAGAAATGCCCTTTGACCTTATGAGTTCGATGATATCAAGCGATCTGCGAAGTCCTCCACATTTAGACAATCTGACATTTATCATTTTATAGTGTCCATCATTTATTATCCTTTCCACGTCGCTTTTGGTACAGGCTAGCTCATCAGCCATCATAATCACTCCACATTTTTGCATCTCATCGGCAAATTCTGAAATATCAAGGTCATCCGGTGGCATGGGCTGTTCAATGACCTTCACTTTGCTCCTTTTTATAAGGGGAATATGGGCAAAGGCAAGTTCACGATTCCATGCTCCATTAACATCTATTCTCAAATCACAATCATCACCAAACATTCTCTTGACCGTTTCAATCTTGTCTGTATTTTCCTTAAGGTCTTTACCCATTTTCAGTCGGAGTTTTTTCACCTTCATCTCATTAATTAATCTATATATTTCCTTTACTCTTTTTCCGGAACCTAAAGGAATTGCTGCACCGTAATGTATGGTATCGGTAGAGAAACAAGAAGGACAGTATCCGGTAACGGGCCTACTCTGCTTTCTAGCTAATGTATCTAAAAGCGCCATTTCCAGAGCACAGATAGAAGAATTATGATCCTTTTCGTACGGTAAGCTGTCCACAAAACCCCAAATTTGAGCGATGTCGTTCAATTCCCAAGAAAAGGGATAGTTATTGATTAAATATCTAGTTCCATCTGCCGCACTTTCCTGGGTTTCGCCTGTAACATAGGACCTGGGAGCGCCCTCTCCATATCCTATTATTTCTTTTTGATCAGTTATAATCTCAACAACAATGTTGTTAACAGAGCTTCTTTTTCTCAGGGAGTGTATGAATTCACCTGAAAACGGAAGTAATAATTTATAAATATTGATTTTATTAATTTTCACTGCAATTCTCTATTGGATAAGGATTAAAGCCTTTCAATCGAAATAGAATTTATATTTTAAGACATAGTTGGATTAAAAGTCTGTACTTCCCCCCCCCTTTTTTATATCATTATATGTAAGCAAGAAATTCTGAAAGATCAATATCTAATATACATTATTTTACATTATCAAGGATTTGGGATGAAAAATATGCCACGCTTGCTGCTGATCAATCCATCCGTTACTATGAAAGCGTTAGGTAATATCTGGGCAACTGCTTGGCCTCCATTAAACCTACCATACCTGGGCGCCGTAACTCCAAATCATTATCATATAGAAGTCCTTGATGAAAACGTTGAACCTTTTAAATACAAGGAAGCCGATATAGTGGGGATTACGGCTTTAACATCTTCTGTTAATCATGCCTATGAAATTTCTCAGATTTATCGCAAGAGAGGCATACCGACAGTTATGGGAGGCATCCATGTATCCATGATGCCGGACGAGGCTCAGCGCTATTGTGATTCGGTTGTCATCGGAGAAGCAGAAGAGATCTGGCCAAAAGTTTTGGAAGATTTCGAGACAGGAAAATTACACAAAAAATACACAGGCACATGGGCGGACATGGAGTCGCTGCCTATTCCCCGACGTGATCTTCTCCAGAACCCCTATTACAGATGGGGAAGCATCCAGACCTCCCGCGGATGCCCCATGAATTGTTCATTCTGTTCGGTTACAGCCTTTAACGGCAGAAGATTCCGCAGGCGCAATCTGGATTCTGTTATTGAGGAACTGCAACAGATACCCCAGAATTTGGTAATGCTGACAGATGATAATATTATAGGATATGGGAAGAGAGACCTGGAATGGACCCATGCTTTCTTTTCCCGGATACTGGAAAAAGGGATAAAAAAGACCTTCTTTGGTCAGGCATCCATCCTTTTCGGGGAAGACAGGGAACTGATCAGGCTTGCTGCCAAAGCTGGCCTAAAGATTGTTTTTACAGGCATAGAGTCCATTAATCCAAAGTCTCTCCAAAGTTTTCAAAAAAGCATCAACTTAGAGCGCCTTCAACACGGCAAATACAAAGAACTGATTAGACGGATTCGTAAGGAGGGCATTGTGTTTATTGGTGGCTTTGTATTAGGTGGCGATGACGATGATCATTCTATATTTTACAACACTCTAAAGTTTATACAATCTTCAGGTATAGACGCAATCCAGGTAACAAAACCTACTCCTTTGCCTGGAACGCGACTTTGGGACACGATGAAAAATCAAGGTAGAATCTTCAACCAAGATTTTCCCAAAGCGTGGGATGACTATCGACTCTCGAGGTTGGTCTTCAAACCAGCACAAATGTCTTTGAAAGAGGTATATGAGGGGTTTACTTATTTGCGAAAAAATTATTACAGTCTATGGCAAATGGTAAAAAGGGTATTTTCTACACTCCTTACCACAAAAAATCTGACTTCCACCTTCATTGCTTATAAAATCAATCTCTCCTACCGAAAGGCTTTCCGGAATTCCGAACATTACCGACTTTACAATAAACCTGGTTTAAAGAAAAAATTTGAAATATAGTATGGCCTATCCGTTATTTTCTGTTTTTTTATCTTCTTCAATTTCTTTTGGAGGATTACAGGGCAGGGTCAGAATAAATGTTGTGCCTTTGTTAACCTTGCTTTTTACTTCGATTGTCCCGCCGTGCTCTTGCATATTTTGATGAGAGACGAATAAGCCGAGGCCCGTGCCGCTGTGCAGGCTGCTTTTGTGCTTGGTGGTGAAGTAGGGTTCAAATATTCTATCAATATTTGATTGGGCAATCCCTTCTCCGTTGTCTTTAATGAAGATTTGTGTTCTTTCATCTTTCCCTTTCCTATTGTTGTGCCTGGTTGAAATCTTGATCCTCCCTTCTTCAGGCGTAGCATCCATCGCATTGGAAAGGATGTTTAAAACAACCTGTCTAATCTTTTCGGAATCCAACCATACCTTACCCACACCCGGATCATATTTACACTCAACTTTTATCCTTTTAGCCTTGGTTTGCGCCGAAATAAGCATCACCATCTTGTCTATCAATTCATGTATATCATTCAACGCAAAATTAGGTTCCTTTGTCTTGACCAAATCCATAAGTTCCGAGATCAGATTGTTCACCCTGTTTGTCTCCTCAACCACTGTTTTATGGAACTTGCCCCTGTAATCTTCGTCATTGTATTTATAAGGCAACATCTGAATGAATGTTCCTATGGATGTCATTGGATTCTTAATCTCGTGCGCCAGCCTCGCGGCCATATTGCCCAAGAATGACAGCTTTTCAGCCCTGCCCAAAAGGCTGTAAGACCTTTGAAGTTCAAGCATCTGTTCCTTGAGCTTGCGGTATAGTCTCGCATTCTCAATAGCTATTGCTATCTGTGGTGAAAATATTTCTAGCGTGTCCCTTGTCTCTTTCGGGACACCGCTACTATCAACCGCATCGGTGGCAATTACCCCTGTAACCCTGGATTTAGTGATAAGGGGGACAACGTAAACAGACTTAGGTTTTCCATATGTCAATATAATATTCTCTTTTCTGAGGCTGGAACCTTTTACATCATGTACATACTCGGACTTTCCCGCATTCGCTACCCTGGCCAGGATATTATTTAACCGATGCAGTGGGACTTTGTATGCTAAAATATCATCCGGGACATTACTATCAAAACCAGTGGCATAAAGATATTCCAGGCATTCCTCCTTTTCATTCACCAGCATTATTATTGCGCGGTCTATACTGCATATATTTAATAATGTGTTCATAATGACGGTTAAGAGTTTTTCCAGGTCCAATACCGAAAGAATAGCCTTCCCGGTTTCCTGTACGGCCTGTAATTGTTTTATCCTTTGGTTTAGCTCAACATTCAGGCGGTTCACCTCTTCGTATTTCTGTTCAATTATTCTCTTGTCCGCCTCCATCTCTTTTATTGTTTCAGTGAGTACCGATCTTGTAGTGAAAAAACGTGAAAAAAATTCATGTAATCTATTCCGGGCAGTCCATTTCAAGTGATATTCGCAG
>Ga0315548_1002476_pt1 | contig 14349 bp, 11 predicted proteins | sample SalMarSW160110MG_2_FD_202540 | JGI IMG/M metagenome (GOLD analysis project Ga0315548, IMG submission 202540) | Salt marsh sediment microbial communities from the Plum Island Ecosystem LTER, Massachusetts, United States - Salt Marsh Sediment SW1601-110 ...
GTGAAGCGTGACCAAGCTGTTTTTGTACCTGCCGTAAATTCCCTGTTTTCTTGAGCAGGTGGACGGCCATTGAATGTCGGGCGCTGTGGATTGATAATTCTTTTGGCAGTCCTGCACGTTTAACGGCAGACTTCCATATTTGCTGTAAACCGTACCTAGTTAAGTTACCGCGTTCGCCGACAAACAATTTCCCTGTTGTCCTGTCCTCGATATACTCTTTAAGATGTTTTATCAGCTCTGGACTAATAGCCAGAGAGTCAACGACTTTCTTTTTGCGTTTTTTTCGTTGAACCCTAATAAAACCACGTTTCAGGTCGATGTCTTTTATCTGAATTGCTGCCAGCTCAGAGACTCTCAGGCCGGTTGCCAGAACCAGGTCAATTACCATCCAAGCTAAAATTCCGGAGATACGTCCTTTGCGCAGGTCAACGATTGCCCTGGCCTCTGTTACAGTCCTGAGTTGTTTTACTTCATCGGCGCTCATATATTTTGTTCTATCAATTACCATAGTTTGTCCCCTTAAAGCATTGAACCGGTTTCAATTTCCTGAAACATCATTCGGCAGTTGTTTTTGCACTTTTGAGCCAGTTTAACATAAGATTCTATTGGTTTTCCGTTAAGATTTTCCTTTGTAGCAATTTGCCTGCAATGCTCAGCGAATACTTTGGCAAGTCCTTGATTTGTCAATTCGATTTTAGCGCATCTTGACAACAACGGATTTGCATCTATCTGGTCTTCAAACAGTCCAGATTCGCCCTCTTTGGTCGTTGTTAAGACAAAGCAGCAATGCTCAGGGATTCGCTCCAGAAGGCCCAGCAGACGACGTATGGCAGGCTTTCGGAGTCCGTGCGCTTCATTGATAATCCAGGCCCTGCCGCCTTTGCCCGGCGCAAAATAATGCATGTCGCGTTCAATCTTGTCTATTGCCGAAATAGATAATCCATCAGCGCTGTCAAATTCCTGAACATAGAACTCATCGGCAATGTGGTCGGCAATAATCCTTGCCAAAGTAGTTTTGCCGGTTCCGCTTGCACCGCTGATCCAAAAACAGCGCCCCCCAGCGCTGTTCTGCATTAGCCTCTTGATTACCTTAACGGCTTTTGTTTGACCGATTACCTGGTCAAGTGTCGTCGGTCTGTACTTCTCATATAGCTGCATTTTGCGCCCCCTCTCTTGTATCGGTCTGAGAGATATGAAAAACAGAGACGGTACGCGGCATTGAGTATGTCTGGAGTTTAACTTCACCGGTTTCAGTGTCTTTGGTTTTCTTATCGCGCTTAATGAAAGTAACGAGTTGGCAACAGTTGGAATGGGGGAAGTGGAAATGGGCAGGGGCGGATTTGAACCGCCGACACACGGATTTTCAGTCCGTTGCTCTACCAACTGAGCTACCTGCCCGAGCAATTCCAGGTTTTTTGATACTAACAATTTCACGCATATACTGTCAAGCCCTTTAGCAATAAAAAAAACAGGGTTGGAACTCCCCGGCTACGGCACGCTACGCCGTAACGGGCGGCTGGGTTTCCATTGAGATGAGACTACTAAGGCGCTTGACAGGCCATATATTACTTGTTAAAGACGTTTGTCAATGTTTGTTCTCTATGCAACATTGAGGCGCTTAATAAAAACTGACAAACGTATCGGCCTTGCTTGAAGGAGCTTGGCGGACTAAAGCTCAATACGAGATACGATATGCAGGATGCAAGACACAGCTTTGTTCTTACCACGTGCCCGTTTTGCGGATGCGGTTGTGGTTTATATCTTCAGGCCGAGAACGGAATGGTTGTCGGCTCATATCCAAGTGGAAATCATCCTGTTTCAAAAGGTGCTCTTTGTGTCAAAGGTTGGAACAGCTACGAATTTATCAACAAGATAGACAGACTTAAAACCCCACTAATTAAATCCGATGGTGGATTTACCCCGTTAGATAGTAAACATCTAACGGGGCTTAAAGAGGTTGGCTGGGATAGTGCCCTGGGGCTTGTTTGCCAAAGACTTTTAGAGATAAAAGATAAATATGGGCCGGACGCCATCGGATTTCTGAGCTCAGCTAAGACAACTAACGAAGAGAACTTTCTTATGATGAAGCTGGCTAGGGCCGTTTTTAAGACCAATAACATTGACCACTGCGCCCGGCTCTGTCATGCTTCCACAGTAGTGGGCCTGGCAGCAACGTTTGGCTCGGGGGCAATGACCAATTCCATAAATGAATTCGAAGATGCGGATTTGTTTTTGGTGACCGGCTCGGACACTACCGAACAGCATCCGCTAATCGGCTCGAGGATAATCAACGCCGTCAATGACAAAGGTGCTAAGCTGATTGTTGTTGACCCCAGAAAAATCGAGCTTGCCAAATATGCAACGATTTATATGGCCCAGGATTGCGGAACCGACGTTGCGTGGATAAATGGGTTGATGAATGTAATCATTAAAGAAGGGTTATATGACCAAAAATACGTAGAGCAAAGGACAGAGGGCTTTGCAGAATTAAAAAGAATGGTTGAGCAGTACACGCCTGATTATGTAGAGAAGATAACAAAGATTCCCCGTGATTTGCTCATTCAGGCGGCAAGACTTTATGCGAAAAGTAAAAAGGCGATGATTGTCTATTCTATGGGTATTACGCAGCACACCACAGGTGTGGATAATGTTAAATCGCTGGCAAATCTGGCGATGCTGACTGCTCACGTAGGTTTTGCTTATACGGGTGTTAATCCCTTACGAGGACAGAACAATGTCCAGGGAGCATGTGACGTTGGTGCGCTTCCAGATGTCTTTTCCGGCTACCAAAAGGTGACCGATGATGCTGCGAGAGCTAAATTTGAAAAAAGATGGGCGGTTGAAAATCTGCCGGCAAAGCCGGGTCTTACTGTTACTGAAATTTTTAATAAGGCCCTGCAGGGTGAATTAAAAGCTCTTTATATAGTGGGCGAGAATCCCGTTATCAGTGACCCTGATTCAAATCATGTTCGCGAGGCGCTAAAGAAGCTGGAATTTCTTGCTGTTAATGAAATATTTCTGTCAGATACGGCTCAATATGCAGATGTGATATTACCAGCTGCCAGTTTCGCTGAAAAAGACGGCACTTTCACTAATACGGAACGCAGGGTCGAGAGGATACGCAAGGCCGTTGAACCACCAGGCAAGGCAAAGCCGGATTGGCAAATCCTGTCTGAGATAGCCAAACGCTGTGGCTATGAAGGGATGGATTACAGCCATCCTTCTGAGATTATGGATGAAATAGCCCAGCTTACGCCCATCTATGGAGGGATAAGCTACGACCGGTTAGACCCGTTTGGTTTGCAGTGGCCATGCCCATCAAAAGACCATCTCGGCACCGTCTATCTGCACAAGGATAAATTTACCAAGGGAAAAGGAACCTTTATGCCTTGTGTATATAAACCCGCAGATGAACTTCCTGATGACGAATATAACCTTGTCCTTAGTACCGGCAGAATCTACTGGCATTGGCACACGGGCACGATGACCCGCCGGACTTCAACCTTAGATAGAGAAGTGCCGGTTGGCTATGTTGAGGTTAATCCGGAAGATGCCAAGAATCTCAAGCTGAGAAAAGGTAGTCTCGTTAGAGTTTCATCGAGACGCGGCCAAATCGAAACACAGGTATTAGTAACGGACAAGGTGAAACAAGGTACTGTGTTTATTCCTTTTCATTTTAGAGAGGCGGCAGCAAATGTATTGACCAATCCCGCAGTGGACCCTGTGGCCAAAATCCCGGAATACAAGGTCTGTGCCGTCAAAATTGAAAAACTATGAATCCCGTTAGAAACATGGACGCTGTGACCTTAATTGTTGAATGGTATTATAAACTAATAATTGATTATATAGGTGTCACCTCAGGGAGGTTTCTAACGGGATGAAAGAGCGGCTGCTGGAAAAAGATAACGTTAAGGCGCTCTGCGTGAGCGCATCAGAGCAGTGGGAAACTTATGTTCCTTTGGAGGGTATTGGTGGAGATGCACACTTTATAAGACTTGCCGGCAAGGACAGAGAATTGCTCGTTGACAAATTGAATTTGGATTACGAATCTCTTGTAGTTCCTCCTAAGTTTATAGTATTTCCTCAGCTCGAATCTCTTTTTAAGTTTGAGGGCGAAAAAATTATTGAGATGGTTAAGCCAGCAGCTAAAAAACTGCTGTTTGGTCTGCGTGCATGTGACGTTAAGGGATTAAAATTTATAGATGATTTCTTCAAAAGAAATTTCGAGGATATTTACTATTTAAACAGGTCGGCAGACAAATTGCTGGTTATCGTCGGCTGCAAGAGCCCTCTTGAGAATTGTTTCTGCACCTCTGCGAAAACAGGCCCATTTTTGGAAAATGGCTTTGACTTGCAATTGGTCGATATTGGAGAAAGGTTCGTTGTTGAAATCGGCTCTGAAAAAGGCGAAGAATTTGTAGGTACTTACCAGCAATTTTTTACTGAGGCATCTAAGGGCGACCTTGAGCAATCGAAAACTGCAAAATGCGATGTAGAACAAGCCGTTAGTCTAAAGTTGGATTTTGAAAAGGCGATAAAAAGGTTCTGCGAGGATAAGGTGCCGGAGCAAATGTATGAAAGAATAGCTGAGAGGTGTATCTATTGCGGCGGCTGTCTCTATGTCTGCCCGACGTGCACCTGTTTTAATGTATTTGATGAGAGGAAAGAAAACTCAGGCAGGAGGTATCGAAACTGGGATGCCTGTGTGTTTGAAGGATACACGCGGGAAGCGAGCGGACATAATCCTCGGCTTGAGAAGTGGATTCGTACTTCACGCAGGTATGAACACAAGCTGAAATACGATTATCTTACAACGGGGATGAGTGGCTGTGTGGGCTGTGGCAGGTGCCTGTCAAGCTGCCCGGTCAATATAGGGATTTCTCAAGTGATAGAGGAGGTATCAAAGTAGTGAACTCCGTTAGAACCTTGCAGATGGTGTATGTATATGTGTTAAAGAGCGTGAAAGATGGCAGATGGTACACGGGGTCAACAAAAAATCTACGTCGAAGGATTAGGGAACATAATGAAGGAAAAGTCTTTTCAACAAAGTTACGCAGGCCATTTGTCCTTGTATATTACGAAGCATGTTTGTCAGAAAATGATGCCAGGAGAAGAGAGAAATATCTCAAAACTGGTATGGGGAAGCGATATTTAAAAAATCGTCTTAAAGACACATTGGAGGTTCTAACGGAGTGAAAAACGAATATCTTCCACATCCGGCGCTAATAGAATCGATACAAGGAGAGAGTTTCGACACAAAAACGTTTAAGCTTGTTTTCAAAGATAAAGCGTTGGCTGAGTCTTTCAATTATAAACCCGGCCAGTTTATGCAGGTTTCTTTGTTGGGCATAGGAGAAGCGCCCATATCTATTACTTCCTGCCCGAGTGACAGTGGATTTTTGGAGCTTACAATAAGGGCCGTTGGAAAGCTTACACGGGCTATACATCAGCTTAAACCGGGAGATAGAATCTATATAAGAGGTCCATACGGAAATTCATTTCCGGTTGATGAAGTTGCAGGTAAAGACCTGTACTTTATTGCCGGAGGTATTGGTTTGCCGCCGTTAAGGAGCGTGATAAAGTCGGCCTTTGTTCGACGAGGAGATTTCGGAAAGATTAAGATTTTATATGGCGCGAAGACCCCGAATGAGCTTTGCTTCAAAGAGGAGCTTAAAGTCTGGAGACAGATAGATAATACGGAAGTATTACTTACCGTGGATGAGCCGGATGACCGCTGGCGGGAAAATGCAGGTGTAGTTACAAAGTTGTGGGATAAGACTGACATGGTTTCGCCCAATGGAGCTGCCTATATATGTGGCCCGCCTATTATGATTAAATTCGTCATTGAAAAACTCTTAACGAGCGGATTCAAAGACGAAGATATCTACATAACGCTGGAGCGATATATGAAATGCGGCATCGGCAAGTGCGGACATTGTAACATCGCAGATATGTTTGTGTGTATAGATGGGCCTGTGTTTACCTATGACCAGCTTAAAGAATTTCCAGATAAAGAGAGGGCTATGGCGTAATCAATTTTCAATTTTCGATTTTCGACTGTCGATTTGGCAGGAGGTAATCGCCCGGGAAAGGCCACATGTAACAGCGCAAATGTCGTCTATCTCATCGGCAGTTAATTTGTTTTCCAACCGGTCGTAAATCAGTATAAAACCCAGCGATGAACCAAACAAACCCAGAGGAATGGTAACAGCTGAGATTTTATTTAGTACATTTAAGTTTCCCTGCAGACCCATTGCGAACATATCTTCGATAGTGCACACTTTGTTCGCTTTGCAGATGTCTTCAACCAGCTCGGGGCTAAAATAATCTTCCAGACGCTGCGCTCCGTCGCCATAGCTTTGGAGCGTCGGCGACTTTTCGCTCGTAGCCGGCCGGTCACTATAGAACATAAACAATTCGAAACTTTCTGCTTCACGTAAGAAAAAGCTGATATTTGCATCGGTAATTTTCTCTTTAATAAGACTACTGGCTGTGCATAAAAGACCGCTCAGGTCGGTGCTTGCGATGATAGACTCGTAGAAATTCGCTGTGAAGTTGATGGTATTTAGTTTTTTGATGAAATGCCGCTGGGCTGCAATAAGGTCGTTGCAGAGTATATCTGTTTTTTTTGCCTGCCTTTTGCGTTCACTATTCAGCTTCTTTATGAGCAGGCGCAGTCTTTTGTGTCTTTGTTTATAGTCCACAAGCTTTATCCTTTGACACTTCGACTCTGCTCAGTGCCGGCTGTGCTCAGGATAAGGTGAGCGAAGTCGAACCTTAAGTTCCACAAGCAATTAAATTTACAGTGGCTCCTCGGTTATTATTTCGGTTTAATAAAAGAAGGGCTTTATTTTGAATTTTTCAGTCAGGAAAGACGGTGGACAGGTAGCCCTATAAGAGGCCGGTTATCAGTTTTGCAGTAGTCAGGGCTGTCTGAAGGATTGGCGCCGGCTTAAAATTAAGTATTCCCTAATTTAGCCGTATTTTCGGACTTGCCCGCCGTCTGCGTGGTGGGTCTGTAATGGGCTTGGCCATCCTGCCGTAATCCGCAGGATGCCTTATGGCAGGCATCCCTTACGGGACTTGCGGGAGGCGGACTTGTTATCAGAGTGCGACCTTTGTTTCTTTTGGCTTCCTTGTAGATGGTTTCTCTACCTGCACTATGTCTATTGCCGGCTTTGTGCGTGTTGCTTTTGGGCATTCGCCTGTCCAGCAATGCAGACAGAGCTTATCTTTGGGTCGCCCGATGGCCTTAACCATATCATCCAGACTCTGGTATCTCAATGTAGTGACATCCAAATCCCTGGCAATCCATTCCACCATTTTCTTGTACTTTTCGCTGTTTGCGTCCGTATATTCTGACGCATCCTTGATATCGTGACCTTCCAGATTTCGAATGGCCCTACGGGCGGCAAGCTCATCGGTGCTGCGCGTGGAAAGATTAAACCTGCAGGGAAACATCAAAGGCGGACAAGCCGGCCTTATGTGTATTTCTTTGGCGCCGCAATCCCAGAGTTTTTTTATAGTGAAGTTCTTAAGCTGGGTTCCTCTGACGATGGAATCCTCACATACAACGATGCTGTTGCCTTCAATTACCTCTTTAATGGGAATCAGCTTCATCTTTGCAATATGGTCGCGAATTTGTTGTGAAGGTGGAGTATAACTTCTACCATATCCTGGTGTGTATTTAACAAGCGGGCGTCTGAAAGGTTTACGGGATTCCATTGCATATCCTAACCCATGAGCGATTCCGGAGTCGGGTATCCCGCAGACGTGGTCGACATTAATATCCTTGTCGCGTTTGGCAAGAAATCGGCCGCATTTTTCCCTGACTATCTCCACGTTTATCCCTTCATAGCTTGATGCAGGAAAGCCGGTATATATCCAGAGAAATGCGCAGATTTGGTTTGCATCTGCTGTGCCCGGGCTTCTTTGCATTATGCCTTCTTCATTTATCAGAATTACCTCTGCCGGCTCAATGTGTTTTATAATCTCGAAATTCATATTCGGAAAGGCACTTGTCTCGGCGGTTATCGCCCAGCCGTCTTCTCGCCTGCCGACAATGAGAGGCGTATATCCCAGACGGTCTCTTGCTGCGTATATCCCGTCTTTATGCAGCAATAAAAGCGAGCATGAGCCCTCAATAAGCTCAAACATCTTCTCTATGCCATCTACCAAACTGTTTCCCTGGTTTATTAACTTTGCTATCAATTCGGGCGTATTAACCGCTCTATTACTTACCTCACTGAAGGATACACCCTTCTTAAGCAGCTCATCCGCCAATATCTCAGCATTTTCTATAAATCCGCTTGTTACTATACAGAATGGTCCGAATTTTGAGTTTAGATAAACGGGCTGTTCATCATAGTCGCTGATGACGCCAATGCCCTTGTTGCCGTTGACATGTTTGTAATCATCATGGAATTTTGACTTAAACTGACTCTGGCTCAGATTGTGTATTTGGCGAGTGAAACCATCTCCAAGTACTGCTATGCCGCCGTATTCAGTACCGAGATGAGAATGGTAATCTGTGCCGTAGAAAAGAGTTTCAACACAATTTCCCTTTGAGACTACTCCGAAGATACCACTCATATTTTACCTCCATCTGGCTTTCTTGGCTTTTTATAAGTGACGACAGTGTCCATAAAATCTCTCAAGGATGAGCTTTTTAAGAATACTCGGAATCGCATGCGGTCGCAAGCCCTTTTAATCAAGATTTCTTTTTTTGCTCACGGGGTAATAATATTGTAACGGTGGTTCCTCCGCCGGGCTTACTTGCTATATCTAACGACCCGCCATTTAATTGTATAAGCCGAGCGGCATAGGCAAGACCCATTCCCCGTTTACGCCCTGCCTTTTTTGCAGAGAAGAACGGCTGAGTGGCTTTTTGCAGGGTTTCTGTGTCCATTCCACAGCCGAGGTCGCTGATTTGTACCACGACCATCTTGGTCGTGGTATCACGGGCTGGAAGCCCGTGATACCACATGTCGGCTGGAGCAACAGTGATTTTTATAGGCCCGGCTTCATCATCGTAGGATTCGACGGCGTTGACGATAATATTTGCGAGCGCTGATACAATTTGCCCTGAATCCGCAAGAATGTTTCTGTCCGGCTCGACCACTTCAATTTGAGTATTGATATTTTCAATCTTTGTTTTTTGGCCGGCTAATTGTACGGCTTCATTGAGGATTTGTTTAATGTCCGTCCGGGCCGATTTTGGTTTTGGCGGCTCGGCAAAACTCATTAAGTCCTCGATAATTTGAGCTATTTGTCCGGCGTTTTTCTCAATCTGGTCTATGATTCGTTTTTTTTCTTTATCTATTTCGGCCTCAGCCAAGAACTGTGCTCGGCCGGATATTACCGAGAGGGGATTATTTAACTCGTGCGCTGCACCGGCTGCCATCTCAGCCAAAGCGTCAAATAGATAGTCTGTGGCAATCCTGGGCTGGGAGACCTTCGGTTTGAAAATAAGCTGGGCGAAGCTCTCGGCAAAACGCTCTTGTTTCTGCAGGGCAATAGCCATGTCCAAAACAGCACCGGCTATTGAGGTTGTTGCCCTGAAATTTTCTGCGAGAAGCTCCATATCAACCGGCCAATTAAGCTCGAAGGTGATTGCCCCAATTGCCCTGCCATTGGAAAGCAGCGGCACTAATTTAGTTCGGCTGACATCGAAATCGACATCTAACTGCTCGAACAGCCAATTAAGATGGTCGGGAGTATCTAAGATTGCAAAGCTGGTTGCTATTGTTTTTGGTATAGAAGCCGAATCCTCGGGAGTGGTTAATATCATCGCTTTGCTTTGCCCAAGCTCTTGTACTACGACGGCATCAAGCGTTTTAGAGTTAGCCGCAGGAGCCATGTAAAGGCAGACCATCCCTGTCTGATAAAATTTTTGCCAGCGAGTGGCAAAAATTTCTGCTATATCAATGGCGCCTGCGGCTGGTTTTATACGGAGGAGGAATTCAGTTATAAAATCAAGATGGCCTGATATAGTTTGCAACTGCCGATTTTCGCCGGATAACTTTGTGTTATCTCGGGCTAATTGTGCAGCGACAGCATGAGCAGCATCAGCATATCTCGCCATTTGTACCACGGCCATCTTGGCCGTGGTATCACGGGCTGGAAGCCCGTGATACGACAGACTCAGAATTTTGGCTTTTTGCTGGACTTGCCTGGTCAGGTCTTGACTGATTGGTTTTAGTTGTTCACTGTCTATGCCAAGTATATTGGCTATCGGCTCTATTTGCGCCGGTGAATTGAAGCTGCCGGATTGGCCGATTCCGGATTGCCGTGTTATAGAATCAGCTATCTGCACTATGGCGGCTAACCTTGCCTCAGACATGTTTTGATAGATAGTTACTGTGTCGCTATGGTGCAGCCAGATGGCAAGAGCAATCGCATCAGGAAAACACCACTTTTGAGCCAGATGCTTGCCGAGGAGCGTGTGCTCAATGCCAAGGTGTTTTTTCTCTATATCGCTGCTGCATGCGCTTTGCGATTTTGCTTCTTCGACTATCCTGGCAAAACTTTTCGGCATGGTTTCTTCGAGTGCGAATTTTCCAATATCGTGCAACAAGCCGGCACAGTAAGCAAGCTGTGAATCAACTTGAGGCAAAGTAATTTCTGCAATATCTTTGGCACAACAGGCCACCGCAAGCGAGTGGAGCATAAGCTGTTTTCTGTTGTCGTCGTCCACCTGTGGCAAGTGAAGGACTCTGACTGAGAGAAGCGCATCGCGAACAAGCCCCGCAGGGAGTCTGTCAAGCCCCTGGCGAAGCGAGAATCTTTCCCCTGCTTTGCTTACACCCTGCATACCAATGAGCGAAAGAATCGTTGCGGTGAGGGCCGGGTCTGATTCTATAATATCGGCTGAGGCTGAGAACTGGCCTTGCAGAAGCCTGGGAAAAAGCTGTGCTGCAACGCATGGTAGGATTGAAAGCGAATTAAGCCGGCTAATGGTAAGCTCTACCTGGTGGGCAATTGTTGTATCAGCTTTTTTGTCCGGCATTTAGTCATCCTTTTCTACGCAGGATTGCCAGCGAAGCCCGTACCTGTGTACGGCAGGTGGTATCGCGGGGCTTTGTAGAACCGTTCGTCGGTCGCTGCGTCACTCGTGCTACGTAGCGAGCACTTCGCAGAGTAGCACCTATTTTATCTGTAAGGCGGAGGTGACTCTGTTAATGAGTTCAGCGATGTCGAACGGTTTTTTTATGAAATCTTGCGCACCGGATTTTAGTAGCTGGTCGATTTCATCCTGTTTTACCACGCCGCTTACGATAATGATTTTGATGTTTTCGAAGTCGGGATTTTTTCTTATCGTCTGGCAGACGATGTTGCCATTGACATCGGGCAGCATGTAATCAAGGAGTATCAGCTCAGGATGATACCGCTGGGTTGCTATTCCTGCCTCGTAGCCGCTGGACGCAGTTTTGGTATCGAATCTGCCATCGCGGCTGAGAACATCGACAATAAGCTCAACAATTTCGGCATCATCATCCACCACAAGGATTTTCCTTTTGCCGGAGTCAATCGTATCCAGAGGGATATTGTTATCCTTCATGAATTTGACTAAACTCTGGCGTGGAATCCTGCGGAATCTTGAGCCGGGAACGCGAAATCCATTCAGGCGGCCGGAATCGAAACATCGAATAATTGTTTGCTGACTAATCCTGCAAACCTCGGCGGCCTCGCCGGTCGTAAATAAATCCTTCATTTTATCCATTCCTTTTCTTTAACCAAATCCTTTTGCAAAAAGGCCGTCCAAGTTGCCTTTTCGTCCCAAGTTAACTATACAGATTTGTATTTGTCAAGGATAAAATGTTTAAAAAGCCAAATTTTCTTATGAAAGTGGAGATATTATCAGCCGTTGGGGAAATAAAAAAGGCCTTCAGAGGGGCTTTTGGAAGAGTAAGTTGCTTAGGGAAACAAGAGGAAAAGCATGTTTAGTTTTGTGTTAAGATAGGCCGGCAGAGGCGTTTAGGTGTAGCAAGATATCGAAGGAAATAAATTTTCGATTTAGAATCGACAATCGAAAATCGTAAACCTGTGGTGAGCAAAGCCTGCCCTGAGCAAAGTCGAATGGGTCGAACCATCAACAATTCACGGGGTTACTTGTACATTTCATCAAAGTGCTTTTGCGCAGCGACAACGGAGTGTCGCATCATATCTTCGGCTTTAGCGGTTTCGCGCTTGGCAAGCAGGTCCATCAGCTTTTTAGTATCCAGCTCTCTCGCAGCTTTGTCGCAGGCCTCCCAGCTCAATACGCTTCTTATTACTCTGTCGATTCCCTGCTCTGCGTTATCGTAGGCCCGGGTTTGCATATCATGGCCTTTCCAGCGATTGTAACCTGCCTGCTGGATAAGACCGGCGATAGTAACATTCATACCGTTTATTCTGGCACCGTGGTCTATGTCGTACTTGCCGGGACCGCCGAGAATAATACCGTCATTGTAGCCCTGGCTATTTAAATGCATATGAATCATCATGCCATTATCCAACTCTTCAACAGAATCATAGACGTGGTCAAGGCCTATCATTTCAGAATGCCCGAACTCTTTATTGACGCCCTTCTTGTCTCTGGAGACGCCGAATTCTTCCTCGATTTTTCTCCAGAACAGTATCGCACTTGCCACCGTCGGAATCAGCATCGCCGGATGTCCCTCATTTGGCTTGGGCTCAAACGCAATATAGAGCTTGCCGCCTTTGTCTTGTTCGTGTTTGCACAAACCAGCGATACTTTCTTTAAGGTTTTGATACATCTGCTTAATCCCAACCGTGGCTATATCATAGCCGAACGAGCCGTTCCAGATAACCAATGCCGGGGCTTTTTCCGGATGCCACGCCTTCTTCAAAGGTCCATAAGCCAAATCAACAGTTCTTGTTCCAAGGCCTTCCGCACTTTTTCTCTCCTGTGGGTCCAGCGATGCTATCCCGCCATACGCAAAGTGGCAGTGAGCACCGGGAGTTATCAACGCCAGGTACAACCCCGAATCAACCAGAGCATTCGCAACATCTGCTGCATTAGAATCATCTACTTCCGCATCATAGTGCATCTCTATTCCCAGCTCGATATTGTCCGGAATTTGAGGCCGAATCTTAGCAGCCACCAGCTTAATCATCTCCGGCGTGCCGAACTTACCGCCCCATTCGGGTCTTTGGTCGCCGGGCACAAATCCGCCCTTGCCCGGATTGAATGTCCATCGACATATACTGTGTAAAGATTTATCAGCCATTTTAGCTAACTCCTTTTTAATTCATAATTTCATTCCATCATTTTAGAAATCAAGCGTATATTGTAATGTTAAAAGATACTCTTGTCTACGTCAAAATTTGTGGAGCGAGTAAACAATAAGAAATAGAAAACCAGCAAGTTGTTACCAAGATAGTAGATTCTACGCCACAGATCCCACCCAGCGTGAGATTTACGTCATTTTGAATATATTCTGCATAGATTTTATTATTTCAAAGCTATTGACTTATACGGCTACATATGTAAACTATTTTTTGATGGTAAGAAATCTTGGTTTTTTGCTTAATTACATCGTTATTAAACACAAAGTTACGGAGAATGGTTGTGCCTAAAACACAAATTCAACTCGACGGGAAGACGTGGTTGCAGTATTCAATATCAATTTGGTCTGATATACGAAAGTCGCAAAACGAAAACGGTTTAGCACATCCAGCCATTTTTCCCACGATGCTGCCAGAGAGACTTATATCGGTTTACACTCATGAGGACGACATTGTATTTGATCCTTTTGCAGGAGCTGGATCTACACTAATTGCGGCCAAAAATCTTAAAAGAATCAGCATAGGAATCGAACTTTCAGATGAATTCATAAAAATGTATAACCAAAGAAATGACAATGCACATCTATTTGATGATGAGAAATATAACCCGACTTTAATTCAAGGTGATGCTCGACAGTTATCCAACTGGTTAGATAGCGAATCTGTGCAACTTACAGTCACTTCTCCACCCTATTGGGATATACTTAATCAGAAAAGGACTGCCGATTATAAAAACAATAAAAACTACGGCAATTCTGATTCTGATTTAGGAAATATAAAGTCGTATACATCTTTCTTGCGTGCTCTCCAGAGTGTTTTTAATCAGGTGTATAAAGCAACTAAGGAGGATGGGTTTTGTTGCATTGTCCTTATGGATTTGCGTAAGAAGGACAAGTTTTATCCTTTTCATGTGGATACTATAGGTTTCATGACTGATATTGGTTTTATATTAGATGACATTATTATTTGGGATAGGCGACAGGAATATAATAACCTTCGTCCTTTAGGATATCCATATGTCTTTAGGATAAATAAGGTTCACGAATTTATATTAATATT
>Ga0315548_1002477_pt1 | contig 14345 bp, 15 predicted proteins | sample SalMarSW160110MG_2_FD_202540 | JGI IMG/M metagenome (GOLD analysis project Ga0315548, IMG submission 202540) | Salt marsh sediment microbial communities from the Plum Island Ecosystem LTER, Massachusetts, United States - Salt Marsh Sediment SW1601-110 ...
ACAAATGATAACCCATTCGAAGCTGGTATTTGATACACGCGGAATCACCAGGGGGCTAAAAGGCAATAATATAGTCAGGTTAGGAGAGTGATATGAAGACAAAAAGAACTTGGGATCGATAGACAGCTTGAGCTCGTGTGGCATAACATCGATGCCGCCCCAATCTCAGAGCTTGGCCGCAAGGACCAGTCCAAAGCCATCGAAAACTTCCTCTACTGTCTCAGCACTGCTTACATTAGCCCTTACAGTCACTCCTAATCACCATCAATTGTCATTGCGAAAGGCGAATTCCCAAAGTAATCTCGTAGATTCGCAGCAGGGAATCTCAACAGAAAATCGGGCTCCTGCCAAAATGACTTTGCCTTGCATCATAATCCAGAGTAAACTAAGCCACTCATGCGCTTCAATTTAAAAAAAAGAGTCAGTAGTCTATTCCAGCCGGGGGAGGGGCTATATCAGCGCACCGTAAAGAGCGGCGCCTGGTCATTCGCCCTCAGAATAACACAGGAAGTATTAGGTATAGTGAGGTTGATTATCCTCGCTCGTGTCCTCGCTCCCGAGGATTTTGGCCTGATGGGAATTGCCCTGCTGGTCATGATGACCCTGGAAACATTCTCACAGACGGGCTTTCAAGAAGCCCTAATTCAGAAAAAAGAAAATACCGAGGCCTACCTTGATGCTGCCTGGACAGTTACGGCTCTACGTGGTCTTGTTCTATTCTCTGTTTTATTCCTCATTGCTCCACATGCTGCCAGTTTCTTCGATGCGCCGGCAGCTACATCCCTGATACGAGTTGTAGGTTTCGCCGCCCTTTTCCAGGGCTTCGCCAACATCGGGATAGTATATTTTCAAAAGGAGCTGGAATTCAACAAGCAGTTCATTTATCAAGCCAGTGGCACATTGGCTGACTTCGTGGTCGCCGTTTCTGCTGCCCTAATATTAAGGAGCGTCTGGGCTCTCCTATTCGGAGTCCTTGCCGGAGCAATAGTCAGACTCATTGTAAGCTACTTCATTCACCCCTATCGCCCGCATTTAAGTTCGGATTGGGGCAAGGCGAAGGAACTTTTCGGATTTGGCAGGTGGATACTTGGCTCAAGCATTCTTTTATTCTTACTTACCCAGGGAGATGATATTTTTGTGGGAAAATTCCTTGCTGTGACAGCTTTAGGTTTTTATCAAATGGCTTACCGAATTTCCAATACCCCGGCAACAGAAATTAGTCATGTTATCTCTCAGGTAGCATTTCCCGCTTATTCAAAATTGCAAGACAAATTGCCAACCCTCAGGCAAACTTATCTTAAAGTCCTGCAGCTCACAGCCTTCATATCTATTCCCTTAGCCGGGGGAATATTTATATTGGCTCCGGAATTTACTACAATATTTCTAGGAGATAAATGGATGCCCATGGTTCCAGCCATGCAAATTTTGGCTTTATACGGCTTATTAAGAGCAATAGGTGCGACTACAGGAGTTGTATTTATGGCGTTGGGAAAGCCGGAAATAAGAACGAAAATACAAACGGCTCAATTGATTTTACTCGCTATTTTGATTTACCCACTTACTGCACATTGGGGCATAATGGGGACATCTATGGCGGTAACGGCCTATGTTTTTATATTTAACCTTGTCGCTGTATATAAAGTGCTTAAAATGGTTAAATCTGACTATAAGAAGCCAGCGAAGCTAATTGTACTTCCTTTGATAGGCTCTCTTATTATGATTCTGGCAATCTTCGTTTCAAGAATGTATATTTTTGATAATATTAGCCTTGCATATTTCCTTTTGCTCGTAGTTATAGGTATATCTACATATTTTGCAATTGCCTATCTTTTTGATAAATTTCTTGGCTATGGAAGCAGACAGATTATACGGGAACAATTTACAGCTCTCTTTCAAAATCCTAAAGAGATATGAAGTATGGAATATGTAAAATGCAACCTTTGTAACAGTAATGAGTATAAACCGTTCAAGGAAATAAACGACTGTCAGCTTGTAAAGTGTAAGCGTTGTGGATTAGTTTATATGAACCCTCGGCCTACTCAGCAGGAAATAAACCAACAATACTCTGCCGAGTATCACATCGAAAGACTGCTTAGCAAAGAACCCAAAACGGAAGAGGAAATAGAACAGCAGATAAACAAAAATATTGGAAGAGCGGAAGAAATAGCAAAAAGATTTGGTAACAAGGGAAAACTCTTGGATATTGGCTGCAGTACGGGATTCTTCATGGTTTGCCTAAAAAGATGCGGCTGGGATATATCAGGCGTAGATGTGTCCAATTGGGCGAGTAAATTTGCGAGAGATAAATTAGGATTGAGTGTTTTTACGGGAAGCGTCGAGGAGATCGAATTTAAAGATCAATTCGATGTGGTTACGATGAATCATACATTAGAGCATCTCTCAGATCCTTTTGGGACTTTACGAAGAGTTTCTGAAATACTCATCAATGGTGGAATTCTAATCATTAAAGGCCCAAATTTCGCTAGCTTTGATAGGACATGGCATGGCACAAATTGGAGGGGATATAGTGACCGAGGCCATCTCTATTATTTTACACCCCGAACTTATTGCATGGCCTTAGAAAAAGCAGGCTTTTGTGTACAGAAGATAATATTCCAGTATTGGGACCCAGTTGCTCATTTTAAGGAGATTAGATTAGGAGATGGCATAAGGGTTGATCATCCTCCAGATGCCATCACAAAAAGCGCATTTAATGATCACAATAACCATTTTTTAAGAGCCGCTGGTAAAGCACTCCGAGTTACGGCGAGGGTATTAGAGTTGAGAGGCAGAGATTTGACTATCTACGCTAACAAGGAGATCACTAGATGAAAGTTCTTTTTGTCTTGAAATATTATCGTGATCAAGCAAGTTCACGAGTGAGAGGGTTTTACGTAGCAGAAGAACTTGAGGGAAGAAATATAAGGCCTAGTATCCTTTACGGCGAAGGAAGGAAGAAATATTTCAGTCTCTATCAGAAGTTGATTAATCAGAATATTATTTATTTCCAAAAGCGATACGCAACGGAAGATTTATATATAAATAAACTTGCACGAGTATTAGGTAAAAGAACATTTTTCGATTTGGACGATGCACCTGGTGGGGTTGGATTGAATCCAGGCACAGAAATACAGGCTATAAAAATGATGGAGGCATCCTCAGCGGTCGTTGTAGGTAGCCATAAGCTAAAGGAGTTTGCTCAGAATTACAATAAAAATGTCTATATTATGCCTAGTTCGATAAACTTGAACTATTACAAACCGAGCAGAACTAAGAATTCAAATTACATTACTTTAGGTTGGATAGGAAATGGAATAGGTTATAAAAACGATCTCCAGATGCTTATAGAACCGTTAAGGAAACTAGGTCAAGAATATAACATAAGATTGATTATCGTCGGAGCATTAGGTCAAAAAGAAATTCATGAAGAGTTTAGAACGTTAAGGAGCGTAGAAGCTGAGATTATAGATTCTATAGAATGGGCAGATCCAGCTGCATCTCCTTCGGCAATCTCTAATTTTGATATCGGCTTGTATCCTCTATTCAATAGTGAATATAATCAATATAAGTGTGGATATAAAGCCCTAGAGTATATGGCTATGAGAATTCCTGTAGTGGCAAGCCCAGTCGGCGAGAATAGTTTCATAATAGAACATGGGAAAGAAGGCTTTTTAGTGTCAAATAAGAATGGATGGGAAGAAGCGCTTTCTTGTTTGATTAAAAATGAAAAGCTTAGGAAAGAAATGGGTGAACTGGGAAGAAGGAAAATTGAAAAAAGTTACTCTTTGAATTCATATGTGGACAAATTAAGAAAAATTTTCGAGATTAAATGAAGATTAGTTTCCTACTACCACATCTCCAACTTTATGGAGGCATCAGAAGGATAATAGAACTTAGTAATCGTTTGGTTGAAAGAGGCCATGAGGTTACTATTTTCCACTCTGATGGCACGCCGTGCAGTTGGATGGAGTGTAAAGCCGAAATCAAAAATCAAGGTCAAGTTCTTAATGAGGAACACGATGTGCTTATGACAGTTTGGGCTCCTTTTTGCTTGCTTCTTAAGAAAGCGAAGGCACGATTAAGGGTTTTCTATGTCCTTGGACTTTATGAGAAGTGGTTGCTTAAGAGAGGGATACGTAACCAGCTAGTCCTCTCCCTTTCCGATATATACTTCCGAGCCACGGGCAAAATATCGAAAATCCCCCTACTGCGTAGCATATATAATCATCTTAAAACGATTTTAGCAAGGGGCAAAGTCTCCTACACTCTAAATGAAGGGAAAAGGGGGGAGGTGTCATCGAAAATCTTAGCCCCCCGCGCTAGCTACTTACGCGCCCTCAAAAAATGTTTGCATTATAACTGGTTGAAACTATCTAATTCCACTTGGATGTATCATTGGCTTAAGGATGAATTGAAGATAGATAGTCAACTTTTGATAGGTGGAATAAATAAGGAGATATTTCACCCGACTGATATAACAAGAAATTCTGACGAAATTAGAATACTATACTCGGGGGATCCAAGAGAAGGAAAAGGGAGCGATACTATACTGAAGGCAATTGAAATAGTAAAAAAGCAGGAGCCAAGAATTGTATTAGATAGCTATTATGGCAAACATATACCACAGGAAGAGATGGCATACAAATACTCATCAGCAGATATATTTGTTGATGCCCAATGGTATGCGGGCTGGAACAACCCAGTTGCTGAGGCTATGGCTTGTAAAGTTCCTGTCGTCTGTACTGACATTGGTGGCGTCGAGGATTTTGCGTTTCACGAGAGAACGGCCTTGTTAGTCCCGCCGAAAGCCCCACAGTCTATGGCATCTGCTATCCTTAGATTAATCAGAGATGAGAGATTGAGAGAGATACTGAGAGAAAATGCTTATCAACATATCAGACAGTTCGATTGGGATGAGAGTGCAAAGAGACTTGAAGAGATACTCAGCACTGAACTAAAGAGCATTGATTTCAATCTATCCTATTTAAGTTTGAGACGTGATATTTTAAGTCTAATTCCTGATAATCTTGAAAGAGTGTTAGATATAGGTTGTAGTACGGGGACAGTTGGAGAAGCGATCAAACAAAGAAGTAATGCTGAAGTTGTGGGAATTGAGATAGAGGAACAGATGGCTGAGGTTGCAAAGGAGAAGTTGGATGAAGTAATAGTAGGAGATATTGAGAAGATTAACCTCGCAGATCACTTCTCTGCTAATTGTTTTGACTGCATAATCTTTGCGGACACATTGGAACATTTGAAAAATCCGTGGGATGTATTGAAAAATGCTACAGGCCTTTTAAGTGATAACGGGGTTATAATTGCCAGTATCCCAAATGTAAGGCATTATACCACTATAGCTAATCTCCTCTTTAGAGCATATTGGCCATATCGAGAAAGAGGCATCCACGATAAGACTCACTTAAGATTTTTCACATTAAAGAACATTAGGGAGCTACTTCGATTTGCCAACTTAGAAATCGTCAGCATTAAGAGGAACTACAGAATAATTGAGAAGCCCCACCCACTGAATAAGTACGCGAAGTACTTTGCTTTCCCTGCGCTCAGGGATCTTCTTACATTCCAGTATTTAATCGTAGCCCGCAAGGGGGCGGACTAAGATGCCTGGACAAATACTAGTTACCGGCGGAGTTGGATTTATTGGCTCCAATTTATGCGATAGGCTTTTAGGAGAGGGTTATAGGGTAATTTCCCTCGATAATTTCAGTGACTTTTATGATTCCAGGATTAAGGAAGAAAACATTGCCAATACATTAAGACATAAGAATTTCATTCTTGTAAGGGGCAATATTCTTAATCAGGCAATTTTGGAAGGCATTTTCTCTAAATAAGATGTGGATAAAGTAATACATCTCGCTGCTATTGCCGGAGTTAGACCTTCATTATTAGCTCCAGATAAGTACATAGAGGTCGATATTAAGGACACCGTTAATCTTCTGGAAGTATCGAGGAACTACAAAGTGAGGCAATTTACCTTCGGATCTTCCTCATCTGTTTATGGAGTTAACTCTAAAATTCCCTTCTCTGAAGAAGACAGGATCGATTTGCAGATTTCTCCTTATGCCACAGCCAAGCGAGCCGAAGAACTTTACTATGCTACATATCACTATCTTTATGGGATTCCAATGACAATCTTAAGATTCTTCACAGTCTACGGACCAAGACAACGACCCGACATGACGATTCACAAATTCACCAAGCTAATGAGTGAAGAAAGCCCATACCCATATTTGGAGGCGGAGAATCTAAAAGAGATTACACGTATATAGACGATGCTGTTGAAGGCATAGTAAAATCGATAGAGCGGGCATATGATTTGGAAATTTTCAATATAGGAAATTCGAAGATGGTAGAACTGCGTGAATTAATAAGAATCATAGCAAACAAGCTCGATGTTAAACCAGAAATAGAACAACTTTCGAAACAGCTCGGCGATATACCTATTACGTGCGCTGATATATCAAAGGCAAAAAGGATGCTTGGATACAATCCTTCAAATCCGATCGACCAGGGTATTGAGAAGTTTATCAACTGGTACAAAGAAAGAAATGAAAATCTCTGTCTTGACCCCCGATTTATCGCATAATTGCCTTGGCAGAGCCCATTTGCTAGCTAAAATCTTGCAGAGGCACTACGAGGTGGAAATCATCGGCCCTATATTTGGCGATGGTGTATGGAAGCCCCTCGCTGAGGCTGATGAAATAAGCTACAAGGTTAGAAAAGTCAGGTCTCTCCCCGGTTTTCTCTTTCAGGTAAATGGAATGCTTAAGGCAATAACAGGTAATGTGGCGTATGCCAGCAAACCTTTGTTCACTAGCTTTGGCATTGGTTTACTCAAGAAGTTAGTTGGCAGAAAACCCCTAGTCCTGGACATAGATGACTGGCAGTCGGGGTTGGTGAAGCAAAATTACAGAAGCATGCCTGTTACCCACAGCCTTATGTACTTAGCTTATTCTACTTTCCAGCTCCATAGTGCGGCTTCTTACTGGAATAACTTGTTTGGCGAGAAGCTCGCCCACTTTGCTGACCAAATTACCGTTTCCAGTAGTTTCCTGAAGGAAAAGTTCGGCGGCACGATAATCTGGCATGCCAGGGATACAGAGGCTTTTAGTCCGGAAAAATTTGATAGTAATTCGTTCAGGGATAAATACGGCATAGGAAGGGATAAGAAGGTTGTAATGTTCCTCGGCACACCCAGACCTCACAAAGGTATAGAGGACCTTATCCAGGCAGTAAGCCTACTTGGGAGCCGGGATGTGTTGTTAACCCTTGTGGGGAGAGACGAAGGCAGTTATACAATGAATTTAATGAGGCTAGCAGTCGGCACGCTTGGGGACAGATTTAGGTCATTCGGGCTCCAGCCCTTTGAAAAAGTTCCTGAATTCTTGGCCATGAGCGATGTAATAGTGATACCTCAAAAGAGTAATCTTGCCACAATTGGACAGGTTCCAGCCAAGGTCTTCGATGCTATGGCAATGGCAAAGCCCATTATAGCCACTGCCGTCGGTGACCTTCCTGAAATTTTGGACGGCTGTGGCTGGATTGTGAAACCTGAGAGCCACGAACAGCTGGCTGAAGCTATTCAGTACATTATTGCCCACCCCAACGAGGCTGAGCAAATAAGCCAGAAAGCTCGGCAAAAATGCATAGCAAATTATAGTTACGATGCAATGGAAAAAGTTCTGGTTAATGTATTCGGGAAATATGAATAAATTTAATGGTGAGCATTAATACGAAATAGGGAAGATTGTCTCTTCGCTAAAGAGGACTTCCAACGACATGCAAAAGCAAGGTTTGCAATAGGAAAGGACATACAGGTTTTATGAAATGCCCTATCACCGCTTTTTTTATTTTGTTTGGGGAGAACTAGCCTACTATCATGGAGAAATCTCCGACTGTTAGCGTAATTATCCCGACCTATAATGGAGGTCACCTACTAGGCAGGGCCATTCAGAGTGTTTTGAATCAGACCTACCATGACTTTGAAATCATTGTGGTTGATGATGCTTCCACTGATAATACAGAAGAACTGGTGAAAAGCTTTAATGACGGGAGGATACAATATAATCGGCATGAAAAAACTAAAGGTGCCGCGGCGGCTCGTAATACCGGCATAAAATTTGCCAGAGGCGATTATATAGCGTTTCAGGATAGTGATGACGAATGGCTGCCCGAGAAGCTTGAGAAACAGATTAAGGTGTTCGGAAACGCGTCTTCTAAGGTCGGAGTAGTTTACACAGGATTCTGGAGAATAGAAAATGATACGAAGACTTATATCCCGTCTTCTAGAATAACCCAAAAAGAGGGAAGCATTCACTGGTCCCTTCTGGAAACCAACTTCATCGGAACCCCGGCGGCTATGGTTAAGAAGGAATGCTTCCTACGGGCAGGAACGTTCGATGAACGCTTTCCTCGCCTTCAGGACTGGGAATTATGGATTAGAATTTCAAAGTATTATTGCTTCAAATGTATTGATGAGCCATTAGTCATTGCATATTATCAACCGGGCCGCATTTCCAGTGACCGGAGCGCTCTTATTAAGGCATCCAAGTTGCTCTTGGAAAAGTATTTTCTAGACATCAGAAGGAATAGAAGATTGCTGGCAAAACACTACTTTCGGATTGCCGGTCTGTTACAGTCGAATGGGGAATTCGAACAAGCGCGACAGTATTTGGCGAAGTGCGCTATGGCATATCCCCTAAATATTGCATATTTGGGCGCAGCCGCTGCATCCTTGCTAGGAGAAAGTGGCTATAAGAAAATGGCGGCGCTGTACCGAAGCATCCGTGATCGGTTATCAAGAACACCATGACCTACCCCAAAGTCTCCATCATAATCCTCAACTGGAATGGTAGGTTTTATCTAAAGGATTGCCTATCGTCGGTTTTCAGTCAATCTTATCCCAACTACGAGGTCATCTTGGTAGATAATGGATCCGAGGACGGGTCGGTTGACTATATTAGGGACAATTTCCCGAATACCAAGCTGATAGTAAATGAAGCGAACCTGGGCTTTTCACGTGGGAATAATATTGGTATAAGAGCTGCGAAAGGTAAGTACATAGCCACCTTAAATAACGATACTAGTGTCGACCAAAATTGGGTGCAAGAGTTGGTAAAGGTCGCTGAGGCGGACGGAAAAGTCGGCTCTTGCCAGGCTAAAATATTATCCTTTCGTGACCGCGGAATAATTGATGCGGTAGGCATAAGGATTAACAAATTCGGGACCCCGTACCAAATCGGATATGGGGAAAAAGACGAGGGGCAGTACGAGAGCATCTCCGAAGTGTTCGGTGCCTGTGCCTGTGCAGCATTATATAGGAAGGAAATGCTTGACCACGTTGGGTTATTCGATGAGGATTTTTTTGCCTATTATGAAGATGTTGATTTAGCCTGGCGAGCCAGGCTCCTCGGATGGAGGTGTTTGTTTGTGCCAACAGCCCTCGTTTATCATATTCACTCAGCTACTGGTAGAAAGGTATCTGGATTTGTCCAATATCACCTTGCCAGGAATCGTTTTTGGCTTCTGAAAAAGCATGCCACTTGGAGACAATTTGCTTGTTCCCTGTTATGGTTTCTCTTTACAGATTTTTGGTTTACCAGTGGTGTCCAACTGATATATTATAGGAGTATGAAAGGTCTGGTGTCATTTTATAAAGGCATAAGAGACGGGCTATTGAAGAACCCTGGTGGAGCTCAGTACTAAGTTGTGTTGTGCTTCGGGGGAGGTCGGGTGGAAGGTGAATACTCCCAAAGTGTCCATGATATTCCTCAACTGGAATGGGCTTAGGAGGCTCTGGAGAATCGCGAAACTAATCATCCATGGTTTTTGACAGTTGGCAGTTTAAACAAGACGAATGAGTAAGAACCCTGAAGATGAAATTCTAAAAGTAGCATGCGTGATAGTTGCCTACAACAATGGCGATAACATTGGGAGACTTCTGGAAACCTTTTTCACTCAGTCAAAGCAGCTAGAAGAGATCGTTGTTGTAGATAACGCTTCTTCAGATGATACCCCCGAAATAGTAAAGCAGAAGTTTCCGCAAGTAACCCTGGTGGAGAATGCAAGTAATACAGGGGCGGGAGGAGGCTACGCGCAAGGCCTGGAATATGCATACCAAAAGGGATATGAATGGATATGGCTATTAGATGGAGATAGTCTCCCTCAAGCCTCAGCTTTAGAAGAACTAGCAAAAGCATTCGCTAGCCTAAGGCCTACGCATCCCAGAATAGGAATTCTAGCCTCATGCCCCATGAACCCCTTGACAAATGAGCGGTATGGCGGCTTTCTTTGGCGAGGTCGATTTGTGGCGCTTCCAGACGCGCTTGCCAAGTCCCAGGAACCGTTCCCGGTTGACTCAACGATTTCTTCAGGCTGCCTGGTGAGCCGCAGCGTAGTAAAGGAGGTGGGTCTGCCTCGGGCCGATTTCTTTATGGACTTTGTTGATCATGAATATAATCTCCGAGTGCGAAGAAATGGATACGAAATCATATCTGTCCCAGCTAGTACTATTTACCATGAAATAGGGAAATCACCGGTGATTAGGTCTCAAATTATCAGGGCCATAGCACGCTTTGCCACCAAGGGTCCGCTGGTAGTCGAGGCACCATGGAGGCAATATTACATAGTTCGCAACCAGGTATATACTTTCTGGCATGAATTCCGAAACTATAAAGCTTTGTTCTTCTTCACGTTGCGTGTGATGAGGATGATTATAGGGATGCTGCTACTTAATGATAAGGAGAAGGTAAAGAGAATAAGATATATAATTTGGGGACTTAAGGATGGCTTTAAGGGCAGGCTGGGAAAAACCGTGACTTCAAACTAAAGTTAGAGGGAACCTAGATATGTAGCATCTTAGCTCGTTGGGCAAAATCGGCGGACCATGACTATATTATCAAGTGAAGTAGAGTTGAGGATACCAACACAAATCGTTAAGAAATTGACTACTTACTTTGCGATTCCAGTAAATTCTGATCTTCGGGGGGAAGATGAATAAGGAAATCTCTAAAATAGCCTGCGTGGTAGTTGCCTACAATAATGGAAGCAATATTGGGAATCTCGTTGAGGCCCTTCTCACTCAATCAAAACCAATAGAAGAAATTGTTGTTGTTGACAATGCTTCTTCAGATGATACCACAAAAATAGTTAAGGAAAGGTTTCCTCAAGTGACTTTACTGGGAAATGCATCTAACACCGGAGTGGGGGGAGGCTATGCCCAAGGGATGGAATATGCGTGCCAAAGGGAGTATGAATGGGTATGGCTATTAGACGGAGATAGTCTCCCTCAAACTTCAGCTTTGGAAGAACTAGCAAAAGCCTTCGCTAGTTTAAGGCCTACACATCCTAAGATAGGAATTTTAGCTTCATCCCCAATTAATCCCGTAACAGGTCTACGATGGGATGGTTTTCTTTGGCGAGACCGGTTTAAGAGGCTTATCAAGGAAATTCCTTATTGTGATGACCTATGCTCAGTGGATTGTGTGATTTCTTCCGGTTCTCTCATAAATCGCAAAGTGATAGAAGAGGTAGGCTTAACTCGCACGGATTTCTTCATGGATTTTGTTGACAATGAATATAACTTTAGGGTGCGAAGGAAGGGGTATGAAATTATCTATGTACCAGCCAGTGTTATATACCATGATATGGGAACAACCCCATCTGCCCTGTCACGAATTGGCAAAATTGTAACTCGGTTTATAAAGAAGAGGGACCCCGGTGCAATTCACTCTCCATGGAGATACTATTATATGATGCGTAACGAGCTGTACACTTTCTGGCACGAATTTCGAGACTACAAGGCTGTTTTCTATTTTGCGTTGTTTGTTGTACTTAGAATCGCGCACATGTATCTATACAAAGGTGACAAGAAAGTTCAAAAGATTAAGTACATAATCCTAGGAATTAGGGACGGCTTCAAGGGCAAGTTGGGGAAAACTATATCCCCAGAATAAGGCAATCCACTATGGCTTCGTTCAAGGCTGCGAAGCTGATTTGTGCAGTTCATGCTGCAATTCACCGAAAATTTCCTCACAGCTTCTTCTGAAATATTAAGTCTGACCTGAAGTCAGGAATAAGAGGCATAGAATATATTTTCAGAATTAAACTTAAGAATTTAGATTTAAATACCGCGGTCAACGCCTTCTTGCGCTCAAGCTTTGGGAAATCACAAAGGTACTCCAAACCATGGCTTTCAAATAGCTTAACCCAGAACTTTTTTGAGTGAACATTGATATGAGAAGGGTCATTCCGATGAAAAGTCATCTTCGTAACAGTTTCCGTAATTCTTGATGGGGTTGATATGTATATGCAAGCACCTGCCTTCAAGGTACGCTTTATTTCGCAAACAGTCCATCCGAAATGAGGCAAGTGCTCAAGCGTGTCAAGCATTGTTATGAAATCAAGGCTTTCATCCTCAAAAGGCAATCTGTCTTGTGTTACATCTAAACAATATAATTGTTCTCTAAGCTCTTCAGGAGCATTTGAAATGGCAGCTTGTGATACATCTACGCCGTACGCTTCAATCCCTAAATCCCTAAATGCCTTGACAAGACTACCCGTGTTACATCCAATATCCAAGGCTGTATGAATCCTAAAATATTTGATCAAGGTTCGCGCTATATGCTCAAAATATGGATAATAAGCACCCAGCGACGTATCAGGGGGCTGAGGCTCTTTTGAGGTGTGGGGGATTCTAGTTTTCATGTTCCGGCCGCCTCATTTGATGCAAAGCCACTTAAACAGCTTATCATATTCTTCAACTATATCTTGCCAGGAATAATTGGAGAAGACCCTGGAATATGCAGCTTCTTTGAGGTGAGCCAATGAATCTGGCTCATTTTCGATTTGCTCTATTTTAGCCACTAAATCGTTCACATCCTTGAAGTATAGTATGGTCTGCTCTCCTACCTCCCTGTTGAATTCGTTGTCGTGGGCGATGACGAGGTTTTTCAGGCTCATAGACTCCAAAAGCGCTGGATTTGTCCCGCCCACTGAATGCCCGTGTATGTAAGCAAAGCAATTTTGGCGAAGCATATTTAATAAATTTACATCATATATAGCTCCGGTCAAAATGACTCTTTCCGCAGCATTGTTTTCCTCTAGTATCTTTAAGACATGCCTCTGATACTTTTTGCTGGAAAAATTGCCGATGATAACCAGTTTCCTGTTGGAATTTGACTTCAGGAAGGACTGGACGATGACATGGATATTGTTCTCAGGTTCAAGCCTGGCAACTGTAAGCCAGTAATCGTTTACTGCCAGTGAGTTTTCCTCGAGACAGCCTTGGCCGCTAAATTTCCGTTCGTCCCACTTCTCAACTTGTGGAGCATCTACACCATTTGTGATGTAAACTGCCTTCTTTTTATATCTCCCCTCGATATATTTCTTTATTTCCTTGGAATCGGCTATTATTATATCAGCGAATGTTACTGCTGCTCTTTCGCTAGTTAGCAAAATAGATTTCTCTAATTTGTTGAATTTATCCCTTTTCCACTCAAGACCGTCCACATTTACAGCCAATTTCTTGCGGAAGATTTTGGGGATGAAGAAGAACAATCCCGCGCCGTAACCCAACATGTAGATGCAATGGCACATAAGGCTTGACTTCATTAATGAATACACATCATAGAGAACCTCATAGATTACCCGGAAAAATGGGCGAATAGGGAAGTAGAATAAATTTACCCCTTTATACACGGCTGGTTTACTTTGATCCTTTGGACCTTCACAGCTTACGAATATATTCCACCCCATCTCCACCAGCCTAGGAGCCACAACTTCTACCGCTGTTTCGAATCCTCCATACTTCGCGGGGATTCCCCTCGAACCTATGATTGCGATCTTGAAATCCCTTTTTGGCTGCATCATTGATCGTCACTATCCTCTACCTTGGGTTGTGGGGTATACACATGTCCAATTTACAAACCTTTATCTCTAGCATTGGTTGCTCCTGAGAACTGGTCAATAGTCTAGAGTCGAGAGTTAGATTAGTCAAGACGCTGAGTTTGTTGAGTTTATTGGGTTTGTTGAGATGGCTAGATTGCTTCGTCCCGATAAATCGGGACTCGCAATGACACCAACTCTGTCGTTGCGAGGAGCCGAAGGCGACGAAGCAATCTCGCGGAGGGGTATGGTGTTGCTTCACTCCCACCTGCCAAGCCTTGGCGGGCAGGTCGCTGGCGATGACAGAAAGGAAGCTCGCGGCGACAAAAAGGAACGCAATGCCAAGTTTATTTTCGCCTGCTTAAGGCGTTCAGGATTATGCCGGTGAAGATGCTCAATATACCGGCAATAATGAACAGAGCGGTCAGTACGGCGCTGCCTAC